>JGI24021J15306_10011907_pt1 | contig 10801 bp, 9 predicted proteins | sample Ectturendosymbi1_FD_15306 | JGI IMG/M metagenome (IMG submission 15306) | reverse complement strand
CCTGGGTCCGGCTCAACCGCCTCGGAATCGGTGTCGGACCTTTCCACTCCTGCTTGTACAAATGGGTTCTGGCCTCCTCTGCGGCCTGTGAGTGTGGTGCACAAGAACAAATCGTCGACCATGTTGTCCTCCAATGTCCAATCCATCGACCTCCCCATAGACGGCATGGCCTGACCGTTCTGGACGATGAGACAACCGAATGACTGCTCAACACCTGTCCCGAGATCAAGTGCGGCCAAGCAGTGGTTTGAACAACTGGCTCAATAGATGAAGAAAACCGGTAGGGAAAGCATTAAGCGTTTGTATGCAATTTTTTGTAAAGTACACGTGAACGCCAACGTTGAGCAGAAGATGATTTTCTGGAGGCGCTAAGTGCAGGCCCGTAACCAGCTTGGGACATCAGAGGGGCGATTCTGGGAGGGGCCCAAATTTTTTGAAATGTGTCCAATAATTTTATGCTATGTCATATATTTTTTCAGGGGGTCAAAATTTTAGGGGGGTTTCGCCGCCCCCCTGCGCCCAGTAGTTACGGGCCTTGTATATGTATCCAGTTACTTGGTCGAGTGCCGTATGTGAGACATGAAAGTCATTAGGGTGCTGCGATCAAACTGATTGTTCAACAATTGTCGTAAAGCATTTGCCCATTTTGGGCAAGTTTACCTCATGTGCCTGGTTTTCGTAAACAATTTGCCTATTTTGGGCAAGGCTGATTAATGTGGCTGAAAATTTCAATGAAAATAGAAAATTTTCATGTCTCAACCTAATTCACTTTTATTGCAGATAGAACCACAAGCTTGAAGTTAGGTTCGATTTAAACCATAAACCGACCATCAATGACGTTTGTTGGGGGAATTTTTAAACTTTTCTTTACTTTTTCGTTCATTTGTTAAGAGCGCTTCCTACATTTTTGTTCTGAAAATTGTTTTTGTTCTTTATCATATAAAATATTTTCCAAAATCAGCATATTGTTTTTTCTGATCAGATGAGCTTGAGACGACTTTCTAAGTTGTACAAAAACCCGCGCGCGCGTCTAAACCTGTCAGCTAGTCCAGTACAAGCTAATACTCTGTCCATTTTGGGCAACGACAACAATGGCGTTTGTGTTTAGAGGTTACCTGAGCAGGGTTGTGGTAACCAATGATGTAGTCGAGACTGTAACCTTTGACATCCAGAGCTGGTCAAAACTTAAAGACCGAGACCGAGACTTCTTCAAAAACTCCGAAACCGAGACTCGAGATTTGAAATTCGAGACCGAGATCAAAACTCGTGACTTCAAAATTTGTGCATTTTGCCGAATTCTTTTTTAATGACGTAATCACTTCTGAGTTGAATTTTGTTCAAATTTCTGGCATTTTTCCGACATGTTTACGTTGTTTCTTGCTTGCAAATACCACAAACAAAATTTTTTTGGATGATAGAAATGTTACTAAACTATTTTCTTTCAATATTCCTAAAGTTCCTTGCAGTTCTTAAAGTTCATAACCCAAGTTACTCATATGAATATAGACCAATCTCTGTTCTCCTAGTATTGTCAAAGTTATTCGAAAAAGTTCTTTATCACAGAGTATATTCTTATTTGACAGAACACAATCTTTTTGACAAAAGACAATATGGTTTCAGAGAAAATCACTCAACGGAACCTGCCGTCACAGCCATATATGATGAACTGCTAAAAAACTTTGATAATACATTAATAAGATGTTCCTTATTTCCAGACCTATCAAAAGCATTTGACTGTTGTGACCAAGATATTTTACTTGACAAACTTTATCACCGTGGTTTAAAAGATGTTTCTCATAAACTATTCTCACGTTTTGTGCATATTAGAATGCAGTGCACTAAAGAAGGGGAATTTAAATCTTCGTACAAAGTGATATCTTGCGAAGTTCCTCAGGGAAGTGTTATTTCACCTTTGCTTGTCTATATTTACATTAACAATATTACAAAAATGTCCTCTTTTCATACTAATTTATTTGATGATGATATTAATCTTCACATCTCAAACTCCTGTTTTGATGCTCTTCAGACAGCTGTTAACCTTGAACGATGTAAATTTGACCCCTGGCTGAGAGCCAACAAGCTTTCTCTAAACTACAATAAGACTAATTTATGCTATTACATTCTCAAAAATACAAGCCTACTTCATTGAAAGTCATTATAAATAACCACAGCATTTCCCCCAAAAATAACCTGAAGAACTAGGTGCCATTCTTGACAACACGTTAAGCTGCAACCTCATGTACAAAAAATGAAAACTCAAATATCAAGAGCTTGTGGAGTTCTATCCAAAATTAAACAGTATACAACACTACCTGTACTGAAAGTTGTCCATAACTCATTAATCCACCCCTACTTATTCAATCCTCAACTGAGGAGATGCTTCAAATGAAATCATTCAGCCTCTCATTAAGCTCCAAAGTAAAGCTATAAAAGTAATAAAATCAACGAACACCGGATCGCAAGAAGAACATTTCCAGCACTTAAACATCTTATGCCTTCCCAAACTTTATACTTTATCAGAAGGCAAATTCATGCACTCTTATTGCAATAAACTGCTTCCAAAACAATTTTATGATTATTTTGTTCCAATCAGCTTAATTCATTCTCCCTCCTGAGGTCTATCAACCTCTAACAACCTGTTTTTACCTAGAGTTAACTCTTTCTCAGGAAAATGTTCTCTTACATTTGTTGGCCCAAAAGTGTAGTTTTCAATACCAAACGACATTATGTCTTCAACTACTTTTACCTTTAAACAGAAACTTGAGAAACTCCTCCTACATGAAAAAGATACCCAAGTAAGAACTTTAGCAGCATTTCCTTAACCTGAACAAAATACTGTGAATTCTAGTACTGTAATTCTTTTTATTTTTTATGTATATTTACTTTTCGATCTTTTTCCTTCGTGTGAACATACCATTCTTTTCGGCATGAAAGTACATCCCATAGTTCTTTCTGTTTTGCTGTTTTTCGTTTGTACCTCATTAATTAGTTTTTGTTGCTTGTTTTGCTTTTTTATATTTTTATATTTTGTTTAAACATATTCCTAACCGCACCATTCCTTCAATTAAATTCGAACCACTCATCGCTGTAAATAGGCCATAGGCATGCGTTTTCATCTGCACATTTTCTTAACCATGTTCTGTGTTTGTTTGTTTTCCTAATTGTACTTATTTCATATCTAACTCTTCATTGTCAACACTTTTCAAAAAGTGAAAAACGGGGTTGGTTGACCAGATGACTGGCATGTTCTTTCACCAACCCTATATGACACAGCAACCCTCTTTGTTTGCACTGTTCAGCTATTATGCCATTATGTTATCATTCGCTCTACAGTACTATAAATTGATGGTTGATTTAACTTGCGTGCTGTGGCTTTTTGTAGTGCTTCAGCGTGTTTGCTGAGTCATATGAAACAAAAAAGCATTACCATTCTATTCAAAGTCTCGATACCTTGAGCCTTCGAGATCAAGACCGAGACGAGATCCGCAACTTTCAAGACCGAGACCGAGTTCGCAAAAATGGGTCTCGAGACGAGTATCGAGACCGAGACCAAGTCTCGAGACTCCATCACAGGTGGTCACAGTGGTGAAAACTTGTGGTCACAGAACAAAATTGTCTTCGCTAAGCACAATGCACTATACTTGTCGAAGGCTTGAGGTTAGTCCAAGATTTGTCCATGCTCTGGTTTAACTACGTGCAACATCTTCTGGGCACACAACGCTTACAGATACTATATGTTAGTGATTCCATCTTACCCAGCATCGTTTTAGGAATATAAATGGCAGCATCGTGATCTTCTTCCCGTGCTCGTTTCAAAACATCATGGGCAGCTTTCTGGCTGGTTTTCTTTGCAGTGTAAGAGAGTCCTGATGTTTCCATGGAGAACAATGTCATTTCAGCATAATCAGGCAAGTAAACATGGAACGAAACGTCGTCGGCGACTTGTCCATTGTTGCTTATTCCGACTTTGATGGTTTGGACGCCGTTGAAACTTGGTGGCGGAACTGGCCACGTGATATTGACCTGGAAAGATATGAACGATACCGACCACAGATATATACTGAAAGTCACCTTCACATGCTCCAGGCTGTGTGACTTCTCAAAATTATATTTAGTGTATATTCACAATTAAGGCGAAAATGTAGAAAGCAGCGTGCTCCCGAAGTGAAGAGCTAATTTGCATAATGTAAATAGCTGAGTCTTTCTGTTACATTTTGGAGAGAAAACGATACTTGCATCGTTTCACAACTCTGGAGCAGGTAACTTACTTTCAGCAATCGCTATAAGCTTCAACCATGATATCTCGTACCTAGTCAAATTTGGGGTCAAATGTGACACCTTCCTGAACAAGTTCACAATCTTCTCCTAGCAGAGTAAACGAAAGCAAAAGTCCCAGACTCTGATGAAGGTCATAAACCAGCAAGCAACAACCTGAAATACTGTGCATTTTGATGAACCAAATATTTTCAATTTCCGCTAGTGATTGAAAGCCCTTGCAAATTGTGGTAACACCGGTTAATCCAAAAAATGCCGCCTGAGCCTCAGATTCTTGTTTCATTCAACGTATGACTTAGTCGGCTATGATTTTTGGTGTGGTGTTTGCTTTCCACTTGCTTTTGGCATCAACACTATTATGATTGTCTTTCCTTTTGTGTAAAACGCAACTCCTCTCGCGTGTTTTGTGATCTAACTTTCCACGTTTACTTCGTAAAATCTTGGTGCGACTTTCTCGAAACGTGCCGACAAGTGTGATTTCGTAGAAACCACTGATGCGTCGTGTTGCTTAGTGTTGCACAAAATAATTTTTGCTGATTGAAAGAAAAATAATATGGCAATACTTTTATGAACCCTTACAGTTGTTTAATATCCATCGAAAGAAATCCTTTCTCTGCCAATAATCAAACACTATTATTTTAACAACGTATGCATTTCCTCAAATGAATAGGCACTTTGCAGACTTATATAAATAGAATGTAGTTGTTTAATGTAGAACAAAATTGTCAAATGTATCAAAAAAAATGTGAAATTGTTTTAACCTTCGTCTTTCCTTTACAATTGTTCTATAAAAACAAGACCCATCAACTGCCTGAACTTTTCTGCTTGCCTTTCGAAATTTAAAAAAAAATGATTATTTTTAGAAAATATTTATATGCAAGAGAAGCCTGGCTTAGATTCTTAACAGCAGAATAGTGAACGTATTGGTTAACTACACAGTGCAATAACCTTACTATCTCTGTCTGGGGAAAGAAATCCTTTCTCAGCACAGAATCAGACACGAAGATCTTACAGACTATCTGTTTCGCCTACAAAGTAGGCATCATCAGCTCTTATTCAAATAGAATCTTTACTATCATTGCACATTTCAAAACAATCGTTTTTATAGCAATGTAAATTATACTGCGCTACAGCAGTGAAGATTTCGATAAATGTATAAAACGCCAGTAAGTTTGTAACGAACTTATAAGACGCTTTGAATGTAAAACAGAACATGTAATTAATATTTATTTGTTGCAGCAGCATTCGTTGATGCCACAACATTGTTGTCGAAATCTGAAAAAACGTTGTTTCACAACAAATTTATTGCAAACTGGTACTTCTTTTGAATCATACAGTATTTATTGAACTGATATTAAAAATGATAAACATTACCCTCTCATAAACAGGATCAGGCAGCAGTCCAACGACGTAGGCATCACCAGCATCCTCGTCACAGGCTGCCAAGCAAAACAGCAAGGAAAGCAAAGCTAAGCGCAGGGCGTTCAAAAAAAACATTGTTTTGAGCTGTATATGATGTGGGAAAAAAGAGTAAACAAATTAATTTTTAATCTATGTTTATTCCAATACAAGGTCACCTCAGGCCTCACTTTCAACGGGCACATTAAACCAAGAATGGCCAGCTATTGCTTACCATAATATATCGCAAAATATTCACTGCATAGTTGAGAACCATGGCAATTTGAATTCAGGATTAAACAAATAAAGTTGATCATATGCATGTGAGCTACCTAGAGATATATAACTAAATTCATTTAAGGTAACATTTTTAGTTCGTGATAATATAATCAATATTAAAATTATAATCTTGATAGCGAAAAGCATTGCAGTGTAGATAGCACCAAATGAACTTTTGAATACAAACTCAATTTAAAAGACAAGTAAATCGAAGTTGAACTTGCAGTGAACTTTCAAGTTTATGACGATCGGACATCAGGACATCGGCAACGTTTCCACTCATCAGGAGTAATCTACTTCATGGGTAAAGCAATTATCCCTTGAAGCCAATATTTCGTATTTACAGTAGTTACGTTGCTTGTAGGGGAGCTAAGGAAGTCCGTGCAATATATTCTGTGAGTTTTCCCTGAAAATTTTGTCATTTTACATCTGGACACCACGACTTCGCATGTTGACTCTAGAAATAAGCAAACAGTTAATGCTACAAATTTCATGAGGCAAAAAATCAATCTACATACAATGTTTTCTGTCTTACTAATTTGTCACCTTAATAGACAAACAAAAATTTTAATGAGTTTGCGCAGAATGAAAAATTGGGAACACGTGTGTTTTCCTTGTTCGACCCATGTCCACCTTTTTGCTCGTGATCCGAAATGCGTTCTACTTCCTCCCACAATAACTTTCTTCCATGCATGATGATTCACGAAGCATTTGGGCGCAACTATTGCTGCCATTGGTTATGGTGAGCGAAACATGTGAAAGAATGAGGAAAAGTGGAGGCGAGCAAACGTTTACAGTTACTGTTGAGTTGTCAATGTTCTGAATGATAGAAGTAATGTAATAAAAGGGGGGTTCAGCGAACGGGGGTATAGAGGCATCAACACTTCCCCTCCGAAACTTCATCCGAACAAGGCACCCGAAGAGAGACCACAAGAAAGTAAACAAAGATAAAAATGGACGCTTTGACTAAGTAATGTGAAAAAGATTGGAAGAAATAATGGGGCTATTTGTGGACAAATGCTGCGTTGTTCAACCAAGAGATGTTGAAATGCACGTCGCAAAAATTTAGACCATATAAATTTGCTACCTATTTGCCATCTACACGACAAAATTTGAAAAATTGGCTTCCCAGCAAAACACACGTTCTGCAAAAATAGAAATTGGTCCGGCTTGTTTTGACCAAATGTTACGTATGCTCTAATCTGCAACAAGACCGTATTATATTCCAGAGCCTTAGACACAAAGTTACTTTCTCCTACTGCTTTGTTGCATTTGCAAACTTTCTCCATTGAAAACAATAACTAAATTTTGAGCTTTTACTCCGATATTTGCAGGGAATAGCAACAATCCCGATGGTGTAAGAAAAGCAAAACAATTGATTTTTAAGAAATTTTTAAGATTTTTGAGAAAACCAAAAAAAGTTAATTTTATAAGAATGGGATGCCAAAATATATTTTAAACATTAAGGAATAACAATACCTACCAATCGTTTGAGTGACGTCACTTAAATTGCTCATATTGTCAAACATCTTTTGAGTTTCTCACAAGTGATTGTTTAAACATTGATTTAGACCTGTTATTAAACTAACTTATATAATTCATACATGTTTTCCAATCGCGCATCCTCGTTCGCTCAACGATCTTTATATAAAAGTAACACATTTCTAATACTTTTCCCTACGCAAGTTAGAACTCTAAAAGACTGGAAAACCAAAACCAAAAAGATATTTACAATGAAAAAGTGGTTTGTGAAAAAATTTGTAAGTTAACATTTTGGAGTTGGTCAATTGATTGGCGTTTCAACGTACGTGAAATTAGTTAGGTTGAGGAACGTAATATCTTCTTTCAACAAGGATTTTATTGTTTCAAAACCCTTTCATTCCATTTTTTGCAATTAACCTGTTCCTTATGATTTTGAAGTGACCTCTAATGACAGATTACTGCAAGTAATGCCTCAACCGCTTCCATCTCTGACCTTGCTTCATCCTGTCGTGGTGTGGAGTCAGCAGAACTATCTGACATTTCTGAAAGCCTTCACATATTTAGAATGGTCCTAGGGCTAACCCTCCTTAGAGTAAAAGCGTGTATGAAAATGAAGGAATATTTCAAACGTGTTTTGTTCAGCATCAACTAGGTAGGCATTGTTTATAAGTGATTACTAGGGCAACCAAAAGTCAATAGAGTCAAAATTTTTCTACTTTTTCTAAAACTTATGAGGTGTCCACAAACCAAATTTCCCGCTCATGCCATGAGGGAATCTTAAGTTATTAGGTCAAAAAAAGTCAAACGTTATCATCACGTCAAAATTTATTTTGGGGTCAAACTTCTCTTGCAACACAGTTTTTTTCTCTTCATCAATATTTTATTGAAACTACAACAACAGATATTGATATGCTTTTGTAAGTTTAGTTGCAATTCTGTAATAACCATATGTTGGTTTCAATTTCTGACGTAACAATGTTGTTTTGCCCACTACGTGATGATTTAATGTTATGTAGGATAAGTGTGGTACGGCAAGAGACCTGGTTTTACAATACTTGGTTTGATGAATGCTCAATACATTCTACATATAATGTTTCAACTTCATGATGTTCTCATGTTTGACTCTAGACTCTGCAGGAGTGCTTAATGTACTTATCAATACATCATCCCCAAAGTTAACAAACATTTTTTTTATTTCGAAGCATAGAGTGCATGAATATGCTTCTGGGTCAACCTCAACACCTAAGGCCGAACTAGTTTGCAATTGCAAACGCAGAAAATGTATAGGTCAAAATAATGTTAATATGTTTAAATTATAAAGTCAAAATTTTAAGTTTTTAGGTCAAAATATTGGTTGCCCTAGTGATTACGCATTGCCATTTTGAACTTCATTCTAGTACTTTCCTGAAACGTTGGCATGTGATCACAGAGAAACGATTATTTTAGTTGAGTTGCAAAGCAACTGACTAATATGTAAGTTCGGCACTCTCAACTTCCCATTAACAATGACACGTCCATACCAGTGGCTAAATTATTTAGAAAGGTACCCCCGTGTCAAATCCCGTTCTGGATGAGAGCTTGATTGCCACTTTTCCATTATTTCAAAGCTTTGCTTTCAAACAGAGATTTGTTTCAGCTACACTTAGCAAATACTTTTCAGTTTCATTTGCGTGCGCATTACTATTGCCACTGGACCCTTCCTTTATTTCACCAAACGTTCTGCGGGTAAACCACCGAGAAAGCCTTGGCAGAGTTTACACCAGAATGATTATTAGCAGTTGACGATTTTACTGCCACTGAATGAAAAGATGTGCGTTTTGCAGTGTTATCTGCATATAAGAAGAGTTAATGCGTTTGCAAATCAGTTGGAAGCATAGTAGTTATATTTAGTTCAAACCATTATCTGGATATCTTCACTGAAATTATGCATTTTTGTTTTCAAAGTTTAGTTTACTACAGTGAACGTATTTTCCTTATAACAAACAATCCTACAGTTTTAAACAGGCCTTACGGATACTCATAGTGCGTAACTCAACGTCTTATCACTTTGTTATTGCAACTTCACTTAAATATTTGTGATGTTATAATTGTTATTGGAACGATGAAAGGACAACGCGCAGTTCCTCCTAACAACTTAATCCTTTACCACTTTCAATTCACTTCATGTAATCTGATCTTACGCATTCTGATTGTGTCTCAATAAAGTGCAGATAATTAATTGAAAGTTTTCTTTTGTCTTCATCAGCCAGTAACTCAGTTTTATGATGCGGTAAGAACCAGGAAAGTGACAACAAAACAACTGAACAATTATCCTGAAAACGTGATATTTTCACATTTTATACATTTCAAAAATGGTGGCAATGGTAAACACCCGGTTGCATGAGAACGCAACAGCTGGTGCGTAATTTAAGCGAACGTTGCAAAATACCGCCGTTGTAGCTAAAGCAATCGCGACATGTTGTGAGAAATTCGTAGACAGTAGAGAGGGCTTCATAGATAGTGATATTGAAACTCGCTATCTTGGACAAACAAAATATTAATGAAGTTTATTGTAGAATATCGGCGATAGCAAAATTTGTTTTAAGCACTTGGTCCTGAGGTAAGCAAATAAGCCAATCATGTTTCTGGCAATACAGCGCAACAGATCGCTCTTAGCGGCTAAAGCGACCTAACAATCATTTCCATACTGGTAAGAGGAATTGCTACAAAACCAATACATTGTGAGAAAATGACAGATGTTTTCTGGTTTGCAAAATGTTAAATGAGTAGACTTTTCCTTGACCTTTGCTTCCATGTTTGTCATAGCTGTCAATGGATCCGTTTTGATCAACTTCCTTCGCGCCAGGTATTAACTTCCAGCGTTCATGATTGAAAACAAGTACGTTTGAACATAAATATCGCCCCTTTTGTTGCAGACTTCAGTAGCAAAATCCAAAACTACAGCTTTTTGAAAACAACTTAAGTCCTGAAAGGAAGGTTTTGTATGTAATTCTACAGATTTGAAGGATGTTTATAGCAAGAGATTTTGAGATACTAGTGCTATGTTAAGCTGCTAACATCTGGTTGGTAATCTGCAGTTTAAGCTCTACGTAAGATGTTTGTCATTTCATGATTGATTAAAATTTAACTTCACGGTTAAACCGTTTCCAAGTCACAGACAATTCCAATGATAGTTTAACATTTACAACATCGGCAAATCTGTGGCAGGTCTTTTGGCAAAATGTTTACCACGTCTAAGCATGTGTTTTAGCTCGGAATCATACATACTGTAATGGTACAAGTACCATCACATGCAATCCCGGGTACCACAAATGAGAGATAAGGATCTCTGGAAAGTATATAAGGACAACGCACCCTAATAGCAGTA
>JGI24021J15306_10011905_pt1 | contig 10802 bp, 10 predicted proteins | sample Ectturendosymbi1_FD_15306 | JGI IMG/M metagenome (IMG submission 15306) | reverse complement strand
CGCCTGCCTATATAATCATTTAAATAAACAAATGCAATCAGTTGTTTATGTACAGAAATGTCGTGACCGAAATGTCCCCAGACCGAAACGGCCAGATCGAAACAGCCCAGACCAAAACGGCTCATACCGACACGGCTCGGACCGAAACGGCCAGACCGAAAAGTCCTGTTCCGAGAAAGGAATACCTTTCGACAATATGCGCAACACTTCTTCAAATGTTAAAAACTTCACAACTTCTGTTAATAGCAGATGTCTCTGACAAGTTCATTTTCTTTGTTTTCAACAATAACACAGTGCTTTGTGTTGATTTGAAGTCTTATGCGGGTTTTTGATGTTTGTCTGTGTCGCCCTATGTTACGCAAAAGCTAAACACTGGCAGGGCGGCAGAGAAGAATGCTCCAGTCCAGCTATGTCCAAACCGAGGGCCGTATGCGGCCCAGTCGTAGGTTTTGTACGGCCCAGAGGTTTTCCTTGTTGTGTATGTACAAATATAATGACAACCTGGCCTTATTTTGATAATCTTAAATTTGACATTTGTTTGTACAGTGGGCCACTTTATCACGTCTGTACTGCGTACTGGCAGATTTCCATTGTGTCCACTGACACCTCTCTGCAAAACTGATTTTTATTTTTCTGATTTCTATCTCTGTTGTTCTATTGGCACTGAACTGTTTTCTACACTTGCTGTTCCCTAGGCACTAAACGTACATATGACATCACTGTTAGGGAGTGATTAAATGTGCTAGCAGTAATTTTCATTGCAGTCAGGATTCAGACGCTCTCAGCAGCAAAACGGAGTACAAAGTATCTCAAAGTGCGATCCTGATTAAGATGGTAACATAGTTTTAGCCCAGTCAGGCAATCGGTAGGTCATAGTTACTGTAGTCAGTAAGCTTTTTTCGCATTTATTCAAAACCACTTTGAATTCTGTGTAAAGCACACAGCGTTTCACAGTATACATAATTCTAGGGCCAAGAAAAGTGAAATCCCTGTACTGAAAGTGAGCAACTACCAACAGTCTTCATTTTTGCGACACACATAAAGGACTTGCGGCTAACGATCCTGTAAGTCAAACATGAACAGCGTTTCCCCGAATCAGTGTTGTGTGTAACGTCCTTAATGCTATTGATTGCTGCCAAAGCTTTGGTCAAGTGCTCGTCGTAAGGGTGCTTTGAGAGGTTCTTGGAGATTATTTTACAGTACTTTGTAGATATCCACTTCATGAAAAAGAAAGCATGGATCTGGATCATGACAAATGCCTCTTTCTTCGTCTGTGTAACAGAAAAGAGATTTGTTTCTATGGTAAAGACAGCTGTTGCTTTTTTACTCAAAATTAGTTGCAAAAATCCCACTGTAAAACAAAACTTCGCCCTTTTTTGTGCGTCGTTATTTTGCAATGCTGCTTACTGCGTTCCGACCAAATCATCGTAAATATTAAGAGCTAAATAAGGAGAAATACTGACTACAACCTGAAATATTCTATTTGCAAAAATGTGCAAGCGTTCAAGTGTGGTTCACAAAGATCAAGTTTGTGCCTTACAGAAAAAAGGCGACCAAACCCAAGGAACTTACCTTCTGCAACACAAAGCATTAACAATGGAAGTAAAATCATGTTAACATGTAAAAACACGGCGAATGCATTGGTTTGCAAAGCCGTTAGCTATACAGTTCAGTAAGCTCGAAAGCTTGTCTACTTGTAGTGGGAGTTGTTTGGTAAATTTACCATCGTGTTTTTGTCAACTTGGTGCACAAGTTTTTTGATTTAGTTAAACTATCACGAAGAGCAACATTAATTTCAGTTCGCACACGCCCAATGTAACGCATGTTCGTCTATTTTCTTTATCTTTACCAGCTCATGGTCAGACTTACAACAGAAGTGGTATTCTCGACATGCGGTAAAAGACAAATGAATCAATCGATCTGTAATGAGCTGTTTACTGATCTTTAAGGTAGAAGTTAGGGTAAAACCATTCTCGACGATTTTAGTTTAACAGATGCTACCAAACGCAACGGATTGTTTCGGTTGTAGTTGGACCAGGTGGATCAAGATCAATTGAGAGATAAACGCTGTGATATCTTTAGTGGTTCAGCCGTCTTTTGAAGCAAAGATCACTGTCTGAACATGTCACTGACGTTACTCAATCTTTGAGAGCAGTTGCATATCATTTGTATTGTTTTTCGCGATATATTGTATGTAGATTCAAGTAGATTCAAGTAATGGCGTCTACAAGGAAAAGTAAGATAAAAGATAAGGCCTTTCGTAAAAGTGAACTTGATTTAACCAATTTTTTGATTGCTGCAAACTGCCCCTTGCTTCTCCACGTTTCCATAAATAAAAAGAGAAGCTTCAGTGAGCTATTTACAGTGATAGAAACTATCAACCAAACAAACAACAAGAAAAATATAAACGACGATTTGCGCTTTCACATCCACGTTGCAGCATGCGGCGGTGACAATGATCTCAATAGTGATTGGAGCAATTGGATGCCGCGCAACAAGTCTTCCAACGCATCTAGGTGTGCTTCTTCAAGATCACGGGATCTAAAGCAGTAGTGTTACAATCTCGGTTTCAGATAAAACGAAACCGATAGAAAACTGTGGTGAAAAACTAGCGGTTATAATTAACCATAGAATCAAACAGGGAAACATGTTAATGAGGTCTGGTGGTTTTTGTTTCTAAAAGGTTAATTTATTGTATCAAAATAATCACTCCACATTCTCATCTTCTGAAGACTGTCCTACTTTTAATTGAGTGTGAAGAGTTAAAAACATTCTTGTATCTCCCAAATTTTGATCTGAACTCTGGCTTCCAGAAGTAAGTTTTAATTATTAGTCAGGAGAAACCAGCACAAACCTTTATGGCAAAGGCTTACCTTTCTGGTAACAATGTTAAAGCTTGTCTCATAAGAATCTTACAACGATCGTACGAAGGCTCTTTGGTGTTTGTTGGAGTTCTTGCGATAATTTTGATATAGCAAGTTGATTTAAAACGCGCCAAAAGGAAAATGAATGCCACTTAATCTGTATCTATGAGCTAGACGGCCAATCCAACCTTCAGATTCTGTGAAAGCTTTATCTTGGATTGCGTCCCAAAAAACATGTCGAGATAATTTTCGGAGCGAGTTATCGCACTTAAAAACCTAGAAGGAACACAAGTTGGTGGTTCAAAAATTTAATGAATGTGATGGGCGCCCGCAGACCACTCGTGACCTGGGTTTATTTTTTCGCCAAGACATTTCGATCATTTGTCCCATAATAGTATTAAAACTCGCCGTAACAGTATGCACTAGTCTACCTTTACCGACATCATGACCGAATTGACTCGATATTTTTCGGACATTTCAAAAAAATTCGGTCTATGACTGAAAAATGACCGCGGAAACTAAACCCAGCTAGTGACACTCCGAAAGCAGTACAAAAGTGAGTATAAACAAAACTGAATTAAACTAAGCGTAGCAGTTGTCATGACGACAGAACTCTTGCTTTGAATATGACAAATTGCATCTTTTTGCATTTGAGTGAGCAGCAAGTTACAACATGCGCTTCTTAGCAATGATACTCTTGACAAACGCACTTAACACTTATTAAATATACCATTACGGGTGACTACCTCTGCGTATATCTGTGTTAGGAAAAGGTCGATAAGAATTTTATTATTTGGCTTGTATCAACACACCGCGATTGCTTGTTTGCGTAATCTTAGCGTTGAGTCACGCCTTTGACGTTTTGAAAGACGAAACGTTTGCTATAAGTTCGTAAGCATCTGTATACTAGAGTTTGCTGACATCGATATCTTCATAGATACCTATACGCACTTTTCGGCTCAGCACACCGATCTTTCTATAACAGATTGCCGGTAAATAATCCGATGCGGATATGTGTATACTCCAACGGTTGATGGAGTCAGACATCTGTAATACTTTTTCAAATCATTGGATAAAATTTCAGATAGGTGTTAAGATTACAGTACCTACGTTCCGTTTAGCGTTGTTCCACAGAAACTTGTGTACACAACTAAACGAACCCTGCACTAATGAGACATCATGAGTGAAGTACGTCGTTGTGCAAACAACCGCAGTATTATAGGATGGATGGGAGTTTTTGTGTAACTTGCTAATGGCCTTCAGTTTTAACTACGAGTTTGGGGAAAGAAACACTTTATTCAGCTTTGACAGCGTCTCAAAGTTCCGCACTCTTATCCACCAAGTCAGAAAAAGTAAAGTCTTGAAGATTCAAGAACACTGCATACACAATTCAGTAAGGATTTGCTCGTAACAAACGTGGAGTCCGCATGAGGTGTAACAACAGACTCGAATCGAAGACTTTTGTGAAGAACTGAAATTTAGAAGAAACTATAAAATGTACCTGTAGCAACGTGAAAACAAGTGTTTAATGGTGAACAATCACAACTCAAATGCCAGCGGTGTTGAATTTTGAGCTAAAATCCATCAGTAACGTTGAGCCTCACAGAAAATCTGGGTAACATTTTGGCTCATCGAGAACGCAACTTCTGGAAAGAAGCCATCAAGACATTGGACAGTTGCGTATTTTTGCGTCATAAGACAAACAAACAATCCTGCGCCGAAAATGATCTCTTCAACAAAACGCTGCACACCTCGCAAAGCTCTTCTACCTTGTTTGCAAAGTATAAGCTGCAATGATTGCAGTAACTCGGCAGTGGATCCATACACCTGGTTCTGTTTTCTGAAATAAAATCTTAAAAACTTCCGTATCTTGCAAATTTCATTGCCTTTTAATGTCATGTGACGTATTTGTCGTCATATAATATTTGTGCATTTTAAAGCTATGCTCCAGGACAACCCTGGCGCAGTTTATTTTTTATAGAAAGCACAGGGGTGTAGTGGGGCGGGAACGCGTGAGGACGGCGTTCCCACACTTTTTCACATTTTGCTTTAAAATGAGTTTGAAGCTGTTTTAAAATGGCGATTTTTGCATGCGTTCCCACACCTTTTTTGTTAGCACTACATCCCTGAGAAAGCGCCGTCTTCAAACGCAGTACATATTCGCATCCAATATATTTTTTCCTGTCACCTGTCGGAGTCTCAATGTCCACTACAGCAGAAAGTCGCTTCTTCATGTCATGCGTGTGTGCTGAAGAGATTATTTCTGATTTTGTGACCTGTAGTCGCCTGACGATCGTTCTATTCCTCCTCCGCAATCAGGCCTTGGCGGAATTTATGATGGTGTTGCCAATGAGACCAAAATATCTACGGTAAAATCAATAACGTGACAAGATTAACCTTAAAAAACATGACCGAACTCGATATCGGGAGCAAAAGTAGAACGCCTACTAGACTACGACCGATATTAAAATGCGTAAGATTTAAAATGCAGTGGAAGTGTTTTGCTAAACTCGAACGTCGCGAAAGTTTGATTGAAGCAACAGCTGTACTGCTGTTTTGCACCTTAAATGGCACCACACGCTTAAGAGTCGCAGGAACAGAGCGACAGCGAATCATTTCTTATGTATTAAAACTCAACAAAAAAGAAATGGCAATTATCTGACAGAACCCTCTGTGTTCGTGGTGAGAAAAGACATTCCTTATCCGGTAGTATATAAATGCGTAGGTTTGCCGATTACAATCACGAGGAATTCACCGATTCTTAAAGGTTGTACAGGTTCAGCTCATTCTTTAACAAAATCCTGGCTGGTCCCGCGATACATAGCCCAGAAATACGAATGTCATTAACGCGCAAAGGTTTCTGCTTACGCATGCAGTTGTTATCTGTTCACGTACTATGGGAAACTTCGACCAATCACTACTTGCAGTCGTGCTTGCTCTGTGAAGAGGTTTGAAGGGCAGTTTTCGACAAACTTTGTCAAACTGGTTTTATAACGATTCGGAAATTCGTTGTTTCGAGACTGATCAGCCAGACCTGCTTTGCAACATACTCGAAAAAACCGTGCGCTTCGCGCAAATATTGCAACTCCATCACTTTAGCACCTACTGTATCTATGCATGGCTTCAAGATTTGTTGCAATTGCACCGATTCTTTTTTGATAAATACTAAAAGCAACACGCTGACTATAGTCTCTATGAATTGCTTGCGACAAAACGAGAAGCTATGGTGAAATGCTGATATAAACAATATTCTGAACTGCATGGCGTTCAGAACTAAATAGAAGGCAGTCCACAGCTAAATCAGCTGCACACCAACGTTAGGTAAGTGTGACGTCAGCAGTAGTAGGGACAAACTGTCAACTATCTTCTGAGAAAACGATCAATGCTAAAGGATTTTTTCAAATGACAGTCATGCATTGTATCAATGATCGCACGCCTCATATATCGTGTGAATTAAAAGAAGCTGCAGCAAAAAGGCACGCGCCGCGAGAATCCTCCCTGGGAGATGTAGCGCAATACGCGTGCATAACGATCGGTATGTTGTAAAATTCCTACATTTTTGTATTTTAGCGGGAGGAAGCTCAATTTAAAACATTTTTCTGATTAATCTGAATCTATGAAGCCTTCCACTTGCACGACAGAACGTTGACAGCAAAAAAGTATTCCTTAAAACAGATTACCGCGACCTATGACGTCTGGTACGTACTGCGAGCCAAACGTTGCGAAACAACGTAAGGCATTCAAGCATTTTACATGCGCGATAAACAGCAAGCTGCGCTTGTCCAAGTACTTACATATGTTTGACTGGTTCTTTTCATTTGCGAAACGAATCGTGGAGTATGTCTCGGTACGGTTTATTGCGTTAGTTACTTTGTTGTTCATCTCTGTTCAAAGGCAAAAAAATTACCGGTTTGATTTGTTGTTCTCCAGGAAAAAGTCTTCATACCCATAATCACCTTTTGCTTGTGCGTTCTCGGCAATGGTCTTGCAATCCTCACGCTTGTATTGTACAAGTGCCGCCGCAATCCAGAAGCTTCGGGCAAGTTCTCCTACGCCTCGTGCTCCGCCAACGTTCCACCTGGTGCTCTAATAGGTATGACAATACCGGGGAGTAAGCCACGCTTTGCTGCGTTTGGTGTAAACTCATGTCATTTACAACCCAAGCCTGAAGTCACGCACTTTTCCTGGTTCACTTTTATTGACAAACATCAAAGCAGCCTGCGCGGGCAGCTTACAGTCGATAAAAGTAATTTGTTCCGTTGTTCACGTTGGTTGCGGACGGATCACTGCTGCTGAATCCGCTGGAGTCCGTACAAGCTAGAATTATTTCAAAAATCATTCGCACTGAGCTTAATACTTAATGTTGTTTGCCAGAACGGTAATTTTAGTACTGCCCAAACGAAGTGCAGTTGTAACTGGCTATGAAAGGAAACGGTAACGGCGAATATCTGACGAGATTTCAGGCGATAACACGAAGTTCCTAAATAACCTTCAAGAACTTGTTTCGCTCATGTTTAACCAGATGAGTTACGTTAGCCCCTACGCTCTTCAGTAGTTAACAAACCCGTGTACGGTTGTCAGAAACCAGAAGCAATTTTTAATGCATTGTCATTGTATGTCAACCGACCAAACCCATCATTCCACTGAAAACTTTATAAAGCTTGTATAAAAACCCCACTGTGATGTAACAAACGTGATGAACAATGAATGAATCTAAAAATAACGGCAAGGATTTTCCGTGGGCACATTTCTGCGACTCTTAGATCGTGATTATCTCCCGCATATATCTGATTCTGCTGGTGCGCATTCAATTTATTCTTGCATAGAACCGCACCGTTTGTCGACGTGTACTCAATCGCCGAAGATGCGCAGACGCAAGGTCCAAAAATTTGGAGCCTTCCACACCTTGGTGCTGACTCTGGCGATTTTGGATCTCCTTGGCACAATTGCAGTCAGTCCTATAACGTTTCTACTTTATTCGAAGGAAAAGCACATTGTGGTAAGCTCAAATATCATTAAAGCCTAGCGTATGATATTGTTGCAGCGTAGGAATTCGCGAGCATTTCGCGGAGGCACCAAAACCTGGACTTGAATAGTGCTGTGGTTTCAAACAACGCAAATAACATGTGGTATTATTTTTCAGTTCTTCTCTTGAGAACGTTCAGGTCATAGGTCATTGAGTTTTCCGAGCATATCGACACTGTTAGTTGTCTAATTTTAAGCCGCTGAGGTCTCAAAAGGAGTCCTGTCATAGTTTAACAACATGACAATTAGTTCGTGACAGTAATTTATCTACTGCATTTGCAAGCTGATACATGCTGACACACGCAACGACGTTTGCCCTTTTATTTGACAATTCATGGTGAGATTGTGTCAGATTGAAGTCCTCGACTTTTGCCCTTCGGAGTTTGTGACTCATCAAACCAAGCTGCTCCGTATTTAATCGATTTTTGCGCATGCGTGTGTTGCACGAAAAGACGCGACGTACCTGCATATTAGTGCATGTTTTTCTCTTACCAGCGATATAGCTAGCGTTTGCCCATAATAAGTAAGCAACTGTTTTCACTGCTCCCTGTTACGTTGCGGCAGTGCTCGCTAGTATCAGCAAAACGAATTGAGGTACTGCGGCAGGAGTCAAAACCAAGCACAATGACTTTGGACACTGACCGCATGCACAGATGCGTTTCTCCCGCAAAACGCAAACAGCTCCAACCACTATTGTATCCCCACACTGTGCCGGGGGTGTTATCAGTGCAGCGCAAACAGGTGCACCGTGATAGACATCACAACGGCCTCGGCACGCTGGCCTCGGTTGCAATGCATTGTTTACTTGTGTGTGCGTGAACTACGTCACGGAAGAGAGGCAACGAAAATGTTGATCGTTGTTTTTAATGACCACTATAATATGACGGTTCAGTCCAGACGTTGGTTTCTAATGAACACTCTACGTTAAATTGTTCTGGTTTATATCCAGTTACATCGAGTCCGGGATCAACCATATCACTGCACATGGCCGAAAAAGCTTGTTTTAGTTGCGACTGTTATAACGACTTGCTATGAATGAAAATCGCATTTGAGGATCGGGTTGCTTAACCGTTTGCTTAAGCACGATGGGAGTTTAGTGAACCGTGCAGCAGGTCTTTGATCCCATTAGAATGCTTTTTAACTGTGGCCCTGTGGTTTTGGTCCAATCAATTCTCTGTGAACTAAGGCATTGCAGTATATCAGCAATGCGAAGTACGTTATATCATGGGCATTTCTAATGTCTAACCTTTACAGAGCCGGGACTACAAACCCCAAAACGTCCAATTGGAGGCAATGAAAATTGGGTGACCATTTTTTAGTTGTAACCAAAAAAAAGGAAACCAACGTGTGTATTTTTGGTGACTTCTCATCACTCCACCATGGCACTGAGCTTCTATGTGTAATATTGCGGTGTGAGCATATAATAATGGTATTCCACTGCAGAAAATTCCTGATATACTGTATGACGTACAATTGCAAAAGATGGACTTGGGACAGATCTCCAGTCCACGTCCCATTCCAAGCCTGGCAATACCACTTATGGCGTTTTCTATGCACGCTTGGCAATTGTTTGCGAAGCCGTGAGCGCGATGATTTTCCAAATGCGATGCTGTTGAAATAGCACTTCAGTCGAAAATGCCGACCTGGCGGAAATTTACGAAATATAAATTTTGTTTGTGTGGTTTTTTCGACGTCCTCAATCGTCTCCTTCAGACACTGAGAATCCACTCAGCTGAATAGTTTTAGCCGAAGCGAGCTGCATTAAAACAATAGACTTCGTCGCTCTCCCACGATGTTTAATGGGACCAGCGACGCTTTTGGGAAAAGACAAACGATAGCCTTACCAAGCTTCTCGATCCTCAGTTGATATCATCATTTAAGCATTTCGTTGCTTCGGGGCGACACGAGAGGTTATTTTCTCTTCAAGAAAATCTCTTTGAAAAGAGCGCATACGTCCGTCGATTTGCATAGCATTAACTATGATATTTGCTTGGTTTGCTTTTGTACATGCCCGTCAGATATTTAAAAATCTGTTTCAGCGCACTATTTCCTGAAAGTGAAGCTGTAGATGAAACGCGCTAAGCGATAACTCATGTTGGTCTGATAGCTTGTTTTGTGTGCATGCATGCAAGAGTCACGTCGTTAATTGCCAAGCCTCCACTGCCACGGTATTGTTGAAAAATGGCAGTGGATTCCAATTTCGAGCAACAGCGAAAAACGTCAACTTACTGACATATTTATCTTTTGTTGCAGCGCCCGTTTTCACCTGGCGATTTTGCTACTTTATTTTGGGGACAACAACCTAAATTTTAACTTACCAGGGTTTTTGCCGTTTGCGGTGGTCACGTTCTATTTGTTTTTCTAACGTGCTATGCCTGAAAGAAAATAAATATTAAGCGTGTGCGTTGCGACGTGACTTTGTGTTGTTTATCTGTCCGAATTTTTCAAGATGAAAAATTATGTCGATGCCGTAGTGAAAATAGCTGATGACTACATATCTAGCTAATGATGACTGCATTTGTTGAAAATGGTAGGAATGCGTTAAAAGGGCTGGATGTTGTTCCAAGTGTATGTTGTTGCTTACGACATTTGGCAATGCTCTTTGTCACGATCACTTTATCAGTTTTTTTTTAAGGCGTTTTAGGGACGCGATTCGGGTCCCTAGAATCAGAGAAAATTATCATCGGGTCCCTAAAATCAGAGAAAATCGGGTCCCTAGAATCAGATGAATCGGGTCCCTACTGATCCATACCGGGCATTGGCGTCCGCAGAAATTTTTCCAGGGGAGGCAAAGTCGACATTTTGCTTATCCGTTTTAGGTTGTTGACGATGCAACGTAAATGGACGTACACAAAACACTTCACCCTTTCTACACCACAAAGAAAATGCCCAATGTTACGGCAACAGTTGCAT
>JGI24021J15306_10011904_pt1 | contig 10802 bp, 10 predicted proteins | sample Ectturendosymbi1_FD_15306 | JGI IMG/M metagenome (IMG submission 15306) | reverse complement strand
CTCGATGGACAGGTGAGCGCTGAGTGGAGCAGATGTCCAGGCTCCATGGCATGGTGACCTAGAGACAGTGTGGCTCCATTGCGACAAAGCTCAGCAGGTTGGATGCCTGCGATTGTTGGAAGGTTGTCCTCTGGTGTAGGACGCAGGCATCCAGTCACAGTTTGCAAGGCGTCGTTGATGGCGGGGTCGATAAGGCGGGTATGAGCACTGCAGCACCAGACAGGAGCGCAGTACTCTGCGGTTGAGTGCACCGGGCTGAGGTGGCTGTTTGCAGATTTGTTGCTCCAGCACCCCAACCGGAGCCTGCAAGCCGCCTCAGGAGTGCGACGCGAGATGTCAGCTTCTTGCGAAGTGACACAAGGCGTCGGTGACACGTGATCGACCTGTCCAACGTTACTCCGAGGTATTTGGGTTCGGAGCAGAAGGGCAGAGTTTTGTTGTTGAAGTTGACTTTAAGCTCTTGTTCAGCTTCCTTCTTGTCAAGATGGATGGCCACCGACACCGTTTTTGTTGTGATTAGCTTTAGCTTCCATGTCTGGAGGTATTCACCTAACATTACCATGTCCTTGCTCAGCACCCCTTCCACTGCCTGCCAGTCTCCACAGCATGCATGATTGCTAGATCGTCAGCATATGCATACTTTCTAGAAATGGTTGTTGGCAGGTCAGAGATGTAGATGTTGAAGAGAAGGGGCGCCAGGACAGATCCCTGTGGGACGCCGTTCTTGAGGCGTCGTAACCTGCTCCTTTCGCCATTTCCGGTGGTAAGGGTGAAGCTGTGATTGCCAACCGTCTCGAATCGTGTAGCGCCTTCCCGCTGACTTTATGGCTCTATGTATAATTCCTAGATTTGCTATTTTTTATTGTCAAGTTTTTATATTTTAAAGTTTTCTATAATTTCCATATTTTTACGTTAAACTGACATTCACAACTGTTCCAAATTTCGGTTTTTGCTGCCACACTTGGAGTTTTCGCAACACCGCATGTCGGTCAGAAAACGTGGAAAGGCCGTAAAGCCTATAGCAATATGTCAATGTAACTGATCAGCCATGACGCATTATTTGCTCTCTGTATCAAACTCTTATGAGCAAAACTTTTCCTCAAGAGAGTTCCAAAGCATTTTTGAACTTAAAAAAGTCTGCATGACGCAGAACAAGAAAAACTTCACCAGCGTGTTTTAACAGAGACTTTGAAAAGCACTTCGAAAAAAAGATGTGGCTTTATTTGGATTCTCAAAAAAGAAACTTTTGGCACTCCTCCACCTCTTTTGAATAAGCCTATGGGTTTCATAACAAAACTCTTGGAAAAACAATTCAAAGATAGTCCTTAGCAAAGAACTCCCAACCTCTCGTTGCAGAGATTACGCGCTGCGGTTTCATTGGTACATGCACATTTTTTATTGAATTCAGTATAAATTTTAAACGGGGTAGAGGGAAAATTGTTTTCTCCAACTCGCAAACAACATAACAACAAAGAAAGCAGCCACTGACCTCTTTGAACGGCTAAATTTTGAAAATCATTTTTTAAAACCATTTTTTAAGGAACTCCTTCTTGCAAAACTTCAAAAAACATAACCTATGCAAAGTCTCGAGACGAAGAGCTCGATACCGAGACTGAAATCCTTCGAGACCGAGACCGAGACCAGACCTGAGACCTTCGAGACCGAGACTCCAAAAAACGGGTCTCGAGACACGTCTCGAGACTCCATCACTGCCCCATGCCTTTTCTGGCTTAGGGATCGCAACTATTAGTGCTCTTCTCCAGATCTTTGGAATTTTGAGTTGGCGCATGCAGGAAGTGAGGAAATCGCAAAACCAAGATTTGAGAGGCGACCCGGCATGGAGTATAAACTCCGCCTAAAAGCCAAAACTTTTGGATCTAGCGGTGTATAGGGGTTCAGGGTTAACAACCATTGTGCTGTTTTTTTGTGACAAAACATTTTCCCAAAAAAGTTTCTCACATATTTTCGAAGATCTTTGTACTGTCTTCTTAGTGAAAATATTTGCCAAAAATATTCTCACACGTTTCAAAAATTCATTCCGTTAATACCTTTCTCGCGGTAAAACAATTGTCAAAACTTACTGCACGAGTCAATAAAACAGACTTGGCACTTCGTCTCAGTCAGTAGCGTATTTTTTGCTCGGCTGCGAATGCAACTTGCTGCCAATCAAATTTGACACTGTTTTCAAAATCTTCTTGACTACCCCACGCTTTCATGCTAGAGTGATTATCGTGCCTTGGGCACTTTACTTGCAGGGACGAATCCAGGGGGTATTTAATGCGATCTCCCCCCTAAAACCCACAAAAGTAACTTAATTCACCATAACTTTAAACAATTCGGAAAACAATATATCAAAACTGGTTCCGAATAAATCTTTAGTCATGTTCGAAGGGTCTCACTGATCGCGATAAAAGGTTACTCTGTTGTCCATTGTTTTGTCACAGCAGTGTTGTGAAGTATACTTCATCTCTCTTACAATAGCGAATCCGTTATGAGATTTGACTACCAAATATTACTGAAATCGCCTCCCCCCTAACGTTACTAGTTGCATGTGCCTCTGTTTCCTTGCAAGTCAAAATTTGTCGTCATTGCAACGCTGTTCCAAGTAATAGATCATTGAAATTATGATGTAACAATTAAGTCGTTGCTTTGCTTCGATTGAATGTGTGTTGTTGTACATCAGAAGCAAATATACGAAGCGCTATCGCAATGGTGGTGGACCCAATAACATCTTGCTCAGCTGCAATACTGGCTTCAACAAGCATACAGCATATCGTGCACAGACAGCATCGAGATTTTCACAAGCGCTTTGGCAGGAAAGTTTTATGAGGTATTGATTCCCAAAGTATGAACTTGGAAATTCACTAAAAACAAACTTTAAAAACTTGTCAATTCAGTGAAAGCATACATTTTCTTTGTTGGCTGAAATTTGAACATAATTGTTCAGGAAAAAAACCGCAGACAAATGCACGTTTTACGGATGATGTTTGCCCCCTTATTGAAATTACTGGCTATGCGTCTGGTTCAAAGGTCGCTGGTTTTTGCTTGTGCTTGCAAGTCAGTCGCTATATCACCTTGGCCGAAACCGCTGTTTGCAATTTACGTAGACGCATTTCATTTCGTAAACCAACACGAAAAAATTTTTGTTACTTATCTTGGCGAACAAATGTTGCTTTTTGTTCTGAATTGCTCGTTTTTAATCTTTGGCTAAGGAAACGCTTTCTGTATAAAGCGTCGTCGCAGTGAACTTATGCTTTCAGCTTCTTCGCCCCGTTTGTATTAACTAAACTGAAAACAACTACCCAATTTCCTTTTTTTCCAATCAAATAATATTAGTCTTCATATAAAACCACGGTGCTTGAAAACCGTGAATGATAAATGTTTTTACTAGATTCAACGATAGGTTCATCTGTTTTCATTACCATTTGTTTTTTTCGTATACTTCATAAAAGCGGTTACAAACCCATAAAAGCGGTTACAAACCCATAAAAGCGGTTACAAACCCAGCGAGTAAGAATTTCCACCCGTGTGAAGAAAAGGTTCGCGCTCAATAGAAAACGATATAGTACAACATACATAGCAACGAAGAATAAGCCACACAAGCTTCACTATGCGATGTCAATCGCGAGCAATAAAATCTTTGCAACGTTACTTTAACGTTAAGCAACGTTACTCGACAGATAGCTTACTAAGCTGGAAATTGAGAAATTATAAAAACATTTGTTGATCCCCCGCAGATAATTCCAGCACAACTCCTACTCTGTTGTGTCAAGCATGTTTATTCGAAAATTACATAAAGCTACTTTTCCAAAAGTAATGACAACTAACGTATGGCAGCACAACAACTTTAAAACTCCGCAAGTTTTTTGGCCTCTCCACCTGCTGATGACGAACATCAGCCTGAGTTGTCTCAGAAGTGAGTCCACTCAACTCGTAAGTTCAGCCTTGATGACAAAGTGTAAAATGCACCAGACAGTTGTACGGTAGCAGTAGCTGCTAACTGGAAGGTTTTCTATAAGGACGAAAGATAGGAACTCGTCTTTCACTGAAGGTTGCTTAAAGCAAACCACAGACATAGGACTGGGCAAACCTTAGTATAAGGCGAAGTCAAGCTCAACAACACAGCAACTGAAGATTTCACAAAGTTATAATAACGCAAGCACGACCCATGTTATGCGTATATTTATATAATGACGCAACCACCACAGGAACCTGGACCAAAGCATCTCAGTTGAAATCAATAGCACTGCGTCACAATTAACTGACTCGTTTTCTATGCAAGCCGCTGGGGCTTTATCAAGCACTGAATTTCTTCCTGCCATTCCCCAGCCCTCAGTTTATGTTGCAGATGTTAATGAGACAATTAGACAGGCCACATAGGCCAATTCTCCTGACAACCAAAAGTTTTGTCACAAGGTTGCGTAGTGTTCTATTTGACGTAGTGTCTAAGATGGCATAAGACTTTGTTCATCGAAACATTTGCTTTAAGTCATCATATTTGGTGGAGATGAAAAAATATTTACAGAGTCATAAAAGTTTGAATTACGAAAATCAAGAGTGAAAAGAAGCGAAGATAACAACAAAGACAGGGGCGACTGTGAACCTGGACCTGAATACTTTCCCGAAACTAAGAAGCGAAAACAGGAAATGTTAAGAAGTTGCACGTATTAACACTCTGCCACTGATCTTTTCCGCAGGATGTCGGTCAAATTTGCCATTTATATGATGTTTGTTGATGGCGCTTTATAACTGCAGTGGTCTTGTAGCGCCACGACTGAGTTTGTACAATGCCTAGTTTCATTTGGCTCGGCTTGTTTGGTGCTCTGCATGAATTCCCTGCAGCTCTTCCGCACACCGTGCGCCTGGCAAGAAGGCTGCAGTTCCAACTTACAAGGTCTTGGTAAGACCCGGCCAAGAGTCGAACTCTTGACCCACCCAGCACCGAAGCGGACGAATGATTTGTGACATAAAACTTTCCGGCGAACCTAAGTGCATTGCAGGTTTGAACAACTTGAAAACACTTGTTGTGTAACATGGGCTACGCTGTTTTCTAACGTTCGCTTCGAATAAGGGACTCTGCAGATAGTCTTTCTTCGAATCGCCATAATTTTTATTCTGGAATTAATTTGATTTTTCAACTGTGAAGTGATCGAAACAGAAACTTCTGATCGGTGGCAACATTTCGCGGGGTCGCTTGGCCTTGCGCTGTTTGCATCATGAAGTTGATTGGCTCAGTTGTTGCAACAAAAATACGGCTTTATGTCTCATACGTAGGGCAACCAATTTTTTTACCTAAAAACTTAAAATTTGGCTTTATAATTTACGAATTTTGACTTCATTTTGACCTATAAATTTTCTGCGTTTGCAACTGCAAAATAATTCAGCTTCTGGTGTTGAGGTTAATCCAGAAGTGTATGCATGCACTCTAAGCTTCGAATTAAAAATGTTTGGTTGTTTAACTTTGGGGATGATATATTGATAAGTATATTAATAACTACAGTAGAGTCAAACCTGAGAACATCACAAAGGTGAAATACTATATGCATAATGTATTGAGCATTTACCAAAACAAGTACCGTAAGACCACATTTGTCGCCTACCATGCTTATCTTACATAATATTCAATTGTCCAGTAGTGGGCAAAACAACATTATTATGTCAGAAATCGCAATAAACCCACTATTATTACAGAGTTGCAAATAAACTTGCAAAAGCATATCAATATCTGTTGTTATGGTTTCAATAAAATATCGATATTTAAGAGAAAAAACTGTGCTGCAAAAAAAGTTTGACCGAACGATAAATTTTGANCTATTGATAAATTTTGACTTTTTTTGACCTAATAACTTGGGATTCCCTCATGGTATGAGCGTGAAATTTGGATTGTGGACGTTTCATAAACTCTAGAAACGGTGGAAAAATTTTGACTTTATTGACTTTTGGTTGCCCTACTCATAAGTAAGAACAATAAAGCACGATGAAAGAAATATTTATTAGTCGTCAAGATGGCAATATCAATGAATGTAAATAAACAGCTCCTTAGAATGAAGTCGACGACAAAGCAGATAAATAATCGAATTTCGAGATAACAGTTTTTTCACATCAGGGGTGGATCCAGTGGGGGTCTCTCTGTTGCGGGATTGGGGCGATCGCCCCCCCTAAAATCTATAAAAGCAACTTTATTCACCATGATTTTGCACAATCCGCAAAGCAACATTCGCGATATAAGGCCATTTTGCCGTCCATTGTGTTGTCAAAGTGGTGATGTGAAGTATACAATACTTCATCTCTCTTATAGTGAACCCGTAATGAGACTTGACTGCCAAATATTACTGAAATCGCCCCCTCCAACCTTACGGGCTGGATCCGGCCCTGTTTTACATTTAAATGTCCCGACCCTCATAGCCCCAGGGGTCTGAAACAAGGTCAAAGTAGGTCAAGGCGATTGGCTTTTTAAGCATGTGCCAGAGAACAAAGGTATGGAAACATCATAACATGACAAAAAGTCGAGCTTAATTTTATTCTGCTTTTCACTTCTAGTTTTGACAACAAAGTTCTGCCCAAAAGCGATTATGAAGTGATTCAATGTTTAAAATTTCTATTTAAACAATCTGAAAGAATTTACAAACAACACAAAAATTCGTTGAGTTTCTCACCTGCATAGGAGCTCAACATGTACAAGTCATCATTTCCGCTTACAGCATACACTTGCTTTTGTGCCACAGCCCTCCCATATTCGTTCGTCAAAATGAAACTGACGTTGCTCCGACCTGAAAAAATTGATTTAGCAGTTTGATGTCATGCCTGTGATCAAAGTAGTATCGGAAGATTGATTGCAGCGTTTTTCTATCTTTTGTTAAATTTTGTCTCTATCAGAATGTGACGCCATGACACGCGTGGGCAAACACCCTACATCTTTCTAAACTTTGTCTGAAATACTATACACTTTAATAACATGCGGTGTGCTGTATCAGACGCAAAACCATCTAACTCGAAAAGTTGAAGAGTAACGTCGTGCTTTGATTGAAATTTCATCAGGTGAAGTTCCTTTCAAACCCGGCCAAGTTTTTCTTATGAATGGATGGTTTTAACTTTTCATTGATAAGTCTTTGCCATAGGAATCATTTTGTCTAATTATATTCCAGCTAAATCGCAAAGGCTCTGAAGATACAGGCGAGGCGTTGACGGAATTTTCGCTTTGGAAAAATCGGTTTTATTGGTCAAAAATGTTTCAACTTGAGCTAAAATGATGTGGAAGAAAAACAGTTTTTCCATTATGGCTTTTTAACTTGCAATTTTTTAGCGAACGGCTAAAACATAATAACACAAAATATTTGCCATTCAACTTTTCGGCTTAATCGTTGTTCATTGCTTGGAGAAATAAGACCTTATTTTTCATTTTATTTTCGCTACAGATGACTTATGTCGAAACGTTAAATAGAACGTCACGTTTTCTACAACTCTAGCTATACTCTTCACAATAAAAAATCTGCAGCTTTGTGAATCGTTATTTATCAAACTTGAGCTTTAATGCATAACTGCCTCTGTAATTCTTTGTTGTTGCAAAGTGATCTCAAAACCACGTTTTTTTCAAAATAAAGCAGTAGATATGTCAAGTTTGGCCGACTGTGCNCCGACCTTTATGGCGTGCACTGCCAAGACCCTACTTACGTTATACAATCATTAGGGGGTTAAACATTTACCATTCTTCGATTTTTGGGTTACNCCTATGGTTTTTACGAGAAATATAAAGAAGCACCATCCAAACACANAGAACCTTTTACGTAACAATATTGAAAATGGGGATGTTTTTTGATGTCTCACCGATATGTGTCCCTCTTGCTTTGCAAACGAAGCTTCCCATGTGTGAGCTGCCAACCTTGAGTTGATAAAAATCGCTGGTCTCTGCGTCGATTAGTTCGCACGTGTGTCCAGTGATGTAAATTCTAGCGGTTTAACAGCCACAAGTTAGATCTTGTGAACTTTTGCAAAAAAAACTAAAAAACGCTTTTTATCCGAACTATTGATCTCTTCAACTTCAACCCTATACGGTCATACCATGATGACGAGCGGATGTTCGTGATAATCGTGTGCGAATGAAAGCACGGTAGACACATAAAAACGCATACGAGCAGAATTTTACGGTGATGCAATGATTGCTGCCACCACAATGCATTTCTCATCTATGAAGGTGTTTTGAAGATAGGATCCTTACTTCACGGTTGACTGTATCTCGTGTCCAAATGAACTCAACTTTCCGTAGCTTTTCTTGATCAATTTTTATACGATCGTGTAAGAGTGAAAACTAAAGCATCCCGGACATGATGGAGTAAGTTACATGGAAATTTTCTTCTAAGTTTGAAAACTTAATCCTTTGAAACTCTGGTTTTCGAATAAGTGTGAAAATAAGATGTCAATTTCAGCGGAATTTACTTTCGTATGAGGGTTGCCATTAATTACATAAAAGTAAGCTGTTTTTACGAAAATCATGTAAACTTACCGTCTGAATGACGTATCCAAACCAGTGTCACTTGTCTGGTTGTTTGAACCAAACGTGTTTGTGTAAATGCGACCATGAACCTGCACCAGCTCTCCAGGAAAGTATGATCGAGACAGTGGGCTTTCAATCTTGTCATATCTGTTCACTTGACGAATGTCAGGCGTCCGCCACCACCGAGTCTGTCAACAATCATCGCTCATAACCATCCTGTTTTACTACTGAATGTAAGTTGTGGTTGTTCAAAATTAAAGTTACTGAATGCATTGCGCACTCCACCTGACGCCTTGTCGTTGCGGTTATCTCTCATTCAAAACGCATTTAAGCTTCCATTGTTCGCATTCAGTCCAACCCATTGCGTAGACCCCAAAAAAGAAGACTTGGACTTCAATTCAACCGAAACTTCCAATTTTCTGATCATGAAGAAAACATTTCTGGGCCACTAATAAGACATTACTTGGGCAAACTTCATCCTTTGCCAAGTATTTATCAGTGTTGTTTGGAACACTGTACGCAAAGTCAAGCGCATCGGAAGACGGAAGGTGCAGGTGGACAAGGTCCCCTGGATTTTCAAATATGATATTTTGCTATCATTTCCTGTTGAAAAACGTTTCTCTCAGTTTCGGAGTTGGTAAAATGAGATTTCACTACTGTTAACCTCCTGGAAAATATCCTTCCGACACACATGCGCAAAGTATATATGTACTGTAAGGTGAACAGTGTACCAGGGACCGAGTTTGAAGGTGGGACGGGTGGACGTGTTCCTCCCAATTTTTGAGCAGGGGGGACACAATATCTTTTGTACCCCCAATATTTTGTGATAAAAGTATTGTAGTTGTACAAACTTCATGGTTGCATTGCTGTTGGAAACCCCCAACATAAAGCCAAGGTAAAAAATATGAAAAATGGACATTATCACTGGATTATCTATAGACACAGTGTACAGATTTACTAAGTAAACTGAATTATCATGATTATTGATAATTGCGTTGGTTAATTTGAATTAATCCAATCAGTGTGTGTATAAATGTTGCTTAATCATGGGACTGATTCGTGGCATGTTCTTGTGAGTCGAATTCCTGCGTTGTTCTGTAGCCTGCAATACACAAAACACGGTTGCCATTGCTAGTATTTATTCAAATATCTTGTGGTTTGTTTTTTATTTGATCCACAGTATGTTGTTTCGTGTTTCTAGTGAGAATCTTATGTTTCTTAGTATCAGTACATTTTATTTCGAAACTGATCAAATTTAATTGATTATCACAATTTTTGAGCATAATTATATCCATTCAAGCCCAACTCTCAGAATCAACGTGTTTTCATATTAAATGAAGCGCTAGAAATAGCAACTTGTAAAGTACCAGTTGCTTTACCACCACCATGGGAGTAGCCAGGGGGCATTTGGGCCATGCTATCCAAAATATATAGTTTCCATAATTTGCCCCCCATTTTAGCCAATTTTACAAAAAGATCTTATTACGGTTGAGTGAAATGTCATCAACACGCAAACAATAAATGTTTGTCCCCTCCAAAGCTTCCAGCAAATTCGGTCCCTGCAATGTATGCAAGGTATGCACTGTAGGCAAAGTAGGACATCACGCTAGAAACATATTGGAGAGGAACATTTTAGAAATGAAATTGTTTTGGATATCTGCCGAAATTCTTAATCTAAAAAAGAGAAGTAATGTACAAGACTTATTTTCAGAACAGTTACAACAGAAAACTCTTTTCAGTAAAAATACTTCCACCTAAGATTTTTTCCTGAAAATATTTAAGAGGAAATGGCAAAAATAATCACCAACAAAACGAAATAGCAACTTCATTTAAAACACGTTCATGAAGGCAAATGGAACACTCAGAGTCAGACTGGTTCGTTTGAGAAGCGAAGTGGAGCTTTCAAGGAACATGCCGCCATGCTGTGCTTTCATAACTCTGCGAGGATTCTAACTGAAGGTATCAACAGTCAAGTGACTAAGTACCACAAGGACAAAGCAGTCAAATCTGCTCACAAAGTATTTTACAGTACTAAGAAATCTAATTCGCGTCAACTACGCATTTTAAATCCTTTGGATTGCAAGCAAAAGCTTACGGGTGAAATAATAAAACTCTAAAACAAGATACAGAGCAAGAGTGAGGAACCCATTTACTATCAAGTGCCGCATGAAATGTGGAATATCGCTGGCGCGCCGGAAAACTAATTTCATTTTATGCTGAATTCTAACTTTATCTTCTGTGAGGAGCGCGAGAGGAGCTTCTCTTGACAAACTGTCTAAATGTCTGCTTATCATGGAGTTTCGTTTCGGCG
>JGI24021J15306_10011903_pt1 | contig 10803 bp, 6 predicted proteins | sample Ectturendosymbi1_FD_15306 | JGI IMG/M metagenome (IMG submission 15306) | reverse complement strand
AGCAGGCTGCAATCGATGAAGGGCATTTTGATGTCGTGAGTTAGCCGTCTCTACGTTCGTTTAAAAGGAAATTGTCCACTCGCTAGCCGAGCACTTTTAAACACCGGTTAATAAACCAAATAGCTTCAATGTTGGTCATATGAAAATTTCTAAAACGCCTCGCGGGTCGCGTGTTTGAGCCCCTGGGGTAGAAAAATTAGCGCAAAAAATTGGGAAATAAACGAAAGAAAATTAAAATTCTCATCAAGCACGTCAGTACACCAAGCTTTGCGCAGGGAAGTTCGATGCATGTTTCAGAATTTGAAAAAAAAATGAAGGAAACGTGTACGTGGGTAATATCCTTTCTAAAAGCAAAAAAAAGTATAGACCAAAACAAAGTACGACTGAGACACGTAATCAAAAAGTTGTCGAGGTCGTCAGGATCTGCTTCGACATGCGCTCGCGAAGATTGCGGTCGCTTTCGCACTGATGGACTCGATTACAACGACGAAGTTTTTAGAAAATGCATTAAGACTGCGTTTAGACGCAGCTGCTGATGAAGCTACACTTGAATCGATTAAGAATGCTCCGCGTAGTGCTTCGTAATCAGCTGGCATGTACGCAAAACAAGATAATCAGCTTGCTTGCCAGGCAAACTCAAAATAAAATTGGAAAATTGTGGAAAATATGAAGGACTTCGTATCTACGTGCTCTCAGCTTGGTTTTGTCAAAAACAACGAGATTCATGAAGAACTTCTATGTTTTGCGCCACTTACTTCCACCACTGGGGCAGCAATAGCGGATTGCATATTAAACAAATTTGTTGTAATTCGGATTTGACTTAAACGTTGGAGCCAGCACCATTAGCGTGGCCTACAGAGATGTGCCGACAAAAGTGCACATGCTGCATCCCTTGGCAATATACGCACTGCTGCAGGCATGTGCTTAATGTAGTAGTCTCAGGTGCATTGTCGCAAGCATTGGTGGTTTTACTTCGCGATATGTGCAGCTACTCTGTGAAACGTCGTCCACACGGAAACACCGGCAACTGGTTGAAAAAGTGAGCTCATACTTCTGCGCGAAACTCGATGCCGGGGGGAAGACAATTATATTATCACGTTTTGCTTCTGCCACCACCACACCAAAAATATCCTGTCTGCGCTGCTGGGCACGAATACACAGAAAATATTTCTGGGAAAGTGCAAAAAGTGCTGTAATGGCAAACAGAAAACTTTAAATACTGCTCATCACATATAGCAGTTTAGATGTAGTGGTCTTTAGTCATGTTCAGAGGTAACGTCTCGCTACGGTGTGAGCCCGCGCAAAATCGAAGTCGATTCTCTAAAAAAGCTACAAACACCAAACCTGTGCAGTCGCTCACTTGTCGCTTTGTGATTTTTGTCCCGGTTTGCTTTTTTCTCCTGTCCGGTAATTGAAAAATTTTTTCATAGGCGTGTCAACTCTTCAACAAGTGCTGTGTTTGTTGCGCAGTTCATTTATGGAAAGATGCGTTCAATTTGCAGGAGTGCATTAAAATACACAGCCTTGGTAAGGTGCACTTGCTCTTATAACTTCATCTTCGCAACGACTAAAACATCATTTCTGTGACGAAGACCTTCTAAGATACGTGCTGGCTTTGCAAGAGAAAACACAGCCTGACCGGGAGCGCCGCCGAATGAATGTGATCAGCGTTCACTCTAATAAAATTTTACACTGAGCAAATGTTTGTTTTGGTGCGCATGCAATTGCGCAACTATGTAGATACAACCAGTGAAGTGTTTTAAGCGGTAAAAGGGCTATGTAATATACATACGACGTTAAATTTGGAATGTTACAAGTGCGCGAGAATGAGATTCCACTGCGCAAATGGTCTGATGGTTGTTGCGCACCTTGGAAGGAACACTGGATGTGATAAACTCCAAATGAGAATCGACTAAGCACGATCTTACACGTAGAAATCACTGTCCACAACGGAAGCTGTCAAAAATTGTGATCGTACGCCTCATGCGTTTTATGCAACATACTATTCGTCGAAGGTTTCACGCGACGCAGTTAAATGTCGTGCCTTTGACAAATGCAACCATTTCGCAAAAACTTAAGTTGTTTTCTATTTATTTTTCAGCCACGGAAGAGAGTTGTAGGAACAGCGACCAAGCCATCCTTGCAAGGGCACATTTCCAAAATTAAGACCGATATCTCGGGACTTGCTACAAATTCTTGGAACAAACGATTTTTAAAATTTCACAAATTTAGACTTCGTAGCTTGATATACAGGGCAACTGAGCAACTGCAAGGCATCGGTTTCAAAAACTTCAGACATAAGCAATTTTTAAACCTAGTTGGTATGAACCTGTTGTAGTGGCGAAATATGAAAATGCAGGCAGTCTAGCATTCTAGAGTGTGCCTGACACAAGAACACAATGACTCATCATCAATGCTTACAAGCATTGGTTCCTTTAATCAAGAATAAAAAAATATCAAGCGGCTTTTGAACGGAAAGCGTCACACAACCGAGATGTAATCGAAAGAAGTCATGGCTAGGCACCTTGCGGTATTTGCTGCTCCAGCTTCGGAGCAGTTTATTGTATTGTTCCTCGATGGCTGCTCTTTCCTTCATAAACGCCATCAAGTCATCGCACAACTTCACGCCGTTGTCTATTCTCGTCACTGTGCGCTTGTACTGACCAACCTGCACGTCAACGAAAAACAACGTTGTTCAGTCGTTGCTGCACGTGGTGCTGGCAAGTGGTCATTCGCAAAATTAAGATATACACGAAATGCAAACAATGTCTTATCAGACCGACACTATTTCCTAATATTTTTGGTTTTGAGTAAATCGCATGAATATATAAACACTGCACCACAACCAATGCTACACTACCAAAATATTCACCATAATAGGCCTACAATCTTTTTATTGTTTTACTGTTATCCTGGACTGAAGTCAGCAGAGCCATTATTATCTGTGACCGAGGGTAAACATAAGAGCNGGGTAACTGCTGCCAAGCATTCATTAAAGAAGATATGTTTAGAATTTAATATTTAACACCAAACATTACACATGCACAAAAGCCAGNTATCAACAGTTGCTTTCATCTTAGTGGGGAATGTAAAAATCTACTTACTGAAACCACAGCAACCGTATTAAGCAGAAACTGCTTTCAAAGACAGGGTGCACTGCTCTTATTGTACCCCATTACAAATAACATCAGAATTTGTGACAAACGATCAAGATATTTTGTCACATTCCAAATGATATTGTTCATTAAGTCACCTAAAAATTGCAAGGTTAAACATGTAATAGACAATTCATAGAAAGCAATATGAGCATGCAGAGATATTTGTGCTGCGTTTGGGTCTTAAAACAAATCCATGAAACTAACAACAAAGTGCAATAAATGCTTCTCCATATCTAACGTAATTAATGTTCTTTCTCATGTTAGTTGGACAGACATTCTCTTGCTGACCAACCTTTCTTGTCATTCTACACAAACTATCTGTGTTGTATACTTTGAAAACATTAGTGCTTTTCACCTGATCCAACATGTGAAATGAATTTTTTTCAGCGTGCATGCGAAATGTTTGTAATAAACAAAACATGTTCAACTTCAAAGCTGTAGCGTCTAAGCTTCCAGCAGCCTTCATTTCCTTGATGCATGACATATAAAATTAGAATATAAGTGGGCAAAGGTAGGAAATCAAGAAAGGATGCAATACAATATTGCAATTTAACCACATGATGCTTGGTCTTGCCATGCATGTTCCCCAATGAGTTGATATGTCATTTTTGTTAGCTGTGAATATGTACATTGATCATATTTGTACATATACAACAAGATTCCACATTTGGTAATGATATTTGTGCACAGGGTTTTTAAGGGTTAACCTGGTGACTGCTAAGACATTTGGAAAGACAACTAATATATTTAAATGCCAAAATGGTAATAAAGAAAGGTTTAATATATTTTAGGGGCGGTCACAAAGTGAGGTTCTGCTGTACTTTGAGGGATCATTGGAAAAATTTAAGAGATTGTTTCGGTTTCTCAAAACACCTCAAAAAAGCAATGATTTTGCATCCACAAGTGACTGTTAATGCTTCTGTGGAGCAGCTGCAATAAGCATGAGCATACGAATTTTAGAGCAGCTATAGCAACAAACCTCCCAGAAACTTCCACTGGTGTTTTCCACAGGAGCATCGTCTGGATTGATTGTCATAGACATTATTACATCAGATCAATCGAACACCTTGCTAAGTAAATCTATTTTACAGAAACTCACGTACAGATGCTATAATCACATGAAATACAGATCTACCCTAAATCTGCCACAAATTTCAATGTCAATAAGGTAACTCCTGCATTTTAACACTTTCTCTACCAGCCTACATCGTTATGCACTTGGTACAGATATGACGCTACAGATCAATACAGATCTGAAATCTATTACATACCAGCTGTAATCTCTTTCATTTGACATTTTGTATATTTGCGTAAGAACTGTGAAGGGAAATGGCAGATTTAACAATTTCATCCCTTGTTTGGGCTTCAATTACAAGGTGTTTTATGAAACCCACATAAACATGGCAAAGTCACAAAAACTGTCTTGTATCCAGCCCGTTTTTGGGAAAAACACGCAGTAGCAAAAATGTCAAACTTTTGCACTACAATATACATGATACTATCACTGATTTATATCTATTCATTCCATCCCACACTTTAATTCACGATGACTGCACCACACTTTGGTATAATCAGCTTCACAGGACGGCATAAGCTGCAATGCCAGAAGACTGTTAGTTTTTGTAATAGTGATAAACATTCCTTTATGAGCAGCAAACTAAAGGACCACTAACTAGAACTTGATAACTGCAAAGTTTTCACAAACTTTTTCACTCTACTTCAATTTTGCTGACCTACACTAGTGTGAATCGCACTAGAGTTGCAATCGAAGGGCCCAAGTTGCAAGTGCAGAAAGCTTCACACTGTGGCAGTAAGCAACAATGGAGATCACATGCCATGACAGAACTTACTGCTTGTTCGTGCTACATGCCTATATGTTCCATTTTTAGCACACACCCCATTCATAGTGCATCATGCCTACAACGCCGTACCAACCACCAAGTCTTCAACAGCAGACATGTTATACCTGAACAAATAACGGGACTGGCAATGTGATGCTTCTGTTTTGTACTGGGTGTATTGTTTGTTGCAGCATTTTTTTCTAACCTTTTGCAGGAGTTTTACAGTAAGTGATTCCTCTACTACACTTCCAAAAACTTTGGTTGTTGATGATGCACTGAACTATTACCAATGTGGCTCATCCCATCATTTGACAACAATGAAGTCATTGTGCAAGTAATTAAGCATGAATACACACACCAAAGCCTAGGTAAGGTTGTTTAGCCCATTAGGTCCAACCTGAGCCAAAATTTTGGCGCGAGGATTTTCCCCAACAGTTTAACCATAACTTGCCAGCCAATAGAGCTAGAGAGCTGTGGAAAGCCTCAAAAAATCCAAACAAATTGGAGGTTTTGGATTTGAGGTTGTTTCAGAGGGCACATATTGAGTGGGAGAATAGGTTTAGGCTTGTTTGTCCAGGGTTACCTCAATCCCTGGGGGTAATTCTTTGTTTTTTTTATCGAAACTAAGCTAAAAATCCACATGTATTGGGGCTTTGATTGGCAATCTAACGTTTGTGGTGAGGAAATTATGACCCTGAAACAACAAGGAAAATTAATTCCCTGGGGATTTAATTAAATAAAGATTTTTTGTCATAACTTGCTACCACAAACATTAGAAAACCAATCAAGGGCTCGAAAGATACAAATTTTAGCCTAGTTTCATTAAAAAAACAAATGAAGAATTAACCCTAGGGGGTTCGAGCCCAAGTTCAGGTAACCTTGGCCAAACAAGCCTAAACCTATACCCCCACTTATTATCACACACCCCAAATCCAAAACTTGCCAATTATTTTTTAAATTGAAAGTACAAGTCTAACTGGATCTTATCAGGCTTTCAGCAGCTCTCTAGCTCAACCGGCTGGCAAGTTATGGTTGAAAGTGTTGGGAAAAAATCCAAAAAATCTGTGCCAAAATTTTGGCATGCTGAGAATCCAAAGGATTAGGGTGATGGAAAAGTCATCTACACCTCAGCCACATGTGCTTGGCTCTACATAAGGCGTTCCAATGGTAATGCAGATCAAGAGAACTGGACTTCACATCATAGGATTATACCTCACATGTCGTGATGGACATGAGATACTTTTTTCCTCTATCTTTTCTTTACACCGTCTACCACGTTAGAAGACTACATTACCAATTTACAAGGTCTTGCCGAAATGCAGGTCAGTCTAGAACCAATCAGCCGAAATGCAGGTCAGTCTAGAACCACATTTTTAGCCCATTCCAAAAACAACGAAATTCTAAAACAAGTAATGTACACTGACGGGAACTTTTGAAAGCAAAAACACACATTTACATACCTCTGACATAGATCTACATCCAGAACTGTCCAAAAATTAGCCGCTGGAACACTTTTGCTATGTGTGGCATCTCATGACCCAAATAAGTCAAAACTATACTGCACATAGGTTAACACTTCGAGAGCCGGCGTATGATATATTCGTACCTAGATTTTGGCCTATAACCAGCAGTTTTTGGTTGCCTTACCAACGCCATAGCTCCTCCACCGATTGCGCTAGAGTGCTGTTCAAAGGCTCAAACGTTTCGGCTAGTCTTCTAGTCTGCACTCGGAAAAAAAATTTTTGGTTGGGGTTGTAGATTTTTTGTGAGTGATGTCATAAGTGAAGTAGTGTTGGGGCCATTTTTGCTCATGTTGCCTGGCCTACGGCCCAACCGCTAGGCCAAAGCATTTTGCTGAAGTTTTTATTGGAAACTAGGCTCAAGTCTGAGTCTTTTGAGCCTTTGATCGACTTCCTAGCATTTCTGGGTCAAAAGTTATGATCTAAAATAAACAATTTGACTATTATCTAATCAGTCAAATATTTTACTACTTTAGATCATAACTTTTGAACCTGAAACCCCAGCAGGTCATCCAAAGTATCAAAAGATTCTGATTGTAGCCTAGTTTCCAGTAAAAACTTCAGCGAATTACTACCATCTAACGGTTGGAGCCCAGGGGAAGGTAAAGATGGCCAAGGTGGCCTAAAGGTCCTCCACTTATGATGTCACTCACAAAAAATCCGCACCCCCCAACCAAAAAAAATTTTTTTTAGTGCAAGCTACAAGACTTGCCGCATCTTTTGAGACTTTGACCGGGTCAGTAGCGCTTGCCAGACTGGAGAAATTCCCCTGCAAAGCCACGTGCGTTTCAGTGTTTTTTTATCGAAAACCCCAAAAGCGGCTGGACGCCAAGTGTTAAGGTAAAAACCTTCTAAGAACATTCTAATTGAGTAACGATTTATGAGAGAATAAGTATCTAAGCTTCACTGTTGCATAATTGTCATATGAATGCAAGAACAACACTGCGTTAATGCCATTGTAAACATTGGTTCCACTTAAAACTAGTCAATCAAAAACAGACAAGAACCAGACCAAAAAACCTTGTTCTAGACAAATGCTCAAGAGAAAGATAAAAATGCCTTATAATTTCATGGATAATAGCAGGGTTGCGGAGTCAGAATTGCAAAGAATTAGAGTCGGATTCCTAGGAATACTAGGAGTCTGAGTTGAATTTTTTATCTGGCTCTGGAAGTCTAATTGACTCATTTGTTACATCGCACTCTTAAGTTACGAGTCCTAGTTCGTTCCTGTTGAAACAATATAATTTCTTTTGAAACTTATACTGAAACAGAAACTTCATACTGTGCACCACAATTTCCATTGATTGCTAGTTGCTGCAGAATTAGCTCCTTAACGTCTTTGTCATTGTTGAAAACCAAACTTCATGTTATGTTGAGGAGTTGGAATCAGGAGTCGGAAGTTTTGGAAGGTCAGAGTCAGAAAATTCTGGAAGCTAGAAGTCAGAGTAGGAGTCAGACATTTTACCTTTGACTCTGCAACCCTGGATAATAGTAACAACATCACTAGAACATACGAAATTACTGAATAAATCAAAACAAAGCTGAGGCCAAGACATCCTCATGCACAGAAACTAAAACATATATTCAGCCATGAAATAAAGTCTTGTCACAAAGGTTCAAAACGTCATCTATGAGAACATCACACAAGATGAAATTACATCCAGCATAAAAAGTTCATTCTACTCCCATGGGACAACAGTGATACACATGCACATTTGAAAAGGAATTTTACAATCAAAATATTTTGGGAATAAGAACTAGACAATAAAAGAGCTTCCTTGGAAAAACACCTTTTGAGGGACTTAGTTTGTTACACCCATTTATACTTACTGTATACGCCTGCAGACTTCGTCAACCAAAAAGAAGATAATAACACTTGGCCTATAGATGTTAGGTCAGTGATTCTGAACCAGGGGAAGATGATAGATTTCAAGGAGGGAGCAAGCCCTTATGCTCTCTGCAACATGGAAAGTGTGATCAACAAATTGACCAATTAATACAGTTACAAGCCTCGTTTATTGTCAGTGTTTTTTTTCAGTCATTGACCAAAATGTTTTTTAAATAACAGAAAAAAAATTAAGTCATTTCAGTCAGAATGGCTGAAAATATAGGCTAATGAACACTGTTATAGTGAGTTTTAATACTAACTGCAAGGCATATAACCAAAATGCCTCTGTGAAGAAAAAACAGGCCAGGGGGCTTGAAAAAAAGGACAATTACAAAAGGGGTATGGAAGAGCAAAGATTAAGAACCACTGTGTTAGAGAATGCCTTCAGTGAACTATTGGAAAAGTTATATAATTCTGACAGCAAGACCACTACAACCATGTGCTGGCCATTCTTGAAGTATACATAGAGGCAGATTTGCATTTTCCAATAAACAGCTTCCAAGACAAAATCAAAAAAGGTCTCATGCAGGTGGACTTCATAAATTAGAGAAACCAAGAGCTTCCAATCCCACTAAAAACATTTTCCAAAACATATATATGAAAATCACAGAGCAACCAAAATGAACCGCACTTTGTAGCTAGGATAAATAATAAGGGCAATAGCTGAGTGAGGGTATCAATAAACTTTTGACGTGTGCAAAATGTCATTCTGTAGTAGCATATTTAGCAATCACCTATAGAAGATATTCAAGATCAACCTACAGTATTTTCAGAGAAGTTTCATAAACAAATGAGCTGTTCACACCATTGAAACATAGACATCTGATAAGTAATGAAGAAGGACAACCGCAAGATCTGCACCAAGGCATGGCAGCTCAAGTAATAAGTATACTAAATCCTCAAGGAACAACAAAAACAAAAGTTGAGACCTCTACCCTTATAACACAATTAAGCAAACAAATCCCATCAACAAACAAATACACAGCTTCAAAGCCATGGAGTGCTAACATGCCAAAACTTTTGAAAGCAATAAGAAATGCCTTGAGAAACAACACCCTGCAAAATATCATTCCTAGCAGAGAAACTAGATATTCAGACACACAAGCATGTGGAAAAAAGGTATTCCTTGGCTATCGGCTACATCAATTGAAACAATTATGTAGGCCTTAACCCTTTAACGACCGCGACTGGCCGGCCCTCTTTTGGCCATAAATCGCCAGCCGCTAGAGCTAGAGAGCTGTTCAAACCCTCCACGGATTCAGCAAGTCTTCTAGTTTACATCTAAAAAAACGTTTTTCGTTTTCGGTGGGGGTTTTCTGGAGGTGACGTCACGATGAGGGCATGTTTTGGAAATTTTGGTCACCTTTGGCCGGCCCTGGGCCCCAACCCATTGGCCCATTCTTTTGGCTCAAAGTTTTGTTGAAAACTAGATCAAAATCCACTTCTATAGAGCCCTTGATTGACTTGCTAGCATACCCGTAGCCAAAATTATGGGTCAAAAACCTAGTTTTTGGCCTAAATCAAAACTTTTCAGAAAAGGCACAATTTGCCCTTTCAGGGCAAACTTTGACCAGCCATAACTTGACAGCAGATTGAGCTAGAGAGCTGTTCAAACCCTGTAATGACTAGTGGCGTCATGTAGTTTAGATTAAAAAAAATTTTTTTCAAATTTTGTTTGGGGGTTTTGAGCCAATGGGATCATGACAGGGGCATGTTTTTTCGTTAAATATATGATGTCATCATCCGATCCCACGCGCCAATATTTTGGCTCGCAGTATTTCAGGATTCTAGGCGAGAATAAGCGTTTGTAGAGCCCTTGATTGAGTTTCTAGCGTTTCTGGTTCAAAACTTAGGATAAAAAACAGCTAATTGGTAAGGGGCTTTTCTTAATACTTTTGGGGGATTTCCCTGATTTATTTTAATGTTTTTTGGCCCTAATCTTGGAACCAGGAATGCTAAAAACCCATTCGGACCCTTCAAAGTCTCGAAATGTAACCAAAAAACAGCTAAACTCAAAAAAAATTAATGTCATTTAAATGGCTCCTGCGGGTCTCAAACACTTTTAGAGCAGCCTGGTTTCAGCGATTTTCGCAAAAAACAGCAATTTTTGGTTGCCTTACCAACACCCTAGCTCCTCCACCAATTGCGCTAGAGAGCTGTTCAGCGGCTCAAACGGATCGGCCAGTCTAGTAGATTGCAGTCGAAAAAAATTTTTTGCTTGGGGGGTGCGGATTTTTTGTGAGTGATGTCATATGTGGAGGACTTTTTGGCCACCTTGGCCCACTTTGCCTGGCCCTGGGCGCCAATCGTTAGGTGGTAGTATTTCGCTGAAGTTTTTACTGGAAACTAGGCTACAATCCGAGTCTTTTGATACTTTGGATGACCTGCTGGGGTTT
>JGI24021J15306_10011902_pt1 | contig 10803 bp, 5 predicted proteins | sample Ectturendosymbi1_FD_15306 | JGI IMG/M metagenome (IMG submission 15306) | reverse complement strand
TCCTGTCCTCCGGAGTATATTTTTGACCCCCGCAGACAAATACACGTCAAGAACCCAAGCTACAAACTCACATACGATGAACAGTGCATCGACAAGTGTCCAGGTAACCGACGAACGTTTTAGCGAATTTACGAAAAGCAAAATAAACGGAGGTACGCTCCAAAACTTATATAGGGTGTGGGTGAATCACTGAGGATGAGCATCACATTTTAATGCTTTTCTGTAGTTTACACGTCGAAGTGATAAAATGGAACGGAGCTGTTATCCCAAAGTAGCTTCCCAAGGTAACGTCAAGCACTGCGCTGCTTAGAATGTATCTGCGCAGTAATATGAAATATTGTAGATAGAACATTGATATCAACACTGTGGGTAAATCTGCTGGTACAGTAGTGTCAAACGTCTTAAACTTCGATAAAAGTATGAAAAAAGGGGTAAAAAGGCAATGAATATTAGCTCAGAATTGCCTCGAAAGCTGAAGTTTTCTGTTAAGACTGCTTGACCTTCTCTACAAAGAGTTGATCAACTTGAGAAATGTACATATGGGTTTGTGTTCATCACATTGTCATTATCTCCGGTGCGAAAGCCACCGACCCAGCTCAGCGAGCACCTGCCCTCAATGGGACTTCTGGTGCAGGAAATACCCAGGGGTAAAGTCGTCCCTTACTGTGAACTAACAGCTGAATTGACGACATGAGAAAGAGAACTATCTAACTTGCATTAACACATTACTCAAAGCCAGGGTGTTTTAACAGTTTCTCACTGTACAAGTATTTTATTCGCTCGGGCGTCAAAGTAATTAAACGCACAAAAACAGCAAAAAAGAATTCTTTGCTTGCATAATGAATTTTTCGACACAGAATGGCAAGTCAAACCAAGAATTTTAGTTCATTTCAGAGTTCATGACATTACTGGTTAACAACAAGAAACAGTAACACGACACTGAAGACCTGAAGATTGCTTCGCGGAGTTTTCCTGAGATGCTTGGACGATTTACTTTAATGTGCGCGCGATCCTGGTCCTTCGTCAACCAGTGCGTCGTCCACTGATGCTCTGGTGCTTTTCAGCGCACGTGGTCCTTGCATTTCATTGGGGAGGGGTTCGCAATGCATTAATAATGAGCAACGCGATGTGAGTTTGTTCTTTCAAGATCAAAGACACATCGACTTTTTGTTTTGGCATTCAACACCTCTAGCTTTCAATCCAGGCAGTTTTGCGCACATCACGCGAAGACACCAGTAAACCATTTCATGCACTGCCACGGTTTTTACTGTAAGTCGAGAACGCGGGAACAGTTCGAACACCAGGTCAACTCAGCCCCACTGACAGGGTGTAGCACTAGAAGACACCCCGAATGCCAGCGGGAACACGAGCTCCACTGTATCCAACTACCACACCCAATCTGAAGCGATTCATCTGATGCATCGCTTTTTAGTGACTATGAAGAAAAAATTCCACCAACCGAACACGTGCATGCCCTGGAGGATTCTATTGTACGGGTTGGCGTCTGACGGTATGAGAGCGACTAGATTCAAAAGATCTTTGAAACACTCTCTCCATCTACCGAGGATGTCCCCTCATTGTTAAAAGACACCGTCTTGGTCTTTTATTGGCTTAGAAATATTAGACTAATGGTTCTTAACCTTTACAAATACACCGAAGAAACCCTCGGAGTTCGATCGAACCCAAGTTAAGAACCACTTTACCAGACGTTTTGCAGCGGAGGCGCCGGATGTTTTACCAGAACGCTTTGTTGGTATGGCAGTATCTGGAATATAGTTTGTGTTTGAAATTCTCCCAAGATTGCATTTGGGACTTTTTTGCCGTGAGGGCTCCAAATGTTACCCCTCAGCGTATCGTGAATGCAAAGAAAGTTTGTCTTGGTTCTGAAGCCATGCCTTGTTTTGTAAGCTACTTTCTGTACTCGAATAGCATCTTTTACCTCCTGCTTCCACCAAGGAGTTACGTTTTTCCACCTGCCGCCGCACCGAGTCGTTTTCGTTCACATATCATTCATCACCACAGCTGGCCAGCTGATGGCTTACAAGTATCCCCAATATAGGCGAAGCCAGAGGGAAAAAGGGGAAATGCCCCCAAATTGCTAGCAGCGTCCCAAACCACTTAAAGTCAGCGTCCCAAACCACTTAAAGTCAAAATATTTGGCCCCTCACAATTTTTTGGGCTGGCTACGCTACTCATCCTCACCTCATCCTGGGCAAAATTTTTGGTTCAACGCCAGAGTAGGAACGTTTCCACCCATCATCCAGCTCAACAGCAACAGAACTACGATGTTCAGTCGAAGAGACGCCAACAACATCCGTGGTATATCCATGGGCGGTCGAAATGGGGGCAGGGGGGGCCTTGCCCCCACTGGATTTTAAAATTCTTAGCAAAATAAGGTTGTTTTCTTAGTTTTCAGTGGGAAAAACAAATTTCACTACTTTTGGGCCCCCCTGGAAAAATTTTGGAAAAATCCCTAAGTGCCCCCCCCTGGAAAAAAACTTCCGACGCCCATGGGCATATAATTTCTTTTCGACCAATTCGAGCTCTTTTCTTGTATGAGAAGCGATGTTCCAGTTTCCAATTTCTAGCTTATGACAAGATTGTCGTTTACGTGCTGTGCTCACAGAGTAAAAACACTTTGCGCTTTCCCTATTCGTCCCCAGATGTGTAGCGGACGCAAAGTGGGGCCTTCACTCGTGAATAACTAGTGGGAGACAATCATTTTCGATCGGTCCCATGGACCTAAAAGTGAACGCGGTCTTTGGTCACGCGCGCGACGACCGATGCGCGGTGGTATTGGCTGATTTTACGCATTTCATGGAAGCAACTGCACAGATTACACTGTTGGACACAACGGTTTTGCCATTTGCGTAGCAAATTTTCCGATAGCGTTGGTCTTGGTACCGCCGGAAGGTGTTCCTGCGGCGACGTTTTTGCAGGAGAGGCCTTGCATTTATTCTACTGCATGAGCAGACATGAAGCAATCATTACACGTGAAAAGCAAAAACTATTTTTTTGCGATATCACTTTTTTTAACAGGGATAGGGCGGGCGATGTTTTTGGTCCCGTCTTTCTTAGCCCCAAAAATTGCCCCAGAATTATCTCAATTTTGTCTCAAACCCAACGAGAATCTTTTTCGTTTAAGTTAAAAAGATAACAAGCTACTGTGTTTTTTTGCAGATAACCTTCTTGTTGATCGGGGCACCTGCGTGGAATTCTGTCAGACCACAGGTTACCGCAGCAATGGAAACGGCACTTGTGTCAAATGCGAAAACCTGAATTGTGATAAAGGTGTGAGGCAATGCGTAAGATTATCTTACACATCATTGGCTGAAGGAAGTTCGAAAAGTATTATTCCGTTTGGAGCAACGTTCTACTTACATGAAATAGAATGATAAGTGCAATAAAACTTCAAATGAGAAAACGTTTATGGGATTTAAAAGACTGTGACAAATAGGTCACAGTTAACGACTGAACAACTTTAGAGAGATCAAACGCCCGTGTTTGAAAATATCACCGATGCCTTTACAGAATGTTATGGAGTAAAAAATCTAAATGGTCCTCTGGCGTCGTCGCACAGCGTTGACGCAAACAACGCACAGTACTTCAGGCACTGCAACATTGTGAAGGGCAACCTCATTTTCCAGTCATATGTGTTTAAAGGGTGAGTGATGTGTTTGAACAATGATGAATTTAATGGTAAGCTGATTGATGCTTGATGGTTTCTCAAAACAAGTTTAGTGTGTCATATCTTTCAAGTGTGGTGTTTTGAATCTTCCACTATTCCTCTCGCTGTTTGAAACGCCCTGCTCATTTTGCGAAGAATCAGCGTAAAATGGACATATTGATGTTACAACCCACCAACGATTTGTCAGTCACTAGTAAATGATTAGAAGCAATGCAATCACTTTTGAGGGTATGTGACAACCGTAAACTTCAATTGTATTTCTCCAATTTGCCTCCATGAAGTTTGGGTTTTCCAGAAATATTTGGGCTGCTCAAGATAACGAAGACGAAAATGATTGAAAAGAACAAGTATCACTCTCACATTACTTCCTGAACAAAGTTTTACCAAACAGGATTTTAAATGATCTATCAAATGCATATCAAGAAATGACGAAAGTCAAACCTTTCGCTGATATACAGTAAAAAAGCAACCTGAGCGTCATCGTCTCGACGATGCAATGACTTAAAATGATTGTTTTCACGGTTTAACAGTTTGTATGGGTCTTTATTTCAGAGACAAATATACTCACATGCCGCCTTTGACGTCTGCCATGATCAAGGAAAACTTTAAACATGTGAAAGTTATAACAGGTAGAAGAGTTGTATTGCAATGCTGGAGTCTTTACGGATGAATGACAATAAGAAATGACTGCCTATTGAAAAAATAGGATTGTGGCGATTAGTGAGACATTTCTTTGCATTCATCAGGCAAAGGTACAATGTTTTTTCTTTTGTTGTGACCGGACTTGAGCGAAGTCAATACAATTTACCACATAATTTGGGTTCTTTGACGAAGAATCTGTAATGCTTTGCTCGTGATTGCATTTGTCCGAACCCACCCTCCAGACGTTTCCCTTACAGCCTTTTTCGAAAGCACCACCCACAGATTCAATGTGAAGAAAGGGATAAGTGATTAATGCTTTTTAGTGAAATGTAAATTTTTGAGTTTTCGACCAGCCACAGGCCTAGTTAGTGGATTTTTTCGAAGTTATTGAGCCTGGATATCAATTGAAACAGAAAAGAAATATTTTGTTGAAATTTTAATTTGTCAAGAAATAAGGACGTATGCATTTTCAAAAAAGTTTATTTTAAATTATGTCACGTAAGCCGTCTTTCTGACCGGCACCCTGACTTATGTATAGCAGTGGCAAACTGCATTAATGGTCCTTCCCGCAGCTTAGCCTTTCTAGGTAGATTAATTCACTACTGATGCATTCTATGTAAAAGCTTTGCTCAGTATTACTGGATGGACATTAACGCGATAAATGTAATGAAAATAGCTCTATCAGGCCACTCTGAAACATAAATAGCTCTACGTATAACTTAAACGCACAACGGATCTAGCGCTGGAAGCACTAGCAACGTCGAAAATCCACGCCATCGCAGAAACACAAGTACTATTTAGAGTAATTGAACAAATCAAGAAACACTCCAAGCGAGAAACAAAGGTGACAAACTCAGGAATACATAATTTAAAGAAGTCAAACATGGGCTCTTGTTAAATTTCCGATGGTGTGCAAATTAAAGGCGTGGAAAATCTAGCACATTCTGTGTTCATTTTCTCAAAATTTGTTTTGTCACAAGCTCACTCCAGGTTGTTGCCATCTTCTCTGAGACATTCTACTTACAGGTCATCTGAGAATTCAAGGCTGGCCGAAAGACCTCAGTGACTTTTCCGTGTTTGAAAATTTGAAAACGATTGACGGCGGGAACCTGTACGCCAACATTGTCAGCCTTCTCATTGGTGACACTAAAGTTGCTCCTTATTTCATGGACCATGTAGGTTGATTGTTTACTGGTCGAACCTACCTCCCACGTATTAGTTCATTTTTCATTTCGTCCTTTTCGTCGTGCTGTTATCGCTTCGTCGACAAGTTTACAACCTGGTCATTCATATGAAGAAAGCTTACGACTTTCATGGCCTAGACTCTAGATAATCGAGGGTTGTGATCTCAACTTCTGGTAAAGTTTTTGTTGCCCTAGATCTTGAAAACTAACCATCCCACTGTGGATAAGATCGTTGGATCGAATGAGTCATTTTCAGAACATGAGTGTTATGTGCTGCGCTTCTGTGTAAACTGAGAAATTTACTGATTACAGAGTATATAGTGTCACAAATGACCACTTGCAGGTTACGTCACTTGGCTTTACATCACTGAAACAAGTGACCAATGGCAACGTGTACATCGGCTACATGCGCAATCTCTGCTACGACCGGCTCGTCAACTGGACATCAATTTTAATATCCCCGAAAGTTCGACGTGGATTTGATGGCGGTGTCATGTTACGTGACAACAAACCACGTGATCAGTGTGAATGAATGGCTGATTCTTACCATAACCAGTGGCGTAACTGACGGGGGGCGGGGGGCGAGTAGATCCCCTGGCAAGCTAAATATAAAAACCGGGCTCCCTTGCACTTTGTTTGCTTTTTGATATTTAATATTCTTTTGGTTTTCAGTAAGTTGTTGTTTTTGCGTTTTCCGAGGTGTTGTCGCGTTTTTTTCAGCTATAGTATAAACGTCCGCATCGATCCGGATTCAATATCATTCCTTAACTTTTTTTCTGAGTATTGGCTGAAGGGTCCCCTTCAACTAAGTTTTGCCCCCGCTGACTCAAACCTCTAGTTACGCCACTGACGATAACAAGTCATAGTTTTGCAGCGGAAGAGCTCATGACTATTTACAACAGCTATGTCCAACCCGCGGCGCTCGGGCCGCATGCAGCCCAGGCAAAGGTTTTGTGTGGCCCAGTTTAGGTTTTCGCTGTAGTAAAAGAATCCTACACACTGACAACTTGTCCTTATTTTGATAATCTTGAATTAGACATTTTTGATGCAGGTGGTCCTCAGTGCCACTTTATCACGTCTGCTGTCATTGCAGTTAGGATTCGGACGCTTTCAGTATATTAGCTTAAGCTAAATTAGTTTGCTAAGATCAAGTCATTCAATGTGCGGCCCTGGTGAAGACAGTGACTTAATTTTTGGCTCAGTAAGCCATTTGGGATGGACATAGCTGATTTACATGATCTTGAAGAAGTTTTTCCAAAGTCATGTGTTATATTTCTCACAGCATTGGTTGTTGGAGATATGGCCATTTCGCATGTGTCGTAAAGCCACCATAGTATCTTGCCCTATTTGAAAAGTTAAGTTTTGTTTGCAGTGTAGGATTATAACGCCAACAAATATTCGCTCTGTTGCAACTTTTAATACTTATAAACATGTTTTCTATGCACTGAACATATTAATGAAGCTCCTACGTCAATTGTCCTATTCTTTTATTTTTTATGTCTTAGAATATACTTTGCAGCATTTTCCATGCCACAATGTCACTGTACAGGTCGCACTGACTTAAAAATTTATACACATTCTCAAATGAACAGAATTTATTATGAGCCTATAGTTCATTCAAGACTGACTTTAAATCGTGTTTTGTTTTTACAATTAACTTCGCCAGTATGTGGCCTGCGTGGTATGCGATAGAGCTCGTTAAGTAGAATAGTGTCGGAAATTTGACACTTCTGTCATTTTTCTGTTGCAGGTTTGAACGCAACTTGTGATGCTCAGTGTATGAATGGATGCTGGGGACCTGGGCCTGATCAGTGCTTAGCCTGTCGCAACCACTTTTATCAAGGAAAGTGTTATGGTGGGTGTATTTTCGAATCGATATAGGAAAACAAATTCACTAGAGGTTTGTGACGTAAATCGTTACATAACCGCACGTTTTCATTTGTCCAGCCCGTTTCCAGCACCTTTTTTTATAAGGGCAGGCTTCAAATGCAACCATCGCTTAGATCAGGCCTGCCCAACCTTTTTAGTGTTGCGGGTCACTTTCACATGAGGGAATTTATTGCGGGCCACAAACGTTTTGTGACGTAACAATAAGCTATTGTGACATGACAAACCCCTTGATTTTGACAAGTTTTATGCGATAACACGAGGTGACAATGAGTCCTATAGTTGTCAAAGGAAAAAACAGACAACTGAAAAGACTATAGACGCCAACCATCAACAACTATTAAGATTTGACTTCCTTTGATGTTGCTGAGTGAAATGGCCTGTGTTATGCACAGAATCAGCAGTTAACAAATTAATGCAGCTAAGTTGATTTATTCCATAACGAAATCATTTTTGCAGTATATTAGAAACGGTTCTTCACAGAGATAAATGTTCGTGTAAATCACCTGTAAATTTTGTGGTATGCGATCATGCAAGGTCATCCACTTCCTTTATATTTTCAACACTCACCTTACCAAGCTGCTTACAGCAACTGTTTTTGTTTTGTCAAAATCCGCGCATCGCGCTTGTCGCAAAATTAAGCCAGCAACGATTTTGTGAAAGATTCAAGCTGTTTTTGTAACTCATTTTATGGAAAAGCCGGAACTTTTGAGAGCTGTTTTGTTTCACAAATATGTATATTTTTACACTTTGCAATTGGTTAGATTTTGGATAAACTCTTCTTGCAAGATTTTCCACATGAAAGGAGACGTTAAAAATATTTGCTTTATTAGCATACTTATTCTAAGTCAGGGTATCAAACTCAAATTGCTCCGTGGGCCACATTAGGACTTATAAGGTAACCCGTGGGCCGCATTATGACGCTGACGCAACAATGCCGGTACCTGAACTTACTAGAAATAGCTTTTACATTTTATTTCCTGCGAAAGGTATCATGAATTACAGGCAAATCATTTCTAGTCGTCTCTACGTTCGTATTAATCAATTCTAGCCTTATAAGCAACTTGTCCAATTGTCAGCTGAGAACTTTTAAACACCGGTGAATAAACTAAAGGTAAACGTTATTCATTTCGTTCACTTTCATGCCCGCTTTTCCTCTAGGCAGGGCTGCGGGGGCAGCAGCTCTAGTAGGACTTGGAATACCTCACGGTCAACAGCAATTTCAGATAGTTCTGCTGGCTCCACACCAAGATGGGACCAAGCAAGTCTAGGCCTTGGAAGATCAATCTGGGCCACTTACCGTGACTATAGCCAGCAGGACTTGCCTCGCCAGTCTTTCGTGGGGCATTCTGGACACATGGCCGAACTATAACGTAGCTGTGATCTCTCAATTCGGGGAAATGGCTCGACATTCAGGGCTCTGCGAATTTCACAGCTGGGCACTTTGTCGCGGAGTGTCACAGCCACACCGTGGACTCTTCGCAAAAATCTCATCTCTACCGCTTGCACCCGATATAATACTCTTTCGGTCATTACCCAAGACTCTCGTGACCATAGGCAATGGTATGGTTCATTCATGCATTTTTTGGAACAATGACAGATTCAATAACTGACGTTTTGTGACCACCGCATTAGCTTTACCAATCCATGTATCAATCTCCTCGCTCCACCTTCCTCCACTCGTAAATACCACCCCTAGGTACTTGAACTTCTAAACCTGCTGCAGTTTTTAGCTGCTCACTTGCATCATACACTGCCTTGGGTTTGTAGAGAGACATAATACCTCGCTCTTTTTAGTGTTGATTTTCATTCCGGCTCGATCGCACGCAGCAGAAAACCGATCGAGTGCATGCTGAAGACACTGTTGAGAAGATGCTAGCAGTGCCAAATCGTCTGCAAAAAGCAAACGGTTGATCCTGTAGCTCTCAACCGTGACACTCTCATCGACTTGGCTGTGACTGTCTATCCAATTCATGTAGAGTTAGACTATGAAAAGGAGTGTTGACAGCACAAACCCTTGTCGGAGTCCAACAACAACGCTGAAACGTCGTGATTTAACTCTCCCAACACGGACATAAACTTCTGAACAGGAATACAGTGACTTGACGGTCAGTAGCAGGCGGCCTCCAACACCGTAAACCCACAACACTCCCCAAAGCTTTTCACGAGGAACCCGGTCGTATGCTTTCTCGAGGTCGACAAAGCATGTGTAGACAACTTTTGCATACTCTCAAGATTTTTGAAAAATTTGCTGGAGAGTGAAAATTTGATCTGTAGTGCTACGTCCGGGACGAAAACCGCATTGGGTATCATTCAGCATAGGTTCAATCATTTCGCGGTATCTCTTTTCAAGGCACTTGACAACGTAAATGTCAATTATTTGAAAATTCTCAAAACGCATCGCGGGCCGCACAAAACGCCCTCGCGGGCCACATTCGGCCCGCGTGTTTGAGACCCTGTTCCACGTTATTTGCCGATTCAATTGTTACAACTAGCTAATGCGTGAGTTACGAGTTTTTTCTCCACAAGAAGAATTCAAATACATGAATTGCTTTATTTTACAAAAATCTACCAAAATTATCTCACAGTAGATTCTTTTTGTAAAGACGGCTTAACTAATAAATTCAGGCAGAAGCGTTAAAAGTTTACGACAATAGTGATCAACAGGTTTTGTTACAAAAACTAAGTCGTTTTTGTTTAATGCTGTGTTGCATTTATGGTTGCCATAAAAACTGTTTTTACGTTTTTACAAATTTGTATTTTTCAGACTTGTCTGCCATGCGGTAAAACGTGCGTTAGTTGTCCTGAATACTTCAAACGGTGCAGCAAAGTCACAAGGTAAGGTGTCAAAGCCGAATGCGCTGCTCAATCCAGTCAGTTCTAGACAGTGCATCAAGTGTTTTAATGATTTTGATCAAGATGTTACATATTTGCAAAATCAAACGTATTTGTTTGTTTAGTGAATTTACCAAGCTGTAGGTGTGCAGATAATATTCTCTACAACACAGAGTTTGCTTTATGACCTCAGTGTGTTCAAATTGATTTACATGGCTACTATTGGTTAGTATATAAGTAAGCCTAGGCTTCTTAAAAATTCCAAATGGCAAATTAGATTGGCTTGCGTCTGGATTGATGTTAGCAGTCAACTTTTTCAAAAACATGTCTTCGCATTTTTGTTTCCCTTTATGTTTTCTTAGCTGTCGGTGCGTTGTTATGTGTAGTCGGAATAACATTGATTAAATATGTGACTCTATTGTACAGGTCACCTGCACTGTCCTCCATCTTGATCCTAATCATCGTAATTGTTTTTGCTGCAGCTGCACTTGGCCTTGTCTGCAAACAACGTCATTGGTTTCAGTTGTGGTTGAGCAGGACACGATCGGTGCGACTGATTTGAACTTT
>JGI24021J15306_10011901_pt1 | contig 10803 bp, 12 predicted proteins | sample Ectturendosymbi1_FD_15306 | JGI IMG/M metagenome (IMG submission 15306) | reverse complement strand
GAAATTTCTGATGTCTGATGTTTTGGCAACAAATCTGATGTTGACTAAGATGTTGCTTTTTTCAAATTTTCTATTCTTTTAGGATGAAAATGAGTTAGATTCATGCTTTTTAAGTTTCTTTCATGAATTTCTCACCATCGTGTGCGTTTGGTAATCATTCCAAACTGAAGAAGCTCTCATCATACCGTTGGGAATAACACTCACGTTGCGCATAAGTAACCAACTTTTCCATTTAATGACGATACTTCCCTCTCTTCGGATTCAAGTTGTGGCTTATCACACTTTGTTAGATATTGCAAATAGAAGCATTTAGCTTATATCAAACTGTAATGTAAAATCTGATGTTATCTGATGTTGAAAAACGCAACAATCTGATGTTAACACCACTGACCCCAGTGGCAACACTGCTAATATCACTTACATCTGGGCAAGCCATGAGATGAGAGACTGCATGGGTTTTGTGGAAGCCAACAACTGGATGAAAGCTCAGTGTCTAGTGCATAAGCATAATTTGTGCCGTGTCATTTGTCATTACGAAAACACAGCCTGCTGCTTGATAATGATTAACAGAGTGTGAAAACATGATCATGCAAACATATCTGTACCAGAACAATCGAAGAAAACGTTTTCGGTGGTTAAATAAGTCACTGCGACAAGTGAGGGTGCTTTCATGCAGGAGGTAAAGGTTAGGCCCTTTAAAATTTGTTGATTTACTACCACACGCTTAAATTTTGAGAACGCCAAAGTTTGTGAGCGTAGCTTGTTCTCAACGTTAAATTGAGGACCAAATTCATGATGGCGTACCACGTTTTGGCAAGGCTATAAGTGCATTGCAATTTTCGTTGAGCGTAGCTTGTTCTCAACGTTAAATTGAGGACCAAATTCATGATGGCGTACCAGCTAGTGAGAACTGTTATTGATAATGAAAAGTGAAGCATATTCATTTATTCGAATTCAATGTAGAAAAATTGCGCCAGTATAAATTTTTGTATCCGCATTAGCTTTGTTTCTTGCAGTTTTTGTTTGAAGTTGTATGAAACTATGAGCGGATTTGGGTGGTTTATGTAAAATCGCTATTTTCTGGGAATTTTAGTGTTTCTGAAATAGATGTAGGGAAAAAGTTGTCAGGATATTTTTGAGTTATTTTGCCATGTTTTGCCTATTGATATTCTGATGTACTTCAACGCCAACTGTAGAAATTTGTTAGACTTTCATTGCTAAAATTAATCATACATTTTTTCGCTGAATGTCTGGGTATGTGCTTACGTCTTTAAAGTTTCTCATTTGTGCAAACCGTTCTTTGAGAAGATTCGAATGTGACTGTAGGCCTATCCAAAAACTGCAGCAATTGACAAATGAAGCTGTCCATACCAACCAACATATAAAGAGTAGAGAAGAGTTTTCAGCATTAAAGGAAGCTAAACAAAAAAAGTAGCACCGATATGACCTACAACAAGGCTGTGGCTATAGATACGTCTGTGGATCTTGAAATTTGAAAAGTTATTCATATGCCACCTGTGATGTAACAGTAACGCATGACGAGAGTACAGTAGGCTTGGTAGAAACGAAGTAAACGTAAAAGATAAACCCTTACCTTAACCCTAAGCATAGCCCTAACCTAACCCTAAGCTAAGGCTAATCTAACCCTAAGGTAAGGCTAACCTAACCCTAACCTAACGCTAACCTATCCCTAACCTAACCCTCACCTAATGCTAACCTAACAGTAACGCTTAAAGGTAACACGTAAGCCTGAAAAAAGGTTTAAAAAAAGTGAAGTCGGCAAGGTGAGAGTCGAACTGAAAACCATTGGCATAGCAGCCGTAATGCAAAACAACTACACCACGAGACCCACGCCGTTTGCGTGACAAAAGTGACCGTTTTATCTGAATTGCGTCGGGCCAGGCATATCCGCGGCCATTTCCTTACAACAATGAAGGGCAACATTACACATTTTTGTCTCTCACTTATAGCTTATGCAGATAACTTGCATGATAGTGATTGTCTGTTTTGCGTGAAAGAAGCTGTGCATACAAGTTGGTTTGTGAGGACGTTTTCAGTGAAATCATTCAAAAATGTGTCATCAGGACTTCTACTTGAGGCGATTGACGTGGGAAGATCACGAAGCTGTTGCTTCATTGCTTTTACAATATGCAAGCGAAGAAGTCACCTGCAAAGCCTTGTGTTTAACAATCGAAGAAAAGAAGCTACTAGCTGAAGCATACACCGTGGTAACTAATAACTATGTTATTTCCATATAGATCGGCAGGTATTTCCTACAAACCTAAAGTAAATATTCAAGTGCGCATTGCGTTATATTATATCCTTTGACAACGAATCCATGATAAAAATATTAAGGATCAAACCAGTAAACACTGGAGGCATAAATCAATTAAAAAACGTTACCTTTGTAGATACATCTTAGTACAGCAGAAGAGGCTTAGTAAAGCATAAAAACTTCGAATCTCCTGGTAGAGACACAGAGGTTCATAGTGAAGCATTAGAAACTTTGACGTAAGGAGCAATAAGATGAATACGTGCAGTTATTTTTTGAATGTTTGTTAAAGTCACAGTATGACAAAAGGCTATGCGCGAGTCAAATTAATTGGCATTGTCAGAAGTGATGAATGAGTGCATGAAGTACTGTGTATAATTAAAATGTGTTCAAATTTTGAACTCGATTTTATAATAATAGCAGAAACCACGTACTAAAACTTATGATGGCTTGCTCATTGAATCCAAAATCAGATTTTCTGTAGTTGTAAAATATAATCGCGTAATTGCAAATGAATTTTTGGCCTTTTCGAAGCTCAAGGGCACCAGTAGTTCACTAAAGACATTGAAGTTTTAGTGTAGAATTTTTTTGAGTATTTGTTTTGTTCGACGTTAAACCAGCACTTAACAATTGATAACTATGGAGTAGATACCGCTTCAACCAAACTAAGGAGTATAGAAGGAAATCAACAGTTCTCTCGAATTTGTTTAATTCGTCAAAGAACTGATTATTTTTTGTATTCAGTTGCTCGATTTTCAATAAAGCCAAAGTCACTAGCGCAGGGTTTCTCAACTGGGGGCCACGGAGCCCCCCCTTGAGGGCCACGGAGCGGTTCTCCGGGGGCCACGAGCAGAAGCCTTTACTAAATAGTTCTGCCATGATATTGCAAAACCTTATTGATGAGCAGGGGGCCACAAACCATGAAAGGATGAGAACCACTGTGCATTAGCGTATGTGTGCTAGCCGCATCTGCAGGAACGTTAGTTTCCCTAAACGAGAAGCAAGATAATAGTTGTAAACAAGACTTAGCCTCCGCAAGAGCAGAGAAAACAAACAATAAACTAAAATGAATAAATCAAACCACAAGCTGTGAGGAGTGAAAGCTAGAACATAGGCGGTTTTCATATAGGTTCATGCACAAAAGCTGAAACACAATCTAACGCCAATTACAGAGGAACAAAGCCACAGCTACGCATTCAAAGCTTTGAGCAACGCGCAAGGGCGTAATGAGTTTAGATGGCGCCTAGGGCAAGAAGCAAGTTTGGCGCCCCCATATTCGAACCTGAGGTCTGTCGGAAGCAAATGCAGTGTATTGAAGAAAGTACTGGTGACATTATTGGGACTTTTTGGCGCATCCCGCAATGATTTGGCACATCCATAGTGATTGAGCGCCTGGGAATTGCGCCCCCTTGTCCCGCCCTAGTTACGACCCTGGCAACGCGGCGGTAACTCAAGTTCTCAACCAGAGCCTGCAATGGCATGGGGAAGCAGAAAGCGGTCTTGATGTTGTAAGGCTAAGCAACTCGCCTCCACAAAGGTGACAAACAAATGAATCCATCGGCATTTTGGTTAAGAAATCGATTTCACTTAACAATACGCATCCTCAGTCCTACGGCTAGCTACAATCTTGTTCAGATGGGTTCTATTCACTCTTTGAGTAAGTTTGTAGGACTGAGGATACATAGTGTTACGTAAAATCGATCTCCTATGAAAAANTTGCCAATGGATTCGCTTAGTTGTTTGTCACCTTTGTGGAGACTAATTACTTGAGTACAGATATGTGGAAGTTTGAATCGTCGGAAAAAGAATAAAGCATAGACCTGTCAGCTGAATTTTCGAAAGCTACAGCAAACCTAAAGCGTTTAAATTGTTGAAAGGTTGACATGCGTTTCTCTCTCTGTCACATTTTGCAGGGCTTAAGTAGGCCATGGGAGAGCCTTTGAACCAGAGGTTCTTAAACTTTTTTAGTTGCGTCCCCTGTAGCGTTATCCATTGTTGCTTGTGCCTCACCTAATCTCCAAATCAGGTACAAAAAGCAGAACAACAATTAATTTGCCATTATCCTGTTTTCCAACAATATGTTGCTACCATATATTCGCGCTTCCCTTGCAAGCCTTTCACGCCTCCCAAAAGGGGCGTGACCCCTAGTTTAAGATCCACTGTTTTAAACGGTAAACGTTGGAAAGGGAGGTACAAAAGTCGGTAAATGAAAAACTAGATGTCCAGCAAAAAAGGTGCCAATCACTTGGGCAAACCGGAATGGCATAAAGTGGTCAATCAACATTGAAAATAGACAAAAATAGACCAGGCAGTTTAATTCTCTACAGTTGGTGGATTAAGCTCTAACAGCGAAAACACCCATATGCAACCAAGGTTTGTAGGCGTGGGCTAAATGGCAATTAGTTGTGAAAAAATATGTTGTTAGGGGGAGGGTGAAACGTGCCTTAGCTCGGGTCAGGCCCNTAAGCAGCTTGGGACACNAGAAGGGGCGAAGAGAGAGGCTGTTCCGAGTGGGGCCCAAATTTTTTGAACTGTGTCCAATATTTTTAAAATATGTCCAACACATTTTTCCAAGGGGGTGAAAATTTTTCTAAGGGGGCTACGCCACCCGTACCCCCTGCTTACGGGCTTGAGTTGGCCCCCCTGTTGCCGCATTTCTTGGAATGCTTACTAAACATGTTGCTACGAGTGCAACCACTGCTGCCTGTGCTGGATTCAATGCGGGCTGGGTAGGAAAACGCCCTTTGCAAGGCGCGACAGCATCCCTTCTGCCGAAGATGACTCACGACCCAGCCTACTCCACCAAGGGGCTCACCGCAAGCGCGATCAGCGTCACTGAGCAGCTAGGCTACAAGAACAAGGCACTATCTGGGTCAGTCCAGCGCAGGAAGCGCTGCCTTGCCACAGTTGTTCACGAGCAGTTGAAATGGACACTGGTCGATCACTCTCCAGAGCAATCAGAGACTGAGTGCTTGTGCGTAGAGGCTGCAGGATATAAGATCATTAACCTCTACAAACCGCCGACTTCACAACTCACCCCAAAGGCCAATCCGATGTTCCCACACCTCAGTCTCTGTGCTAGCGACTGCAATTCTTCTCGCACTCCAGCCGCAAAGCGTCGAGCACCGTCAACAAGCGCATTGATACGTCCCTCTCATCTGTTCCCTGCCTGAGCAAACTCCATCGCTTCACAACTCGTGAAGAATGGGGCACACAGGACGGGGACAGCGAGTCCACACAGCTCGTCAACAAGGTGTCGGACCTATGGAAAGTCAAAACACCTGAGGGAGATATTATCTCTTCATGCAATAAGGACCTTGCTACCACAGGCTTGTCAATCGTCCTTTATAGTGCTGGGTTCAAGTAGGCTTGAAAAAATACTTAAGTAACAAGTAATTTTTGAAATATTACTTGAGTAATTCAAGATTTCTTGAAAACGATCCAAATGTTGATCTTCTGGCTGGCATAAAATGTCATTGAGCTCTTCTGCTTTGGACATTTTTATAGGGGACTCCTCAGTGATGTCATGTTCAAGATCTTCAGCACTCGTGAAGACGTGACCACCTGCTCATAACTGTTCGGAGCCTCTAGATACCTCACAAGGACACAAATCCCTTTATTTCTCCTTGATTCAATTCTATCAGTGACAGCTGTCAACAATTCCTGTGAAATAGCTTCGGTTTCTTCTGCCAGCTTCTTGAGAACATATTCAAAAATCTTCTCACTCTTTGAAACTGTGACATCACGTTTACAAAGAGCAGTTGCACCAACCTCAATTATTTCTAGACTCTCTGACAAGTCTTTCACAACTGCAACCTCATACTCTGTCAAGCATTTTGATCCTAGATCGAGCTATGTCAGTGTATTGTCAATAGGTGCCTTGGCTTCCAAGAATCGTGGGAGCATCTTGAGCAATGAGTTCCATCTAGTTTTGGTATCCAAGAGCAGAGAAAGTGTTTTCCCAAATTCGTTTTCACAGTTCTTTTGCAAGCAGCCATTTTTCAGTGGGCTCTTCCTGAACAGCTTGACAATTGCTCTGACTTTTGAAATAGTATCACTCACTGTGTCAACAAAATCTGCATTGTAATCATCTGGCAATGTTACTTGCCAGGGTTCGTCATCAGCTTCATCAACAGAGCTCTCAAAAATGTCATACTCATGAGCTTCTGCTGCTTCATTAGTGTCCTCTTCATTGTGTCGTTTCTTGTATGAAACATCAGAAACTGCGAGATGCAGTCCATGAGAATGGCATATTTGGTGGATGATGCCAGAAAGCCTCCCTGTTTTGACCATTACTGAAGCACCATCTGTTACCATGCCAACAGTGTGATCCTGCAGGGTCAGTCCAAAATCTTCGAATCGGTCTTTTACAAGATCAAGACCACTCTCTGCTGTTATTAATCCCTTGAATCTCACCATGCCAAGTGACTGTACTCTGGCATGATTCAGGTGCAAATTCAGGCCCATGTACCTTTGGTTTTTGATTGACATCCACTCATCCAAGGAAATAGAAAATCTGTCTTTACTGCTAATTTGCACAGCCAATTCTTGCTTGAAATTTGTCTTGATTTTGTCTGTGAAAGAAAGAAACATCTTTTTCATGGCCTTACTTGTTGTTGCAATCTTGAGGCCTTGAGCAGCCCAACCATTTTGAATGTCCTTGCTTTTTTGAAGCTTGTACATTGTCAATAAATCTACAGCCAACAGTCTTGCAAGGACAACTTCAGCAGAATCGTTTTTCTGCAAGCATGACTGAATTGTGTAAGCTGTTTCTGTTTAAATTTTGCATCAACTTCCTTGGGTTCAGAGTTTTTTTCAAATTGATGCCTTCTTTCTTCAGAAAGTGATAGATAAGAAACGTAGTCGCTTGCTTTGGATTCAACTTGGCTGAGCAGTATTTGCATTTCACAACTGAATCATCACCTGACTTAACAAGAACATGTTTCCAAACATCCGACTTCTTGCCAGTAAGCTCTTTCCAATCACTTTAGTTCGACATGATGGATTTAATTTGCTAATTTTTTTTGAAAACAGACACCATGGAAAATTCAAAATCAAAGCAAAACAAGCATGTCCAGTAGCTGAGATACATTTGTAAACAAAAAAAACTGGTTAATCCTACAGTGCTACTGTACCAGTTTTCCAACGCAAAAATTGACAATTTAAAATTACTTATAACATAAGTAAGCAATAAGTAAAAATTTTACTTAAGCACTTACTTACTTGAACCCAGCTCTAGTCCTTTACCTTAGAGGACAGTCCTTATTCTCTATTTTGTCCTTGTCGACATTGATAAAGTACAATAGTATGTCGTTTGTTTTCACATTTTTCCATAAATTATCTTAACCCTGTGTAATGTCTAGACTGGTATGTCTAGCACATTCCTAGACTGAACCACCAGAAATGAACGGACTGTGATATTTTGCGATCCAGATCCAGCCCTTAATTTTAAAACTCAGTTCAAGTCAACCATCATCCATAAAATTAAAAAAATTTTAAGTCCAACAAAATTCACAAAATTTAGCTGTTAACAACAAAAGTGCTCGAATTCTTTTCCATTAACTCAGTCTAAATCCGATCCTGATCCTAAATTTTTGAAGCGATTCACAATCTTGATTCAATCCAAATTCAAAAAGTTTGTCACAGTCCAGATCCAGTTCAGTACTCATCTCTGGACTGAACCTTCTTTGAAATTGGATACATGGGTGTTGTAGTTCAGCAGCATGAAAATTCAGATGGCCACAAGAGTAAATCAAGAGCTATTGGATTCAGATATATTTTACATGAATTTGGGGTAAATGTGAAAAATGCAGATGATGTTGTTGCTTCAGAAATAGCTCAGATATACCATGCTGTCATTCAAACACAATCTTTCATACAATTAACTTGATTGTATTTTTAATTCATAACTGTACCAGCATTCAAAAATTGAAGCAAAACTACCTTGTGGTTGAACCAAGTCAGAGGTATTTGATGCAAATGTTCTTGGCAAAAAGTTTGGAAATAGTTATCAACAATTTAAAGCAAGATGAACGTTTTCTATTCTTTGGTTTTCAAATGGAAGCATCAAATTATAAAAATATGTTCAATCCATTAATGTGGAAATTGCACAGTAATTTGTGTAATTGATTTTTTTTGAGAATACTGATGGAATACTTAACTGTTTGAAGAATACTCCGGAGAATACACAGTTGGATTGAAAAAATTTTTTTAAGTGCAGATAATGCAAATGGCAATTTTGGAGAGAAATGTACACCATAATCCTCAAACTGATGATGATGTTAAGGCTAATTGCAATGCTTGCATTTTGAATAATGTTGGAAGGTATGCTCTGAGAAATTTGAACGTGGACAAAGAAAATGCTGTCCTAAATATTTATGGCTATTTTTAATCTCAGCAAACAGGCGCGAAATTTCATTTGCAGATACATAATTATTTGAAACTCTTCACCAAGGGCGTACGCAAGAGGTTGGGTTAAAACCACATCCTTTGCATTTGATATATTACGAAAACTTTATTACTTGCGCAAAGGAGATTAATTGTTTTCGATTACTTTTTGCTTGTTAATTTGTCGACTTAATGCAAACACTACGGAATGAATTTACATGCAAATTTCAAGGAACATTGTAAATGGGCCAAAAACTAATAATTTGGTTTTGGTGGGAATCTGGGTAATCGTCTACATCAAGAAACCATCTCACCACTTTTTGCATACTTTCGTTCACTACACATGTTTAAGGTTGTGTTCCGCGATAGTTCACTTAATCCGAAACAATTGTCTTTATTTTGTCTGCTATATGACTGAGCAGGGCAAGTGCTGACCGCATCGACCACACTACCAATTTCTGTAGCATGATAGAACTGTTGCACGAGCTCAAAAACAGCTGTGTTTAACATAGAAGCATTCAGGCATTCCAGTTCAGCCACACACTTTATGTGCTCGACTGCTCATATTCGACGAGACATTAGCGCAGCCTGACTTTGCAGCTGGAAATCGCTCTGTCGTAGTGATGAGTGTTTTTTACTTCCCTGATTCAACGCGCTGTCTGATATTTTTGCAGTTATGAACTGCTGTGTCGTAGCGTTGAGTGTATTTTCCTCCGATATCCTAACTTGGAGCGCTGAAATAGTTTATATTCAGTGCAATGACGCATAAAATAAGGAGAGTGCGTGTAGAAGAATATGCATATTGTGTCAACAAACTTCGCCAAAACGTTGGTTTGGAAACAAGAATATGACGTCAAATTGTGACGTCACAAAAACGCACACCAAATACAAATACCCACCATACGCTACTGAACGAAACTCCCCCCATGAAAAATTTCTGCGTACGCCACTGCTCTTCACCATGTGTCTTCCAGGTTGTTGTATCTGCTGTAATGCATTAAAAGTACTGTATATTACATACTGTACTTGGAAAGCTTTGTTCCCTCATTTTTAAGCAGACCAACTGACTGCTTCAACAATTAATCAAACTTCTTTCAGTTGATGATGATCAGACAGATTTTCCACAATGTATTAAAGTCTACTAGTTGTTCTTGCATCAGGTCATGAAAATATTGAAGCATATAATGGTATATGTACATGACTTTGAGAAAAACAAAGCTGCAACAATTGATATTTTCAACATTTTTTCAGGCCCATTCGCGGTGTGTGGCCCATCTACATCATTTTGTGTTCGAAATTGAAGTTAACTACCCACACCATAAAGTACTTAAGTTTTTTCAACAAGAACTCCTAAAGTTGCCGTTAGTTAAAAGACCGACACTGGAAGGGTTCTCAAATCCTGGTTTTGCGAAAAAACGAACAAAACTGGCAAAAGACAATATCGGTCTTTGTCTCGGTCTCGAATGCTTTGACAAAATCTTGGTCCTAGTCTCAATTTTTTAACCAATTGTATTCTATTTTCCCGGAGTTAATACTCAACGCTGGAGCAGTTCTCAAATCCTGGTTATGCGATTTCTTCGTCTTCCTGCATGCGCCAACTCAAAATTCCTAGAATCTGTAGAAAAGCTCTAGTAGTTGCGATCCCTACGCCGGATAAGCCATTGGAGGGCCCAAAGAGTTATCGCCCTATGTCTCTACTGCATGTCCCCTTCAAGATCCTCCAGAGACTCAGCTACGCTCGCGTCGAACTAATCATCGATCCATTACTCCCGCAAGAACAAGCGGGTTTTCGAAACGGGCGGTCGACCTTAGATCGATTCACCTTGCAGACGCAAGACATCAAAGACAGCTTCTGGGCTAAGAAGGCCGGAGTTGTGTTTGTTGATCTCACAGCAGCCTATGATACTGCACGGTATGGCATCGCGCCCTCACCTGCAAGCCATGCGTTTGCTATCTGAAAGGCACATAACCCGCGTGATCCTGGAGCTGGTTGGCAACAGCAGCTTCACCCTTATCACAGGTTACAACAAACAGAGAAGGTTACGACACCTCAAGAATGGCGCCGCATACGGATCCGCCTCGGCATCCCCTCGTTTCAACATCTACACGCAGGGCCGGCCTTAAGCCGATGCAGCTGCATTGAG
>JGI24021J15306_10011898_pt1 | contig 10806 bp, 3 predicted proteins | sample Ectturendosymbi1_FD_15306 | JGI IMG/M metagenome (IMG submission 15306) | reverse complement strand
GAACATTTGCTTCCGAAAGGCCCTCAGGTTCGAACATAGGGGCGCTAAACTTGCTTCTTGCCCCGGGCCCCATCTAACCTCGTTACGCCCCTGGTCAGACGCCAACCCGCATTGCGCTGACTTACTGCGTAAATATTTCTTCGTCGAGAGCGAGACATCTAACTAACTTGGATTTTTTCAAACAAGACGTCAGTTATAATTTTTTTGGTATGATTTTGCTTATGAAACCCTGTTGTATACCTAAAAAATGCCAGCCAGCCTTTTTCGAATCAATACTGCTAATCTCAGTTGCAAACATCTCTAGATTCTAGGATAAAGAATGTAAATCTGTACTACACGAGAAGTGAGCCATTGNAGTNTGCGAAGTAATGTTGACGAGATATTCACGTTTGTTGTTACGTATTTAGTATATTGTGAAGAGCAANGCTTAGTCNATAGTGTGTATCTTAGTTGCGTTTCTGTTGTGTTGCAGAATAAACTGCACTCGACATTGATCGCTATTTGGTTGAGGTTCACTGATTGATTCTGCAAACAATGGTAATTGCTTGTTCCCTTTTGTGTCCGTAAATTAATTTCTAAATATCAGGCTGCCACCCAGAGACGCTACAAAACGCAAGCAGGATATGGGGCAGCGGTTCTTAAATTTATCTCATCGCGTATAACCACCTGGGGTGTTTTGACTGTGGCTGCGTACCATCTGTCCCAGAAGAACTTAATTTGCCCAAATGGAGCCTATATATGGTTACTGAAACACAAAAATGAAACAACAACAATGATGTTAATACGAGGGCTGTAACGGTTTCTTCTCCATAAGCTGATCTAAAAGTAATCAAAATTAGATCAGTTAATAAGTAATTAGAACAACAAAATACAGTGGCATATCTAGAATCGCAACTTGGTGCAATCACTTCCAGACTAATATAATAATCAAAGAATTTGATAGGTGCATCAGCTGTCTAAGTAACACCAGTTGCTAAACCAGAAATCGGTTTGGTACAAATTTGTGGAGTTGTGTGTCTAAGATGAACGGAGAAGACGTGCCTTATCAAGCGTACTAAAATTTCAAAATTTTCTCTTGTTCTTTCTCCTTTACACCAATATTTGGGTAACAAATGCATGCGCAACAATGGAGGTTTATATTTGCATTGCAATTCAAACAGCAGCTGTTTAACTTAAGTACCATGGCAGTGAGTAACATTGAATCATAGGGTAGTTCAACACTGCTAAGAGACTTGCAATCTGCGGCAGTTGCACTAACAGACGGAGTATGTTTATCTGACACAAATCTTCATATCTGACACGGAAGCTGTTTGCGTACAAGTCGAGAACCACTAACGGCGGAAGGTTGTCCGGTACGCGTTGAAAACTTTTTGAGCTGGGCAACAGCGCGAAACCAAGCTACATTGTACAGTATCAGTTTTAACGAAATCAGGTGTGTTCTTCAAGCAAACAAACATTTACACTGCCTTTTAAGATTTAAGATGCTATATACACAGTGGTGTGTTTAAGGGGAGGCGAGCGAGGCACTTGCCTCGGCTCCCCCTTTTTGGGGCCCCCCTTGAGGTGTCACACGCGTAAATTTTCCTTATTTTTGATGAAAACTTTATTATTCTCTCACATAATGTACTACAAAGCAGATCATAACTAAGTACTTTGCTTTCAAAGGGGCCCCCAACAGTTACTGAAATGTGTAAGCACTCGGCTTTTAAACTTCATTGAAGGGGCCCCTACAAGAAACTATAATGTGTAAGTGTTTTGCTTTCAAAGGGGCCCCATACAGAAACTGTAATGTGCAGGTATTTGCTTTCAAAGGGGTCGGCAACTGCAATTTGAAGGTAATCTGCTTTCAAAGGGGTCCCCAACAGCCACTGAAATGTGTAAGTAGGCCTACCCTGCTTTTAAACTTCATTGAAGGGGCCTTAAAGAAACTGTAATGTGTAAGTACTCTGCTTGCAAAGGGGCTCCCAACAGCAACTGTAATGTGTAAGCGCCTTGCTTTCGAAGGGGCCCCCAAAAGCAATTATAATGTAAAATTCTATGCTTTCAAAGAGGCCCCAACAGAAATTGTGATATGTAACTACCTTACTTTCGAAGGGTCCCCCAACAGCAATTGTAATGTTTAAGTACCTTGCTTTCAAAAGGGCCCCCAACGGCAACTTTAAATGTTTCAGTACCTTGCTTTCAAAGGGGCCACCAACAGCAATTGTAATGTGCAAGTACCTTGCTTTCAAAGGAGCCCCCAGCAGCAACTTTAATGTGCAAGTACTGTACCTTGCTTTCAGAGTGGCCACCAACAGCAACTGTAATGTACAAGTAATATGCTTTCAAAGGGGACCCAAACAACAATTGTAATATGCAAGTACTATGCTGTCAAAGGGGTCCCCAACAGCAACTGTAATGTGCAAGTACCGTCCTTTCAAAGTGACCCCACCACCATCTACAATGAGCAAATAAAGAAAAGCTTCAAACCAACTTCTATACCGAAAAAAGTTGTGGGTTAAGATTTCTTCCAAAAAGTTCTGAAAAGATCCTGTCAAGTAAGAGCAAATAGGTCTATTTATACCAAATGATAACTTTTTATACCAAACGATGAATTTTAGAGATCGAAGTATTTGCTATATTGGTGGTAATTTCATGAAAATGCCGCAGATGAACAAAAAGTAGTCTTTTTTATATCTCTGAGTTGAAAAGGTTGGACAAATCTCTCATTTCTTGTGATGTTGTACCTTCGTGAACATTTCCATCAGAAATAAGACAACATGCAATTGTTATAGCAGGGATCGCGCTACATCTTTTAATTGATAGGACATTTTCTTCTTAGTTTACAAAGTAATTTTGTATTATTGCTGTTGCATTGCAAAGACTGTTAATAAGCAAAGTTACATTCATGCTTCTTATCACGTAGCAGAAATGGCAATTTTTGAGTATTATGAATACTCATTCTTTCTACAGATATTTTAGGTGGTTTGATTTAGTCTATGCTTGAAGTCACAGGTTATTTGAAGCTTGACTAATAAATGGTTGGTTTAAGGTAGACTAGTAGACTAGGTAGCTTGGTAGGTGATGTTTAAGCTCTTTTTCCAGCTCTTAGCCAGCAGAACTTCAACCGCTTTTTTTCTTAGCACAGATTTACTCAACTGTGTAGGCTACTTGCTGCAGTAGAAATGTTTTCGAAAAAGTGCATGATGAATTATTTCCTACTATTGCACATTTTTCAAACAACTAGTGACAATGCAAGATAAGGGCAGCCTTGACTTATCCAGCCCCAAAACTTTCCAAAACAAGTCTCTAATTGGATGCGTTTGTGTGCTGTGTTTTTGCAGTTAAAAGGATGAAATTTAAAACAAATTTAGTTTTTTTAATCTTCTTGGTTGTTTTTTATAGTTTCATGGATTCCCACAAAGACATGAATGTGAACAAATTCCGGATACCAAGTACCAAGCATTTTTTCAAAGGGGGAAAGTGTGAAACTTTGAAAGGGGTAAACTTTGTAGTTTATTGATAGTGAATGCAGAGAAATGGGGGGAGAAAATAAAGTTGGGGCGATGCCAACTTGCTATTGCCTAACTTTTATGTGTTGCCAACCGTGTCTTCCCAACTTTCAGTATTTTCAAAGTTGTGTATCATGAACACCCTTTTGCATTTTCTCCTTCTGCTATTTCAGTTATGCCATAGTCTCAGGAACATATCCTTGGGTGGCCGTATCTTAGGCAAATCAAAAGTGATTATCACGGTTGGCTGCATATGGTGACGTCATCAGAGGGCCCCCTTTTTAGTCTTGCCTGGGTCCCCCCAACCCTAAACCCAACACTGTATATACATATGTTTGTGGATTCATAAAGGTCTTGAACTCGTGCAATTTTTCTGTTTTTGATTTGCCTTAACTCGGTTTTCAAAACCGTAACCGTTTCCCCCATCAAAAAACAGTTAAAAGTATGTTGTGCTGTGGTTTAAATTCGCTTAAAAAGTTGGATTTAACTATCCAGTCGTTTCAGCCCAACCTCACAAAAACTGAAAATCAGCCTGCTCAATATCTTACTTTTTCTCAATTACACCCGTTGCCCAACTGAGCAACTCGTTTCTCAGGCTGCAGACCTCTTGTCCAGCAAAAGCAGAATGTTTTTTTCGTGTTATATTTTTCTGTTTGGTTTCCCCCTAACCAGCACATAAATCTGTGGTGGTGACGTAGTAACTGTTACTCTACCCTTCACAAAGTTTGTGAAGTGATAGCAACAAAGTTTGACTGCATGCGGCTCGCGAGCCGCAGTTTGNCCGCACGATGCGGATCGCCGACATGCTTTGTGCTGCTCTTCTAGATTAATAGCAATATCTTAAATTGATAGCCGGTTGTTGCCTCAATATGTTTGCCCCAGTACATAAGGTGGCCAGGGAATACGCGATTACTTGTAGTAAGTTTCCAGAACAAAATTAAACTTTTTCAAAGAGTCATATCATCAAAACATTCCGTGATTTCCCAATGTCAGAATCAGAATAAATGCGTTTCACTAAGAGGCATTTGCAGCCCGCAAAGTGGAAGAATGCAAAAATACCTTACAAGACTAGTGGAGAAGTTCCAAGCCTGATTTGACGATTTGCAGGAGTAAAACCATGCTTTGCATTCCTTGTAATTCTATTCAACGTTAATGCGGTCGGTGATGGCTGTCCAATTCGCCAAACATTTGTCACAAACTTTTCTGCTGTAAAAATTAAACTGAACGAAATGCAAGAAGAACTGGCTCTAAAAATTTTCAGTCTAATGCCAGTCTACGATTGAGTTCTGGCGACAGGTTTCAGAAATAAATAGGCCTAACCAGAACTTAAAACACTAGTGTACGACGCATATCTACATTTAGCAGAACATATTGCTGTGATTTTTTATTCTCTGGAATGAAGTTACTAAAATCAAAACATCGTGCAACCCCAACAAATGAACACTTGGCAGAATTAATTCGCATAGCTTTACCAACGCATTGTCCAAATGTTTGGAGTCTTGCAAATCAAACAAACACCTAATATTGATAAATAATGCGTTTGCTGTGTTTCAATTACTTTAGGGCATTTTATGTTAAACTTACTTTTTTACCGTATTTGTATTGACAATGCAAACTGATTTTTCTGCTCGCTGGTGTTTTGGCTTTCCGTAAAATGACTCTTCAAATGAACAATTTTTCCCACCCCTGATGTATAACTTTGATGTAATTGTGCACTACTTCTATTCCTGTAACTGACAATAAATCACAACCTGATTTTCACATCAGATGGAAACGCGTGACTATACAACTTTTCCCAGTTTCAACCCAAAAAATGCAATATACCTAAAAAATCTCTAGATTCCTCAAATCCCTAGATTTTTCCCTAAAAAACGTTGAAATTTCCAAACTAGGGGAAATTCCCCAGAAGTAGAACACTACGTTGAATGCTCTACCAATCGAGTCAGTTAGGTAAAGCTTCCGTGGTATAACCTGTTTACTTTTTGTCGTATCTTCGTAGAAGAAAAAACAAATAAGGTGGAAAAAACGTCTAATGTCGACAAAATCAAAGCCCAGAATTACTGGTGCTCTTTATATTTCAGAAATTTAAGAAAATCTTGGCTAAGCCGTCATTTTTGTTGACAAGTCGTAGTCTCGCAGTTTTAATCAATTCCCCGTCTTGGAAGTTAGCCTCGCCTATAAGGCTATAACACACTATGTGCTAAATATATCTAGGCAATTATATTCACGAGCTTGTTGAAAGGGATGTTTACAGTGGTTGATTTGATTATTATCACATAAATCGCCTACGAAAACTGAATTTTATCAAACAATTTTTGATCGAAATGACCTTTTGCAAAGATGCTGAATTATCGAGTGAACCTTTCTGAATGGTTCGCAACATATTGCGTCTGAGTGTAGATGTGAGTGCCCGGTGTAAAGCGAAATTTATAACCTCTGCAAATTTCAAACTCATTTTTGTATGTCAGTTGTTTTGCATTTTAGAGTAAAGGAATAAACTTGGCGATTAATTTTGTGATATTTGTTGCGAAAATAAAAACTTTTGATTAGACGTCAGATAGTACACAATAAGCGACAGTTTGGGAATAACGAACCACTGAAAAAATTTTACTTTGTCTTAGACGTAAATTATTTTTCTTTTTCTAACCCTAAGCACTAGGCCCGTAACCATCTTGGGACACCAACGGAGACTGTAGTGGTCACACAAGTGCCACNACATGGAATTCGGCTAAGTCAGAGGGAACTGCATCAGATGAATGTGCCTGATGTGAAAGCCGAAACTTAAAATGCCTCGATCAGAAGTGACGAGGGAAGAGCTTCTTTGGTCAAATCGGTTAAGGCGCAGATAGCGAGCAATTGGCTTTAATCACTTCCTCGGTCGGAAGTTCGAACGGCAAGCGGAGCCAAACCGGGAATGTTCCGCTTCAAGACGAAGAGTTTCTGAGAGGGGCCCAAAACCTTGGAGCTATGTCCAATAGTTTTAAATTATGTCCAACACATTTTTACTGGGGGGCGAAAAAATTTCCAAGGGAGTTTTGCCCCCCTGCGCCCCCCTAGTTACGGACCTGTTAAGCACTAACTCTAACCCTAAACCCTAATCATCAGTTCTCAGCATTTCTGATATCTCAGTGAACAGCTAGTGGCAATCGCTTGCGAAATGCATGATCTGGAATGTCATTCTGCGCATGCGCAGATGGCGCGAAGTCATCGATTTCGCAAGTCAGAAATTTCGCTGGACACCGGTCGTTACCAGTGGTGTATCTAGGGCAGGGGTTCCCAAACTGGGGTACATGTACCCCTAGGGGTACATTTACCTATCTGAAGGGGTACACAATAGAAGGGGAGTAGCAATAGATGGGAAAAATATATTTATACAATATTCATTTCGAACAATTTATACATATGCATTTGTCTGAACCGTTGTATGTTACTAATCAGGTTAGAAAAGGGGGAGTATTGAGTCCATAATTGTTTGTTGTATATTTAGATGGTTTATTTCTTGAACTAAACAACATTAAAGCTGGGTGTTACATGGTTGAAATCTTATTGAACGACTTTATCTTTGCTGATGATATTTGTGTGTTTTGGCCAAGTGTACGTGGGCTGCAAAGCGGGGTTGCGGAGTCGTAAGGAGTCGGAAGGTTTTGGGTAGAGTCGGATTCCTAGCAACACTGGGAGTGTGAGTCGGATTTTTTTGTCCGACTTCCACTCCAGATGTCCGATTGGATCATTTTTTACATCACACTCCAAAATTGAGAATTCCTGTTGAAATTGGTACAATTTCTTTTGAAACTTTTGTAACATGTGTTTGTAATCCTGTAGTCCTGCCACCAACGCTGTCACAAAACGTTATTTGTCTATTATATTATTAATCTGTGTTGTGCAGATAGTGTGTGCTTGTGCTCTGTAAACTTCGTGTCTGGTTCAAAAATTAAAATAAAAAATAAATCTCAGTGACTATTATTTTCAAAAGTCATTATATGCTTATTAGCAAATATATTTTTGTTATTTTCCTCAGCCTTTTTGTTATAAAACGTTTTAGGAGCATGGGCGTCGGATGGGAGGGCAAGGCCCCCCAGGATTTTGAAATTTGAAATTTTCCCATCAAATTTTTTGCAAAAAAAGTTTTCTTAGTTTCGAGTGGTGAAAATGAAATTTTTCCACTCTGGGCCCACCCTGCAAAAATATTTTTGCCCAACCCCTGGGTATAAGTGCAGGAGCAGGCAAATTTTTGGGCGTGCGAACGACTTTTACCCGAAGTCCGCCAAACTTGCCCGAAAGTTTGGTATGACTTTTGCCCAGGAATATCTGGAGTTTCTAGATATCCCTGCTTTTGCCAAAAAATTTTCTCCCATAATGAACCCTTTTTGATGTGACCTCCGAAAAAAGGATTCATGTGTTTTTCTGCCAACGTTGGGAACCATTTTCTGAAGTCAAACAACGTTGCGCGCCATTTTTGCCCTGATTTTCAGGGATTTTCAGCGGATTTTCAGGGATTTTCCCCGGATTTCAACAAATCAAAAAATTTGGGGGTACACTTTCACCCCCTGCACCACCGCTTCCTACACCACTCTCCCTGCAACATCCACTTTTGACCCTTGCCTGGAAAAAATCCTTCTGGCGCTCATGTTTAGGGGTACAGGCTCATCTACCGAAATGCTGAAGGGGTGCATGGCCAGAGAAAGTTTGGGAACCCCTGATCTAGGGCCTCTCTCGCCCAGGAACAAAGTGTGTTTGTTATCATTAACTACGAAAGCGCTGATACGAAATCACACAAAGAGCACGCTAGTGGAACGCATTACTTAAAACCACAACAGACATTTTGCATATCGTAATTTTTGCATCCGCTGACAGTTGACATTTCGTAGTTGTTATGTAACATTTCGACCTCAGTTTGTTGCCCCAAACCGTGCCCCCCTTGTTACGCCTCTGGTTGTTACACACAACAACAAGAGTTGAGTTGACTCGCAAACTTTTGGTGAAGGACCAGAATTTAAAAAACTTTGGCATAAACTCGATTTGCGAAACCTTGGCAACCNTTTGTGTAAAGTTTAAGACTTTGTAATCATTCCAAGTTATTAGGAATTTTACTGTTCCATCTTCTGTGGAGATTGTGATTTAGCTTAGATAATTTCGAAGATTTACANCATCTCTAGAGCTCCGTTATNGATACCCTGATTCACAACCATGAGCGATTTGGATTGGTNTCGATTTGGATTCGTTTAAGCATGAACATGTGGTTTCCATCCTGAAGCTACTGTAAATCAAAACAAAGCAGCTGGATCACACTTTTTTCCTTTCAATCTACTGTAGGGATGAGCATTGGAATTTACTGGATCCGATGCGGACTATAACGAAATTTTTGGATTGGATCCGGACAGTATATTTCTTAAAAAATTTTGAATCTGGACCGGACTTGGACTGAGTTAATGGAAAATATTTTGCGACATTTTTACTGTTGAAAAGCTGCATTTTGTTAATTTTTTGGACTTCATTTGGACTTGGACTTTACATTTACAAAAATTTTAGAAGTATGGTTGGACTTGGATTGAGTTTTAAAAATTCAGGATTGGATCTGGATCGTAAAATATGACAGTCTGCTCATCTACCTGACAGTCCTCTGCGTGGAACCTTCCACTGCAACAAAAATCTTATTTAGTTTTGATTGTTTGGATCAATTTGGGAATATTGTGCGATACGGCGTCTGTTCTTGCAACCTTGTGGACGTTGAGTCGCTGCATAAGTATGGGTTGTTTTTGCCATTTAACGCCCGCAGAAGCCACATTTTTATCAATTACATTCACAGAGTTACTGTCATAACTGACATTTTTTATGTAGAGAAACTTTATTTCCAACGTGTTTAGTTTCCGCTCCACAGCTTATTGAATAAAAATCACGAATTTTTTGGCAACGTGAAAAGCGGGTTTTCCCCAACAAACACGTTAAAATGACGTCACAATTACGAGCATTTCGCGCAACATACCTCAAAAGATGCGTTGCTGTCTGTCGAATCCGACGATGTCTTCACTGACTCTCCAGCTAGCGCAATCTGGTCGCGAGTTATGGCCAACCATAACTTCAAAAGCCACAATCGTGGCTTCTGCGGGCGTTAAAGGGTTCTGATTACATTACGTCTCGGTGCATGCTTGATGCGTAAAGCTGAATTTTGTATCCTATTTGAGTGCGACATTCACATCATTCTGTGTTGTCATCACGATGAAATTTTCCCATTCAGCTGCTGATAAGGATGATTTGAAATTCCGTTCCATATGCGCCGCACACCTATTGACATATGATTGGACTCCACGTCAGTGGCGTAGGAGCACAATCTGCCGCCCCTGGCCCTAGCAGAAAATACCGTCCCCCAGCACGGGCAGTGATGTTATATTTGTGACGTCATCATGCTCAGTCAACCATGGTCTGATCTTTTGTTTTTGAAGACCATTTTGCAAGAACTTTCGCCAAATTTAGCGTAAATTGTCGACTGCTTAACCTCCCCGAACACCATGCAGCGGNGCCCAACGCACAACTACTGCTGGCAATAGCTACAACATGATGATATCAGCAGAGTANTCGAACAGGTAACAACTATTATAAACAGAAAACCTTAAGTTGAACTGTTTCCAAACTAAAAAAAGATCATAAGACAACAAACAAATCAATAAACATGAACGTAAAAAACAACGATTGTTCAGCATTTACTCAACAATTAGTATTTTCGAACAAACACAAGATTTGTAGTGGGCAGGAGTTGGTATGACCGAAGTCACCTTCACTCAACTCCAAAGACGATTAACAGCCAAACAAAAATTTTCAAAATGAATAACAGGAAACCGAAACGCTAACAAAAAAGAAGAAATTAACGAAGGGGAAATGCAAATAGCAAGTGTGTTTAGGAAGAATACCAGCAACAACAATTAATCTACATTGAGACAATTGACCGATATACTTGACCACAACAACTGTAGTCCAGATCGTTTTGCAAAAAAGAAATTCTTTTCGTGCTTTTGTCAATAGACAAGAAATGCAGTAGGCTACGCCAGTCCCCAGCCAAACAAATCCAAAAAAGTTATCGACGTTTTTGCAACAAATAAAGAGTGATCATTACCCAATCGAAACAACTTACAGCAAAAACAGTACAACCCACACTCCAATTTTTCTTTTTTATTTATTTGTTTGTGAGCAGACACGAAGTCCATAGTGCGAACACACACACTGTGCAGAACGCAGGTTGATGCAAACAGACAAAACAGAACGTAGTACAAGGCATTGAAGCCGGCGGAATCACAGGGTTACAGACACTTTTTGCAACTGC
>JGI24021J15306_10011897_pt1 | contig 10806 bp, 9 predicted proteins | sample Ectturendosymbi1_FD_15306 | JGI IMG/M metagenome (IMG submission 15306) | reverse complement strand
TGACATTAATCAAAATCATGAAATATTTTCCACACGGACCTGCACATTTTCTCAATAACCTAACTAACACTTGCATACGAAACAAACTTCAACACAGTGTGTCTCGATGCGAGGTTAAAACTCACCGGTTTTTCCAAACTTTGAATAGCATTGCACAGTTCCTCACATTCTTTGATGTCACAACCATTCAGATCAAGCTCATCTATATTCCGCAGACATGTTGCAAGAGCTTTTGCTCCGGAATTTCCGATTTTATTCTCGCTCAAACTGAGCTTCTTTATCTGCGCAGCAAGATGCAAAACTGCAGTCGGTTTTCTTTGAACATTGGCGTGAATGACAAAGTGGACTGGCATGTGACGCAGTTTGCTTTATCGAATTTTCTGAACATTTCAACTACCTCGAGTCAACTAACTCAGCCCACAAGAGCAAGTCTTGTTGCAAACAGGAAGCATTTTGTGATCATTCCAAGAAAACGTATTTTGGTTAGTGACTGCAATGGGGATAAAATTTAATTGCAACAAATGCGTTTGTATTCTGTTTCAATATTTTGTCGCTGTAAGCATCGTCACTCCAACATAATTGGTGAAACATGTAGATACTTTTGCTGAATCCAATTTACAGTGATTCTCAATCCATAATTTGTCAAGATGGCTGCTGTAATTTTTTCTATGTCAACCGGGCTTTTGGAATTCTCAGCACACGCTGTCACAGGGTGGCCCAAAATTCAGTCCCGTCACCACTTAGGCCGGCAGAAAAGGGGAGAATTCGCGGATATTTCCCCCCCAATCATTTGTGCCTATCATATTTTGTTTTGCTCAGGAAATTTTGTTTTAAACATATAAAAAAAACAAAAATCTTTCTCCCCAAAAAATGTATTTTGATCCCCCCAAACCCTATAAACTGCTACAGGTCTGGTTCTGACAAAATTGTTTCTGCAATCAAGGTGTATTTTTGAAGGCCATTCAGCCTGGAGAAGTAGCATAACATCGAAAACTTATTTTATAAATCACCATTACGGGGCCGCTGTGAGCATTTTAGGTGGGTCCCCAGTGTTGGGATGATACGGCACTGACTACAAGGTTACTGAAATGACAGACCACGGTGATTTTATCGCAAAATCGTGGGTTTTTCGCTGTGCTTTCTATTCTGCACACGGTGATTTATATCGCAAAATCGTGCGGTTTTCACTGTGCTTCTGAGGCAACTGTATATTTGTCGATCAAGCTGTCGTTTAGCTGTATTGCAGAGCACATATGAATTGTCTTTGTAATTCTGGTTCAAAATAATTCTTTCGTTTAACACCACTAATCTTGATTTGCTTCGTGCATTTCAGAAATTGTTGAAAATTTTCAAATGTGACATTCAAGGCGGTCTTTTTCTGAGATATTTGGAGAAAAATAAAAGCAAAAAAGAAACCGGATGTTAATTTATTTAAAAGTTGATTTCCAATTTTAAAGTGAAATTTGGTGATCTTTTTCATCTTAAACAGTTGCTCCTGTTTCCTGGAAAAATTTCTTGGTGACAGATATTACCGAATTCTCAAGTGAAGCAAAAGAAACATGGAAATGGGTGAACACAACCAAAATTCAAACAGAGATAATCATGGTTCCTCGAAGATGTGCAACTGTGCAGTACCTCCAGACCTTTTCCAGAGTGAAATCTCATTCTCGAGCACGTGCAACATTCCAAAACATTGCTTTAGCAAGAAACCAAAAAGTTAATTGAAATTAAGGCGTACATATTTCGTATTTTGGGAAGATTAAAAATTCAAAAGTTTGTAATTGATTCAGAATTCTTTGAAAAAAAATATTCATGTTGACAAAAACCATCATGTGCTCGGATTGAAATTTTCTTATGGGGAACAATGGAGCTAATTAAATTCCAGCTCCAGCAGGATGCAGCAGTAAAAGAAATATTTTGTGATTGCACACATGAGAAATAACTTTTGCTCAAAGGAGTAGATGTCCAAATTTTCCCTTTCTTTGCAAAAAAGTAATGCGAATCCTCACTGTGTTTGGGTCTACCTACTGTGCTGATGCGAGTCAGCCGTTTCAAATATGAACTTCACAAAGAACGAGCTGCGGATGTGCATGACAAATGAAAACATTCAACATTGCCTTTGTCTCGCTCTCATTACATGGAACCAAAATTGAAGGAACTTTCAAGAAGTAGAAAATGCCAATTCTCCCACCAACAGAACAATGAATAACGCTGAAAACTCCTGTTAATAACTATATGATTTACTCGATTGGTGTGGTTATACATAGATGACGTATTATAATCTCATTTCATGTTGTTTTTAATAAAAATGGAAGACACGCTATATCTGCATGACTTCCTGAGAGGGACCAGACATCAAGGAATTTTGACTTCGGAACTGGACTCTTGACTGAAACATTTGTGAAGCCCTGAGATATTGCATTGGGACATAAGTAATGTTTCAGAACTGGCGGTTGTCCATGAATTGATCTCAGAATTTTCAACATAGCAAAAAAAAGCGTTGTTATAAGTAATGCAATAACAGGAACCTCGAAACTTATTATATTTATTGTATTTCGCATTTTTGTTTCTGATGCAACACTAGACTCGTAAATGAAATAAACTGCAAGATGACTTATGCCAGACCTCAAAACGTACGGCCCGTGATCCACTTGTGGACCACGAATGCTTTCTCAGTTGCAAATTTAGTAAAAGCCTGACATCGGATGATTAATTGTACTTTGAAAATGCTTCCACACCACAACGAAAAAGACACTTTCAGTCGGCGAATTTATGTTGATCAATTTGGTCCTGCGAGTTTTCTGACGTGTGCAGGCCTGACGTATGCGTTTCTTCGTTGCTAACTCAGTGTGTTATTAAGGGCGTATTCAAAAGATGAAAGGCCAAAGAGTTGCTGCAAGCCTTCGAGGCTCAATTCGAATGTGTTCCGTGTTCATGACTTCGTTATAATTCCGACTTGCACATATCTACAATAAGGAAACCAGTGGAAAATATTTGCAAACTAAAATTTTCGGGTGAATAGCTGAAGAACGACAGGATAAGTTGATAAAGCACAGGAATTGAAGTCAACCATAAATCAGACATAATCTGAGGGAAGCAAACACCGCGTAATACACTTGTTTCATAAAGCTTGTGTGAGTCAAATTGAAAACCAAACTGAGGCCAAATAGGGAACAACGAAAGCAGCATCAAGAAAAGCAACGTTGAGTCAAATCAAAGCAGGCAGCAAGACGCCCAAGAAATTAGATTCGAGTTGAAAGTCGGGATTGAGGTTTGACGTTTGACTGGGTGTACCTTTAGCTGATATTTGTGTTGATAAACAAAAACAGCTAACTGCCAAACAAAAAACTGCCTTATAATAAATACTACGGCCAAAGCAAACGATACAACTGACATCTTGCAAACGTTTCGATAACAACTGTTATCATCTTCAGTGCATAGCAAAAAACTGCCTATACACGAAATTGATATTTGTGTTGATAAATAAAAAACTTCCAGTGAACGGAATGCATAACTTGCTTAATTCAGCAAAAATTATTGTTCATGACTTCTTACCAGCACTGAGATTCTTTTCATTCCTTAATGCAAGATTTTAGCCTACAGCGCACATACATTGCACAGTTCCTAGCTTCTGGTTCAAGAAGTAACATTTTCACGCAAGATTTAGAGCAAGTTAAATAAAACTTGAATTGAACCGTGAAATATTTTGCACAAAGACTCTTTGCAATCACCGAACACATCTTGCAATATATTTTTTTTCATGAAATATTTTTCACACGGACCTGCACATTTTCTCAATTACCTCTTAACACTTGCATACCAAACAATCTTCAACACAGTGTGTCTCGATACGAGGTTAAAACTCACCGGTCTTTTCAAACTTTGAATAGCATCGCACAGTTCCTCACATTCTGTGATGTCACAATCCATCAGATCAAGCTCACCTATATTCCACAGACATGTTGCAAGAGCTTTTGGTCCGGAATTTCCGATTTTATTCTCGCTCAAACTGAGCTTCTTTATCTGCACAGCAAGATGCAAAACTGAAGTAGGATTTGCTTTGAACATTGGTGTTGTTAAGAAAGTTGACTGAGTGGTGATACAGTTTGCTTCGTTCAATTTTCTGGACATTTTAACTTCCTCAAATAAACATGCTCAGGATCCACGTGCAGTTGTTTCGCAAAGAAACAATCATTTTTGTGATCATTCCAATAAAACGAATTTTTGTTTGGTGACTGCAAAGGGGATAAAATTTAATTGTCACAACTGCGTTTGTATTCTGTTTCAATATTTGGACGCTGTAAGGATCCTCACTCCAACATAATTGGTGAAACATGTAGATACTTTTGCTGAAGCCAATTTACAGTGATTTTCAGTCTATAATTTGTCAAGATATCTCCTGCAATTTTATATTTGACAACTGGGCATTTGGAATTCTCAGATTTGAGTTCAACAATTCTAATGAGAATATCTTCTCAAGCTCGATAGTAAAGAATTTCTTCCCAGGTGCAGCCTGCAGTTGCAGTGTGTGCGTTCATTAGATATTGCAGGGCTGCTCAAATGGCAGACCGCGGTCTGAATCGGTGAACTTTGGAAATCGGGCGAGCTAAATAACAGCAAAAACCATACCAGATGTCATATTTGTTGAAAAATAGTGATTTTTCTCTTCGAAAACAATTGCTGCTGTTTCTTGGAAAGTCTTTTGGTGACAGATATTACCGAATTCTCAAGTGAAGCAAAAGAGACATTTAAATGGGTGAATACAACCAAAAATCAAATAGAGATAATCATGATTTCCTCGAAGATGCGCAACTGCGCAGCACATCCAGACCATTCGCACAGTGAAAAAAGCTGCGCCCTAGCTTAAAACATGTTTTTGAACATTCCCCACATAAATTGGTACATGGCAAAAGTACGAAACATGCAGAAGATGATTGCTGATGTAAAAGCTGAGTTATTTGGTTTGACAAGAGATTTGCGAGTGGATGGCATTCACAAATCAACCACTGAATGGCATGTGAAGAAAATGGTACTGTGAGTGTGGGAAGTTTGTAGTCCTACTTGGCAGCGACAAAGCAGTTTGTGATGTTGGCACAGAAAATCAATGAAATCCCATGGATGCTCAACCAGCATCGGGTAATTTTGCATCAGTGGTTGACATATTTTAAGATATAATTTTTCCTCTACAACGTGGCCGATTTGTAAATCTATTGCGACTGCACTGACACTGCATAGTGGTCTGCACCGTTTGCTTTACGTGCTTAGCAGATGGACTGTTTCCAAGCGGTAATGTAGGCACACGTGGATGATTTAGGGGTGCATCTGGTTTCATATCAAATTAATTCTTAAGGCATGCAATTTTCGCACCGTTATTCTGCTGAGCATTTTCACCCAGGCACAACTTCACCTCAGTAAGCAACTCGTCAAATGCAATAAAGCCATGAGGTGTGGCTTCAATAATTGTAAAACAACCTGCGCAAAATCAATGGTTGCTATCAGCAGAAGCACAGCAGAAGCGAAGTTTGCAAGTTTATTGTGAAACATTAAACTTACAAACAGGACACATTCCTTGCATTGGCACAATATAATGAATATGAGGAGATTTATACTGTAATAGTTGATACCAGCATTGCAAAAATTAATTTTTCACAATGCCCTTGCCAACATATATATGAAATTGATATCTGTGTTGGCAAAAAAACTGGTAGTGAACGGAATGCATAACTTTCCAAATTCAGCAAATATTGTTGTTCATGAATTCTTACCAGCACAGAGATTCTTTTCATTCCTCGACACAAGATCTTTGCCTACAGCGCACATACGTTGCACAGTTGGCTGCTTCTGGTTTGTGAAAGGACATTTTCACGCGGTAGTTACATCAAGTTCATTTGAAATTTAAAAAAATCATGAAATATTTTCCACACGGACCTGCACATTTTCCCAATAACCTCTGAACACTTGCATACGAAACAAACTTCAACACAGTGTGTCTCGGAAGGAGGTTGAAACTCACCGGTCTTTTCAAACTTTGAATAGCATTGCACAGTTCCTCACATTCTGTGATGTAACAATCCATCAGATCAAGTTCATCAAGCTCATCTATATTCCACAGGCATGTTGCAAGAGTTTTTGCTCCGAAATTTCCGATTTTATTCAAGCTCAAACTGAGCTTCTTTATCTGCACAGAGAGATGGAAAACTGAAGTTACATCTGCGTTGAAGATTGAAGTAATTAAAAAAAGTGGACTGGCCTGTGATACAGTTTGGTTGATCGAATTTTCTGAACAGTTTCATTGCCTCGAGTCAACTAACTTAGCACACAAGCGCAAGTCTTGTTGCAAAAAGGAAGCATTTTTATGATCATTCCAAGAAAACTTATTATTCTTTGGTGACTGCAAAGGGGATAAAAGTTAATTGTCACAACTGTGTTTGTATTCTGTTTCAATATTTGGTCGCTGTAAGCATCGTCACTCCAACATAATGGGTGAAACATGTAGATACTTTTGCTGAATACCATTTACAGTGATTCTCAATCTAGAATTTGTCAAGATGGCTGCTGTAAGTTTTTTCTTTGCCAACCGGGCATTTGGAATTCACAGCCCACGCTGTCACAGGTGGCCCAAAATTCAGTCCCGTCACCACTTAGCCCCCCATATAAAGCTTCGATTCCCCAACCCGAAATATGAAACACTAGAAACGAGTGAAGTTAGGGGGCACTTTGAGGGAAAAGTCCTTATGCATTGCAGATACTTTGGGCACCTTTGAAAACAAGGTACAGTAGAATTTGCCTAATTCGTCACCTCAACGGGAATAGAAAAAAGTGACGAATTAGGCGAACTGACGATTTATGCAAACGGGTGAAACTCCATCATAGAACCTCGTATACTTTACTATAGTAACTCGTATACTTGGTGCTTTTATTTGCAGTAAAACACATATTTATGATGTTATGGTTGAATACAACAATCATTTTCCTCTGCTCTATCTGGCTTCCTCCATTTGATAAAGTACATTTCAAATCTTTAAAAACATTTTCCGCGTTCTCCCAATGGGGTGTCGGGTCGCGCTTCCAACCTCGTGTATGAATTCGATAAACAAATTGCGAGGTGCAATGCTCCTCAGATAAAGATCTTGATTGGTTTGAATTCACACACGTACTAGCTGCTTAGACATCTAAAGCGAAACTGCAAATGACAAATTATCCGAACAAAACGCTGCTCAGGGATAGAAAGAGGTGACGAATTCAGCATGTTGACGAATTAAACGAACAAAAATGTACACAAACGATGGCGATTCTGCCGGGACCCACGAAAAGGTGACGAAGCGAATTGACGAATAAGACGAGTTCTACTGCATTTACACTTTACAACTGCTGTTAGGGGCCTCTTTAAAGCAAATTATCCTGCTTATGCAGAACGTTGCTTTGGGCCACCTTGAAAACAATGTACTTTACACATTAGATTTGCCAAGGGTGGCCGGAGGCAAGTGCCTCGTTTGCCTTCCCTTACTTAAACGCACCACTGTGTATAACCCTGATAATGATCTTATGTGAGAATATGAAACCGATTGAACACTTTCTGCTTTATCCTATATGAGTATTTTCTCACCTAATGTGCGCATGTAAACACTGTAATGTGAAGCTATCCTTATATTGTTGAACACATTGAAGTTGCTGATGAGTGTATCACTTCAAAAACACTGATTTCACGCGATTTTTCGCAATAACCTAGCCACACAAGTTCACTAAAAAAGAGATCTGGGTGGAAAAAACCCTCAGTTGGAGCCATAGTCACATGCGGCAACACGCATACAGGGTTCCCACAAATGTTGACTAGTAATTGCCTAAAATTGATCTTAAAATTCCCAAAATTACACAGAAATTCCCTGGATTGCGCACTAAGCATTCTTTGCCCTAATCCCTTTACCATCCGTTTCAGTAGCTATTTACACTTTTAGCAACCGCCATACTGTAGCATGGTATATTGCACATTTGCTGATGTAAATAACTTACTAGTTTTAAAACCATGCCTGTTTTGATCTGATTTTAACGCAAAAACTACTGTTAAGCTTCCACATATTTACATTTTGCTTAGACAGCTGCAGCCCACTACAACATTACGAATTTCTTTGATGGCCACTAGCGCCCGACAAATAAGCTAAGCACAAATCTCTGTCCAGAAGCTAAGAAAGAACATTAGTTAATAATTGGTCCTTGAAACAGCAACAGTTAGTATCCTTACCGCAGTAACATTTAGCATCCTTTCTCCTTGGGTAATATTGTTTTGATAACTGAACCATCTGCTTTCCTGCAGTTTTTTTAAATTTGCATTTCATTACCACATATCTGAATAATCGCCGTTAATTAAATGTTAATGATTTACGAGCCAGTTCCTTTTGTTAAACTCGTTCAAACAACTTTAGTTGGAAAGTACGAGCCTAATATGGGTATTTGCGGTAAAATATTTATAATTAATTTGCAAAACCTGCAAATGCTGTTCATGTCGTGAATTGAAAATAAATATTCAGAATGCTTAGCCCCCCTGCACACACAAGAAGCCCCAAATGGAAGATTTTCTGGCGTCGGTTCTGCCCAGGCCGGCAGGCACGGGGTGGGGAATTCAGGTACAATTGCCCACAATTCCTTTTGTGCCTCCAAATTTTGTAGTGCTCAGAAAAATTTCTTTCAAACATATGACAAAAACAAAAATCTTTCCCCCGTAAAAATATATTTTGATCCCCCCAAACCATAAAAACTGGCTACAGGCCTAGTTTTGACAAAATTGTTTCTGCAATTAACGTATATTTTTGAAGGCCATTCAGCCTCGAGATGTAGCATAACGTCAAAAACTTTTTTTATAGATCACCATTACCGGGCCCCTGTAAGCGTTTTAGGTGGGTCCCAGAGTTGGGATGATACGGCCCTGACTACAAGGCTAATTAAATTATAGACCGTGGTCCGAATCGGGGATCTTTGCATGGCGAAGTGCGGACCCCTCGGTTTCCCAAAGGAGAATTCTATAAACAGTGGTTTTCATCGCAAAATCGTGCGCTTTTCGCTGTGCTTCTGAGGCAACTGCATAATTGTCAATCAGTTTGCCGTACAGCTGTATTGCAGAGCACACGTGAGTTGTTTTTGTCATTCTGGTTGAAAATAATTCTTTCGTTAAACCATACTTATTTTTATTTGCTTCGTGCATTTCAGATAATGTTAAAAATGTTCAAATATGAAATTCAAGGCGGTCTTTTTCTTTTTTCTGAGATTTTTGGACCAACATAAAAGCAAAAAGGAAACCGGATGTCAAATTTATTGAAAAGTTGATTGCCAATTTTACGGTAAAATTTGGAGATTTTTTTCTTCGAAAACAGTTGCTCCTGTTTCTTGGAAGGTTTTCTTTGGTGACAGATATTACCCAATTCTCAAATGAAGCAAAAGAAACATGGAAATGTGTGAACAGAGCCAAAATTCAAAGAAAGCTAATCATGGTTCCCTCTCAGATGAGCAACTGCGCAGTACCTCCAGACCATTCGCGCAGTGAAATCTTATTCTCGAGCACGTGCAACATTCCAAAACATTGCTTTAACAAGAAAACAAGAAGTTAATTGAAATGAAGGCGTATATGTTTCGTATATTGGGAAGATTTAAAATTCAAAAAGATCGTAATTGATTTAGAATTCTTTGAACTAAGATATTCATGTTGACAAAAACCATCATGTGCTCGGATTGAAACCATCTTATGGGTAACAATGGAACCCCAACCCAGGTCCATTCGACTGCAGAGTACTGCGCTTCTGTTTGGTGCCGCAGTATCCATACCCGCCTTATTGACCCTACCATCAACGACGCCTTGCGAATTGTGACTGGATGCCTGCGTCCTACACCAGCGGACAACCTTCCAATGCTCGCAGGAATCCAACCTGCTGAGGTTAGTCGCAGAGGTGGCACACTGTCTCTAGGACACCGTGCCATGGAGTCTGGACACCTGTTCCACTCAGTGCTCACCCGACCGTCGGATGCAGCTGCACGGCGCCTCAAATCGAGACACCCATTTGTACCCGCCGCAAAACATCAAATCAGTTTTTCTGACAGCAACAACATACGTGCGGCGCATTGGGCGGATCACCAATGGAACGCTGAGTGGGCGGACGGCCCACAAGACTCCGTACTCTATTTCCAGACACCGGTGCACACACACCCGGAATGACCCTCCCAAGAACAGCCTGGGTTCGGATCAACCGCCTCTACACCAATGTCGGTCGTTTCCGCTCCTGCCTGTATATTGGGGTATGTCCTACTCTGTGGCCTGTGAGTGTGGCGCAGAACAAATCGTCGACCATGTCGTCCTCCACTGTCCAATCCATCGACCCCCCAGGACTACACGGCCTGACGGTTCTGGACGATAAGACAATCGAATGGCTGCTGAACACCTGCCCCGATATCTAGGTGGGCAATCAGTGGATAAAAGAAGAAATCGTGTTGTTTACAAATGTCTGTAAGATTCTCGCCGAGGAAAATGTGTTTTCCTACTCTGAGTTTGCTGCATTTAATCCAGCTGAATTGGTCGAAATAGTTCTCTTCTGACACCCTCAACTGTCTAAAAATCCGTCATTGCGCTTGTTTCGACAAACGTGTCAGTTTTTGTCCAGAAATACACCCTTTTAATATGACCTTACCGTTTGAAACGTTTTCTGTTTGTACTGTTTTATTTGTTTGTATATTTGTCATTTATCTTCTGTGTTAATCTTTGCGTTGCCAATGATTTCTTCAGGCCTTGGCCTGCCTTCATTGGCTGTTTGTCAATAAAATACA
>JGI24021J15306_10011892_pt1 | contig 10811 bp, 6 predicted proteins | sample Ectturendosymbi1_FD_15306 | JGI IMG/M metagenome (IMG submission 15306) | reverse complement strand
GACAAGAGCAACGTCTAAACAAGGGCAAGTCTATCATTTAATGCGAGGCTTTTAATTTACTTGGACTGAAGATGCCGTATGGCGAAATCGATTTCCATTAAAAACATCAATGCGTGCTGATTTTTGTTACTTGTGCAATGTGCACAGACAGTGCTTAAGTTGAAAATATAAGTTTATGTTAACCNCNTGGATTTGAAGAAATTCCGATNCCCTTGAAACAACTACTTTGAACAAAGCTATTTCTCGAAAACGGGACCGNATGTCCCTTCTCATGACCACTTGAGAACCATGTTTCACATTGTGTAGAGGACCAAGTGCAGTCATCAGAAGTCCTACTATTGGCACTTGGTCAGCTTGAGGTATCACCTTAAGCAACACATTTGGTGAACAATCCGACATATCACACATTTAGTGAGCATGTCTGCTCCGACTCTCACGAGAGGTTTTCGCGGAAGTAGTTGCCACAACATGGAGGAAATTGTTTTTGTGTGGATTCTTTCAGTTGTATTCTGATGCTGTTGCGGCTTAATGCGTTATGCACTGTAGAGTATATGTTCTCAAACAGCTTCGAAATATAGAGATGTTGGCGAAATGTGGAACTAGTTGTCACCTCTGCAAAAATAAGGTAAAAGCCGTGCCCGTGCAACATTTGTGACATTTAAAAGCACGCACCTTACACAAAAGGAACAAGCATTCTGTGACAATGCCACAACTTTGAATGCAAGCACTTATCGGAGGAGCAGCTTTTTCGATTGCTGCCGTGGAAATACTTCGTATCTAATCTCAAAAAATATGTTACTTGTTTGTGATATACCCTGTTGAGTGTCCTTGATTCGGATACATTATTCTAAATCATCGCGTCAGTATTATGTACTGGAATCTTGATAAAGTTGTGCAGGGGATTAAAAGATGGGTTTTACACCGAGACCGAAAATCTTTCAATGTATGTTGTCGTTCATTTTCAACATCTTTCCACTCAATTTTTCAAGTTTTTCGCATGCACTTTTTTCACCGAAGGTAACGAGCTATTTCAACTTGTAATTCCACACAGGCCCGTAGCCAGGTTTCAAGGTTTGGGGGGGAAAATACGTTTTTAGGGGGGAAAAGTTTTGTTTTATAACAAATTTTTCTGGGCATAAAGAATCAAATTCCACACTCGAAGACCTAGCAGGCTATTGTGATTACTAAACTCTATGCAGTTTTAGGACAACCTTTTTACGTCATGTACTATCTTGCAGTGAACAGCAAGTTTGTGTACAAATAAGCATTTTAATGATTTTCGAGTTATATTCTTCGCTTTCATTTTCATAGGCCATTTCGCTTGAGAATCGATTCCCTTGCTTGGTAATTTAGATTTACGTTTATGCTTCAGGGAAACTAAACGGACAATGTCTGCGGTACGATAATAATTACCGCACTGGAAACAATGAACCACTTGATTTTTCAAAATCATTATTACATGATGAGTGATTTTGAGCCTTGCTAGTGCCGGAACCTTAAAGTGAATCAACAACTCTTGTGACGTGTGTAGAAAATAATTCAACCCTTGTGGGAAATTGACTCTAATTGTGCTGAAGAGACTTAACGATATAAGTGACCCTAAAGAACTGCTTTGCGCGGTTACGTTATCTTTGAGAGAATAATTTTTGAAAAATAAAAAACGTTTTCTTAGGAAGATCATATCAAAGTATCTTGAAGAAATACGTATGATGCAGACATGTATGTATATACTTTCAACAATTATTTTCCATCTTGCAAATACACTATACTCTTAATTTCATTTCATGAAGAAAAATTGCAATTCCTGATCAATTTTTGTGGTATGTAGCTGCTGAGACAAGAGCCAACCCTACTCCAAATATCAAGTTCACTTTTAGAGTCATTTAACATGCCGCTTCATCAAAGACTAACTTCCCCTAACTTATAATGCTACTTTCTAACATAACACGTTCAAAATTTCATCCAAAGGCAATATTCGCAACTTACCAAACTTGGCGTGTCTTTCACTCGATTAGACGAGCAAAGTATGTACAGAACACACAAACTATAATTGTCAATTATCATTTTTGTGAATAAAAATCGCCCCTTAAAAAATTCCTTAGAATTTATGGCAAACCCCAGTGCTACAGCGAGGGAACAATGAGTAGGAATTTTAGATACGCTTGCACATGAGCATTCATTCAAAGAAGCGCTGTCATTGAGTAGGCATTTCCGAACCAGGTGAGCGGTCCTGAGTAAAATAGCTTAAGCGTGTATCCGTTCTTTGTAGTGGCTATAGCTTAGTTACAGTCGGATCTTTCAATTGGCGTTCGTTTATTTCAGTGCACCTCTCTTTGCAGATCGTTGTTTAGCAGTCATGCAACGACCATAAGCTACTAATCCGTTGACTGTCACAATGCATATAGGCAGAATGGCCATGTGTAAACTTTCGTCCCGTTTGCTTTAATGCATTAGTTTTTCAAAAAAAAAAGAAAAAAAGCTTCGGATGCCTGTATTTACACTTAGTCCTACAGAGCAAAACGAATTTTCGTGCACCCCGACTACGACCAAACTCGTGATTTGAACGACATCGCGGTGGTGCAACTGGACGGGCATGTTGGCGATATCGACCGCATTAAGCCTATCTGTTTGCCGAAAGCATTGGATCCGACGCTTTTGACTGAAGCACAAATGAACAGAACGTCCGAACATCCGAATTTTGGTGACAAATGCGTTACAATCGGATGGGGTTCTACCAGAAGTAAGTGTTTGAACAGCATCACGCTCTATCACAGTAGTTTGCTTTGGTTCCCTGCAATGTTCCCTCTAAGCTGCGCTGCCGCGCAGCTGCTAAGATCCCTCTGCGCAGTTGCAACAATTCTTAGCGCAGTCTCCACTACTTGCTAACCGCCCGCTGTAATAGATTTAATAACTCCTGATCAGTAAAATTGTGATTCAGCGCACCCGCTTGTTTTTCCGCACAGCATTATTAAAAATTGGAGGAACATTGGTTCCCTGTATTTTGTTTACGATATGTTGAAACTTGCAATAATTCAGATATGAGTTGAATTTTATTAGGTAAAAATTTTTAGTTTCAAGTGTAAATCTACTTTTTCACAAAAGCTTGTTAAAATCACTAGTTAAACCTAAAACTAATAGAAAATACTTTATGCAAAGCTTTCCTATTTTGGTACAAATAGTTTCCTATTTGTGCCATGAAAACAACAAGAAAAATAAAACCAACGCTACTGGTATCGTTTCAACTTGGGTTTATTAGCTAGAATTTGAATTGAACAAAAATGCCATTATGCGTTTGTCGAAGCAGTCACTGAGTGAGAAAAATATGACCGAAACTGAATGGAAAAAGATCACAGCGTAATACTTCTTGGTAAATGAATTGCAACTGTAGACATTATGCAAAACTGACAGTAGTACCCGAAACCGGTACTTTGCAAGTTAGAGACAAATATTGTGGCATACACAGAGGGTTTGCTTACTTGGAAAATAATCTGTAGAACTTCGCGAATCTACTTTGAAACATAAAATCTCGAAACAAAAAAAGCTTTGACATAAAACAACTTTCAAAATCAACGTACAAAATCTTTGTGATATGAAAAACCTTAGAAGAAAAATATGTTATAAAGTTTATTGTTCGTTTGTTTGCGTCGTGAAACCGTTTGAATATACATTGCTGTTCTGTGCATCATAAAGTAACGATTTTACAGATGTTGGTCCGGAACCAGACAAACTCAAGGAATTGCAGATGCCAATCAAGCCAGCCGTTAAATGCACCTATAGGTACTTTCACTGGCGGAGTACAATTTGCGCTGGGGGTATTGTCAATCAAGACACCTGTAAAGTAAGTCTACACCTACAAAGCGTTGAAATGTAAAACGTGGTTTTCCTGGCAGCCCAGTAACAAGTTTACGGGTTTACATTAGTTTGTTTCTATCCTGGCATCGCCGTGGTTTCAAATCAAGTAATTGTCTAATTGAAAAATCATCTCAAATTAAGAGCGCAACTAGGTCAAGTATTACACCTTTGCTCAGAAACACCCAAAAATTCGGCGCAGCAAAAGACAAAACGTGCATGACGGTTAATAAAATGCTCATTCATTTTCATATCCGTTTTTTCTTTTGGGAGGGTCGCGGGGGCAGCAACCCCAGGAGAACTCGAAATACCTCACAGCATTCAGAAATTTCTGGAAGATCTGCTCGCTCCACACCAAGAAAGGCCAATCAATGTCGTTGATGCAATTATGCCACCTAGTACTTGTTCGACCTCTGGGCCGCTTTCCTGTGGGTATAACCAGCAGGACATGCCTCGCCAATCTTTCCAGGGGCATTCTGGTCACATGTCCGAATCATCGTAGCTGAGATGTCTCTGTTCCAGTGCGTCTTAACCTTTTCTCCACCACACCTTCCTTAAGTAATTGTCCTTTGTTTCAAGCCCCACTAACTTTAAATAAGTTGTGAAAGTTTCAAAAACTTGTAAAAATAAGTTGCAAAACCTTTTCCTGTTGTAGAGAGCGTAAGAGCTCGTGCCCCCTGGGAATTTATTGATGCCCTCTGGGTGGGCATGCCCCCGGGTTAAGAACCACTATTCTATTCGGAAGAGAAGCTGCTAGACATTCAGAGTTTTGCGAATTCCGTAGCTGCGTAAGTGTCACACCGTGAACTCTTCCCAAACTCCCTTCTTTGCCACTTGAACTTGGGATAGCATTCTTTCAGTCATTATCCGAGATTCATGACCATAAGTGAGGATTGGAACAAAGACCAGCTTAAAAACTGACAGCTTTGCAGTATTTGGAAGCTCCAGTTTTGTCACCGCAGAGTGAAACATCTCAAGCAGAACTGCGTTTGCTTTACCAATCAGTGCATCAATCTCCCCCTTCGGCCTTCTGTCACTCGTGAATTAATACCACCCCAAAGTACCTGAACGTTGCGACCTGTTGCAGTGTACTGCCGCTAACTTGCAACGCGCACTGCCTTGAGCTTCTGGAAATACATAATACCTCGGTCTTTTCCGTGCTAATTTTCATTCCCACTTTATCGCACGCAGTTGACAACCGGTCAAGTGCATGTTGAAGACCCGGTTCAGAAGTTGCAAACTGCACCAAATCTTCCGCAAGAAGCAAACGGTTGATCCTGCACCTCCCAACAATGACACCCTAGCCCACTGCTACTGTCATCTTGACCAGCTGTCCCCAAAGTCCGTCCCGCGGGCCATATCCGGTCCGCGAAAGGTTCCAATCCGGCCCGAGAGCTTCCGTAGGAATGTNTAGTGTATTAACAGTTTCATGTAAATAAGTTAATGTGAGATGTAATTACACAAAAACTGAGAGTTGATGTAATTACACAAAACTTGGGAGAGCCGTAACTGAGAGTTTTATCCCGATAGGCTTTGGAAATCAAAACAAACCAAGCTTTCCACTTTGATCAAAAGCTCAACTACAAAGGTTTTGGAGTTTACTTGCAATGTGTGAAATAAAAGTGATTTACTTATGACCTCTAGGCCATTCGTTTGTAATACTATACTTTGCGAACAGCACAGACAAGTAAATGTAAACGCAGATAATTGCCACTTCATAGCTGCTTTTTCCGTTGTAAGTATCAGCGCATCAGCACCTTGATATTTTACACGTGCTTGGCGCCAAGACTGCTTCATAGATACTACATAGCTTGCATGAGTGCTGCGAAATTTGTAAGTTGTAGTAGGCATTTGGAGTTTGAAGCGTAAGCATTATCTGGGGCTTATAGCCTAAATTGTTTAATAGGAGCACTGGATGCTAATTGCAAACGAGTTTGTTCGGTTACAGGTATTTGATACTCTGTCTAGTCATAGTGGTTGGTTAACAATTAGGTTCTGAAAATCGATCTGAAGGCAAACTTTCTATCAAAACTGCTTACGGGATTTTACAAAGAGTCTCTCCCAAGAACAAGCTTTCCAAAGATTTCAAAACGTGTTCACAACTTGGTTTGTATGTTTGGAAGTCCTGATCTTTGTGATCATTTCTTTTCTAAGATGAAGTATCGTAAGTGCAAGCGTCGAAACAAAATTTGAAATGCACGTTTGCATGATACTCTCCATATTGCCGTATCAAGCATGGAACCAAATATTAGGCCAAAACGATTATGCAACAAAAGAAGCAGTTTCAAAAGGCACACTGCAAACATACATGTTACCGAGCAAACAAGTTAAAAAGCAATATACACACTAATGTTATGCGTGTTGTCTTTTTTTTCAATTCATAAAATATTCCGGTCAGCGGACGCTGATAAGATGGCGAATTTGGCCCAGGATACAAAAGTTTGGGGACCACTGATATAGACTATGAAGAGGAGTGGTGACGACAGAACACACCCTTGGAGTCCAACACCCAGAGTGAACGCTTGTAATTTAACGGCGGAGACACGGACTCAAATTCTTAACAGAAGTACAATGACTTGATGGCCAACAACAGGCGGCGGTCTACACCGTACTTACGCAACACACCCCAAAGTTTTTCTCGACAGACCCGGTCATATGCTTTCTCTCGAGGTCGATAAAACATGTGCAGACGTCTTTGGCAAACTCACAAGATTTCTCCTGAAAAACTGCTGGAGCGTGAAAATTTGGTCTGAAGTACCAGAACGGCCAGATCGTGGTTCTACCTTTTGGAGCTGGGTATCCTCCAGCTTTGGTTCAATTTTTCGTCAAACGATTTCAAATCACAGGGAACGGCCTAACGATTTCAATTTCATCATGCACACCTTTCCTCTTACCGGGATTCATTCATCAACACGGGTTGCCATCTGAGGGCTTACAAGTGTCATCATTCCAGCCTGAGAAAACTTTGCTGGCTCAACGCCAGGGCTAAAGAGTTTCCACCACCGCCCAGCTCCAAAAGGTGGAACCACGACGCTTATTCAGTGAGATTATGAGATGCCAACGACATCCAGTGATCATCGCTTGGCTTCCTCAACCAGTTTGTGCTCGTTCCTGTGAGTGAAGTAATGTTCCAGATTCCAGTTAGCCTACTAGCTAATGGCGAGATTGCCGTTTATTCGTGGTATTCAAAATCCCAAGAGTCAAAGCACTCTGCGCTGTGTCCCCACTCGCCTCCCCAGATGGGTTCAACTTGGAGCCTCCAGTTGTCGACTGCTGATGTGGGAGACTTATGCGAATTTTTCGAACGGGCCTCTCCGCCTGAAGCTCGAGCGCAGTCCTTGGTCGTGCGCGCGACGACCGATGCGCGATGGGCTTGATTAATTTTACGCATTTCATGATACGGTAGAATTTGCCTAATTCGTCACCTCAAGGGGATTAGAAAAAAGTGACAAATTAGGCGAAGTGACGAATTATGCAAACAGGTGAAACTCTACCATAACAGCTCGTATACTTCATCATAGTAACTCGTATACATAGGCTAGTGCTTTTATTTGCAGTAAAATACAACTTTATGACGTTATGGTTGTTTACTAAATTATACTCTTTTGATTGCTCTACTCTATCTACTTCTGCATTTAATCTAGCACGTTTGAAATCTTTAATAAACTTTGAAGACTTTCTGCGTTCTCTCAATGGGGAGTCGGGTCGCGCTTCGCACCTCTTGCATAGAGTTGATAAACAAATTGCGAGGTGCAACAATTCTCATATAAAGATCCTTAATTTGTTTGAATTCCCACACGTGTTAACTGCTTAAAAACATCACAACCGAAACTGCAAATGACGGATTAGCCGAACAAAACGCTTCTCAGGGATAGAAAGAGGTGACGAATTAAGCGTTTTGACGAATTAGACGATGGCGAATTAGACGAACAGAAATGTACACAAAAGATAGGAATTCTGCCGGGACCGACGAAAAAGGGACGAATTAAGCGACTTGACAAATTAAACGATGACGAATTAGACAAATTTTACTGTAGTAACTGCCAAAATATACCGGTGGGCAGACCGGTCACGCCGTTTACAACAGCAACTTTTACGATATCATGGGATGTCACGGGAAAGCGTTGTTGCGGGCAAATTTGCGTAGGAGAGACCTTGCATTGAGTCCACTGCAAGCACAGTCATGCGGCAACCACTAAACCTGAAAAACGGGGCTATATGCATTGCGCTATCACTTTTCTTTATNGGACAGGGTAGACGATGTTTTTGGTTCCTTTCGTAATGAAAAAAGTTTTTGCNCTTATTTTCCACAATTATCAAAGAAAAATTCTTAAATGAGTTTGACAGATCAAAGAGACTGCACGATGTGACACGCTAATAGTTCGTGGCTCACGTGAGGCGAGTAGAATTAACAATCTTGTTGTCAGGTAGTACGGCATAAAAAGTATATACGTCTATATTCTATCGATCAGAGTCGGGTTTAACCATCAAACCCTCGTTTTAGAAATGCTGTTTGCTTCCGCAGAGGTCGCAGTTAGAACCGGTACACGTTCGTCGAACACAAACTGTTCAGCAAAACTTTGAATGTACGATTGATCGAGGCACACGGCGACTGAGCGGCAATCATCTCAAGACAAAAAAAGCGTTTTACTAAGGATTTTATTTGCCGATGCACCCAATCAGCCCAATGATGCAAAAATTTGTTTTGCAACTTTAACGCCCGCACCGGCCAACTTTACCACCCGTTGCAGTGGCGGGCTTTGAACGGACATAACGTCTGAACGGGTTGATCTAGAGCAGGGGTTCCCAATCTTTCTCTTACCATGTACCCCTTAAGCATTCGGACAGATGAGAATGTACCCCTTCAGTATTTCAACAGATAAGCATGTACCCCTTCAGCATTTTGGCAGATGAACATGTACCCCTACAATTTCTTAAGACAACATATTTTGTCATGATCATTCATAGATATATATAACAATAAGCATACTGTGAAATGATTTTTGAAAAATGACACTCACTAATATGTTTATAGATATTTGAAAACAAATAATATGTAATATATTTTTCTCATCTATTGCTAACCTTAAATGTTCCCCTTTGGATAGGCAAATGTACCCCTGGGGGTACATGTACCCCAGGTTGGGAACCCCTGATCTAGAGCATGGCTCCTCAAACTGTGGGTCGAAATGTAAATTTGGTGTGGCAAAGCAAATTGGCTTGACGAATCAGATATAACAATTTTTGCAAACTTTACAAGAAAATTAAAAGCATGCCTACAGTGAATCTATTTCTACTGCATTTTTAGGGGCAATATCGTGCTTTATGCTGTCAGTTGTTTGCTAGGATGTCTGCCTGAGCTATCAAATGATAATAATAATCAACCAAGAACAACAAGTAATGCGTTGCTACGTCATAATTGNTTTAACCTAATGACCAATATTCACCTTATTGGATTCATTCCGACCCGGAAGGAATGCTTNTGTTTAGAACTCTAGGTCTAGTCTAGGGGCTAGGCTAACTGCGTTGAGAGCACACCGAGTAGTTTTAGACTAAAGTTGAAAACTTCATGCAGTACACAGTTTCAGAAGCACTTTGGACTTTGATTCAGGAAAAATTGCATCCACAAACCAATGAACCGTACACAGTTGATATTCTAGGAGGTCACACACATGCCATGTCCATGAGTTTGCGGAGTTATTAAACTACAAAAGTTTGCAACTGGAATTTTCAAAACAGAGTTTATGTCATTTTTGTATAAGAACAAGAAATGAATGCTCAGTCATTTCTGATCTAGCCATTCATAAACTCTTAGACTTGTGCACAACATATTTGTGTGAAGCGGTATTCTCAAAATTGATAATCATGAAGTCCAAATACTGATCCTTTTTGAAAAATGTTAAGAATGTCCTTCGTCCTGCGTTGTCTTGTATCAATCGACGAATGGATTATCTGTGTAAAAATTATCAAGTGCATCCATCCTATTAATTGTGCTTGACAATTTCTATAAACTGAATTGTATTTTTGTTAATTTTTTTCGCCTTACTGTTGCCATTATGTGGTAGTTTTATCATTGTATAGTTGCTTTCCTGGATTGTGTGTATTTGTATGATTTCGCCGTAGACAAAAATGCCTCTTGAGATTTTTGATGAGACGTTTACATGTATCATTAACATCTAGGCCAGGGGTCACCAACACGGTCCGTGGGCACCAGGTCACCCGCAAGGACCACGTTGGTCGCCGCGGGCCTGTTTTCAAAATAGCATTAAGATGATGAGTATCGCCACATAGATAAACATGATTAATGATAACTTAATTGAAGGTAAATTGAACTAAATTTTTGTTTCAGAAGTGTGTATCAAACTAGTAGCCCTTAGTGTTAATCGGTACCCAAGAAGTAGCTCTCAGTGGCATAAAGGTTGGTGAACCTGATCTAGGCTATCCATCAAGGGGTCGCATAAAAAATTTATAAAATGGGGTCGAAGAACAAAAAAGTTTGAGAAGCCCTGACCTAGAGAGTCATTGAAGGCACCATTGGATCCGGGAGAAAGCACTGCATCTTTCGTGGTAGGTGGCGCGCACCTGTGACATCATTGTGACGTCGTTTCAGGGAAAAATTGTTTTTTGCGTAAGCTAGGAAAACCAGTTGCGTCCATTGAAACAACCACAGTGCTCAAACCAAACTCGTTGGAAAGAAAATTTCTTCCTAAAAAAGTCGGTAAAGACCTTACCTTTGCAATGATCATCACAAAAGTTGAAGCGTTTCTTGGTGGGGGTCCCAGGGTCAGGGAACGAGTTTAAGGGGGGACATGTCCCCCCCAACTTTTGGACAGTGGGGACATAATATCGTTTGTCCCCCCCAACATTTTGTGATAAAAACTAACGTAGTTGTGCAAATTTCGTGGTTACATTACTGTTGCAAACGTTTCCCCAGCACAAAACCAGGGAATAAATGAGAAAAA
>JGI24021J15306_10011888_pt1 | contig 10812 bp, 6 predicted proteins | sample Ectturendosymbi1_FD_15306 | JGI IMG/M metagenome (IMG submission 15306) | reverse complement strand
GAAACCCCAGCAGGTCATCCAAAGTATCAAAAGACTCGGATTGTAGCCTAGTTTCCAATAAAAGCTAGCAAAATACTACCATCTAACAGTTTGAGCCCAGGGCCAGGTGAAGTGGGCCAAGGTAGCCTAAAAGCCCTCCACTTGTGACGTCACTCACAAAAAACCCGCACTCCAACCAAAAAATTTATTTGAGTGCAGGCTGCAAGACTTGCCACGTCTTTTGAGACTTTGACCAGGTCAGCAGCATTTACTGGACCAGAGAAATTCCCGCGCAAAGCCATGTGCGTTTTGGTGTTTTTTTCTTGGAAATCTCCAAAACCGGCCGGACACCAAAGTGTTAATTACAGATAATTGCATATTCTCATTAATCATGCAGAAAAGCTTAGTAGATTGAACATGCAATTATCCAGATTCATTTTTATCACCGCTACCAGCACCATTTGCGAAAAACATAAATTGAACACATAGCATTATAGCATTGTGTCTAAAGCACAGATCAATGATACTATCAAAAAACCCAGTTCAGCATGTAATAGGGTTATTTTGAGCAGCACAAAGTGATACCACTTCAGCACATCTACAAGCTATCATGTGACTTGCTGCAGCGCTCCTTTGGCAGTAGCGTTCATGGCAACCGCCTTGACGAAAAGCATTGTTCAGGTCTCGTCCTGCTGCCAATTGTTATTAAATAAATCCATCACATTGCATGTGATCAATAAAGAAAAAAAAGCTATATTGTAATATTTCATACTGCTTTCTTCTGTCAGTTTAATTTAAGAATTATACAAGGAATCCATGCTGCTACTGCATAATCGTTTTTTTTTATCTGTTCTAAATATAATTAGAGGTGCTGATCTAATTTTGCAGTGTATCCCAGTGCTCACAATTTATTTCCTGAAACCAAATATTTCACAACTTGGATCAATGACAATACATCAAATAAGCTCTAGTTATTCAGATCAATGATTTTTAGCTATGGGAACTGCTGTTTGAGGATGAATTTTTAACCATTTTCCAGTGCATTTTTTCAAGGCAGCCAGCACCAGAGGCAATTAACCTAGATTTTCCACTTCTGAATAGACAAAATTTGGGACGCATTTCGGACAGCCACAATAACCACCTATCATGGAACTCAGACACTTTTGACGCTATAGATTATATTCTACCTGATAGACATCAAATCACTTGATAACGTCTCAATCTTAGTCCACCACAAATTAGAACTAATAGAAGTTCCTTAAATAACAACAGAATTCAGATTGTGTAGCAATATTTATCTTTTTACACTATCTAACTTTACCTTTCTTGCTCATGATCATTATAGCTGCTACAATATAGCAATATGCAGTTATACAACAAATGACACTGACAACCTCTATGCACAACAGTAACGAAGTATTGCAAAACTATTGTTTTACACCTATATTCCTACAAGTATGAAGGTGGAAGGTAATGTGTTAGCAAAAATTTTAACACCTTTTAGTGCAGGGAGTTTTTGCAAATTTTTGCGCAAAGTACAGCACTGGTTTTCTATATTAGACAGTCTGACTGTCTACTCTATGCAATCTGTACACTACAGCTAAATTTGGGTCTTATGTCAGATTTTAATTATATTTTGGGACACAGATTTTAAACAAAATTTGGGACATGCTCTGAAAAACCTTCAAATGGTAACCCTAAATTAACCCAAAGAACAAGACCTGTAAATTCCTTGTCAAGGAAATGCTGATTTTTATGCTTACATTGTTTCAAGTATAGTTTACAGATGAAGCAGAATGTAGTTAAAAGAAAGCACGATCTTTCTTTGTTGCAACTGAAGTGATAGAAGAAACTGATCATGAAGTAGAAGCATTTTTCCTGTTGATGAAGTCATTTATTATCATTTGTTAAATAAGGTAAAGCACAGACATCCATTAAGATTGATATCATTGATGTTATTGTGATGATTAGGGCAACTTTTTTTACAGCTTCCTAAATACTCAAAATATATGTTGTTCAATGTTTTGAGCTGTTTCCAAGAATTTTCTATTGCAACTTTTTTTATTTTTACGTGCAACTTTTTACTGCAATTTTTATCAAGTATATATTGCGCAAAATGTAAAAGGGAATTCCACGATAAAGGTACTCCATGGTTGAAAAAAATACAACCAAAAAATTGAAGCAAACAAAGTGTTAAATAACTTTTCATACATCACTCTTTGTGAAAACACTGTTTACAAAAACAACGGATACCAAAAACGTATATTTTTTAAAATGTAAACACATGTACCTACCACGAAAAAAAAATTGTTAAATTTGCAGAATTTTTGGGAGGTTCATTAAAATAAGCTCAAATTGTTTTTCTCTCTGGTCAAATAATTTTTTGGTCAGAAGCATTGATAAACTAATAATTTCCATAGTAAAATTACTTGCAAAAAGTTTCATCACTGCATCTGAATAATATTAAAAGAGATGTCCCGTTAGTCACAGTCACATTTTTTTGTTAAAAGTTTTTTCATGTAAAACCTAGTAAGGGTTTCTACACAATACCTCAGATTAATTAATAACGTAGTGTGCATTTTGTATTTAAACCAGAGAATTTTGTCAAAACTGATGGTTTCTTTGTTTATAGCGAAAAAGAGTTTGTCCCATTAGTCACAATATATTTTGTTAAAAAAAATGTTTTAGAAATGAAACACCAAGTTAATCATTTGGGTAAAGGACTAGCTAGTTTCTTTCTGCAATATTATATTGGTGTCTGTGATGGTGTTGAGTAGAGAAATGGATTTAAAAGGTTATCTGTACTACATATTTCTACAACCCTCCTCTAAGTCTTACTGTAGTTTCTTATATGTTAACTCATCGTACCTACATTTGTCCCTTACACTAATTTTTATTACCCTACTACCCACCTTTCAAAACATGTGGTTGTTGGTGAAGTATCAGTTCAAACCAGATGCCTCTTGTTAAAATTGATGCACCTTTTAGCAATATGGCAATAATTTTTTTAATCAACACTTTAGCAATTTGATGCTGTTTTGTTCACGCATATAATTGACTTAATTCTGCATCTTACTGTTTAGAGTTAGCTGGCATGCTTGTTTATTTTAGAACAGTGTGGTCAAACCACTTTTGACCTACGGGACATTTTACAAAAACGCGACAACTTGTGGGCCACTTCTAAAAAAATGATGTATGAAACAACAGATTTGCAGCATTTGAAACTCAAAAAGGGAAGAACTGCGTGTCACTGAAATTATTACACAATAGCAGATAGCAATTTATTACAAATCACTACCAGTGGGAAACCTGTGGTCAAGGCTTCTCTGACACTGGTGTTCCTTCATCAATACCAGTGTTAGTGGTGCAACTTGGAGACTATCGCCCAATTTTTCGTCTGCCATTAGATTTGACTTGCTTCATCGTAGAAAATGTACCCTCAGACACATGTGTTTCCAAATTGAGAACATTTTGGTGCAAAATCTTTCAGTTTGAGAAATCTTTCTTTGCTGCCTAAATTCTAGAAGCTCTCTGTAGTCTCTAACGCTGTTACTATTTTATATTTTTAGTAAAATGCTTGTTCTAATGAAAATTGCCTATTACAGGGATAAACAATCAATTTGTCTCGAGGGTAACTTTGAGAAAGTCACATTCAGTGGATAGATAGACAGATTTATTTGGCGGTACTGAGTTCATTGGGCCACATGTACTCCTCAAGACAAGGAACGCCCAAAAACCACAGAGGTTATCTAGTCAGGGGATTAGTGGAAGACCGTAATCCTACTGATTTGATCACAATATAAATGTATAAAACAAAATGGTACACAGAAAGGGTATTGATCTTGTGAAAATGCACTTTATCCAAATGTGACCTCACACGTTTTTCAACAAATATCAGATTTGAAGATTTTTCTTGAATGCTTCTGAGGGCCACTGAAAACACTGTGGCGGGCCACATGCAGCCTGCGGGCCTGTTTAAGATAGACCACACATTGTTTAAGATAGTAATATAAAAATGGCAAAATCTGTAGTTGTAAAGAAAAAAAATATATTTAAAAATTCGAAGAAAGAAAATATGAAAAATATTTAGAAAAGCAAAGAAAGCAGATGAAAAACTACAGACCTAAAGAAAAATCCAAAATCTGACTAATCTTTCTTATTGTGAATGTTTTATGATTGCAACTGTTGTTCCATGTTATTAAGTTGCACTGACATTTCATTTGAAAGTTTCAGGTGTTACTTCGTTAAGTGTTCTTTTTTCTTGTTTTAGTTGAACTAGCTTTTCATTTGGCAATATAAGTTATTTTTTGTGACATTATTTTCTCTAGTGGTACTCATTGCTACGGAAGTATTAAAAAATGCTGCTGAATTGAAGCATTAAACCATTTTCGATTGCATGAAGATGAAGTTGCAGTGGTATATTCAATTTTTTAGCTTCAAGATTAGTTATTCCAGTACCCTTATTTTCTGATTATTTTTAGAGCCTGGGAGCAGCCTGTGTTGTTGTGGTTATCATTCAGCATTTGCCAAGCTGTTGTAAAATAATGTTTTTGTGCAGCAATGGATTTTTCATGTTTGGTATTTTTTGGTTTTTGAGTGAAATTTTCAACCAATAAATTTTCAAGAGCTCTTTTAGATTTGGATTCATTTGCTTGCATGCATAGAAAGCATTTACATCACCATGGTCTTTTATAGATATCTTCATTTAATTTTGTTACAAACTCTGCATTTCACCAAAATTGGTTGCTTATTAGTTCTTGTTAGTTGAATTTATAATTTTGAAATGCAGGTTCAAGTTCTAATAGATGCCGATTTCTGAATAGTTAAAAGTGATTTCGAACAAAGTTTTTTTAGTTAACTCATTTAATTCTCAGCCTTGTATCAGAATAATTTAATACTGTAAGGCTTATTTTGCAAATAAATGCAAAGAAGTAGTCATAAAATAAAAATGTCCCATTGGTCACAACAACATACTCTGCAAATGTCTCCGTTGCCTAATTATAACCAGCAACTATTGAAAACTAATGTATGGATTAAAAACCTTGATATATTGTCCACACAATACTACCAAATCAAGAGTATCTGTGCAGTCAATAAGCAGACTTTGGAATTTGCATTTATTTTTCTTATGTGGTACTTTTGTCCCCTGTCCCGTTAGTCACAAACAAATATTCAAATGACCAAAAAATTAAAAGACGGATGAATTTTTCCAAACATGCGAACAGTAAGTATGAGTCAACACTAACAAATGCTGCTAGTTTTAGTTTTCTCCTATATTTCATGTTTGTTATAGAAATGAAAAAGTAGTCAAAATGTTCCGTTAGTCACATTTGGAATTGCCCAAAAGTGTAATTTAAAAAAATACTACAAAACTATTTCAGTTTAGTTCGATTATCTTTGATTGCATGAAAAAAAGCTATATGACGGATTAGCTGCGTCTTAATGTTATCTATGATGAAACAGTTGGTTTGCAAGCTAGAAGTTTTACAACCCCAGCCAAGCACAACAGTGCCCGAACTCAATTGGAGGTGGAAGTGCAGAAAATCTTGGCTTTTGGCCAAGTCCCTGCAAACAAAAATAGGTTGTGTCTAGTCTTTCACAGTCAAATGTGCGGATAAACGTAACTTTCTTTGAAAATAAATGCAACTTTCTCACTTTTTTACTGCAACAAAAACTGGCCCTATGATGATGTACACCTGGAGTAAAGAAAAAACAGCATTGCACAATAAATAAAGCTGAAAACACAACTGCAAAAAAACTGTCTTTGCAATTTAATAAGCAGTGTCTATTTTGCCGCCAAAGGCAAAAGCTTCGCTGAGATTCTTTTGCCATCCAAACCATATCCATTTTCTACATATAATGCTGAGTTTGTAACACTAGCAGTGCGGTGAACTTGGTTGAGTGGAAATTATACGATATATTCCTGTTATGCAAGTGGTCTTTGGTTCAGCTTTCAGCATTATTGCTTTGGCTTTGCTAGTAGACATGACACTTGTGATGGGAGCACCTCTTGTGTAATTTTTTTTTTAATTTAGAAAACCAGACACAGGTTTACATTTTGGATTAGGGTTTGGGTTTTAAGTCAGGTGACAAGGATGATATACTAATCCAAACATATTGTCCTTGTAACAAGACCAATTCAACCAATTGGGTAGGCTAATGGCAAAATAGCTCCAGCAGTGCTTTTACTGTTGATGGTAAAATAGACACTGACATTTTAATATTAGCTTTCATGAAAGTCTTACACAAGGGGGATTGGGGGTTAAAACTCTCCCTTGAGTTTCATTATGTCACAAAAACTTTATTACTTTTAACTCGAGAAGCAGTTAAGCAATTTTGAAATATTTTTTTTAATATTCATCGTTTTTTATACTCTTTAATAAAAAATACAAATAAAAAGGTTTCATGACATATGGTTATAAAAAATCTTCAAAATTTTAAATTAAGCATGGAATGACCCGCAAAAGAAAGATTTATTGTTTTTGCATACTTTTTGCTTGTTAATTTGTTGACTTAATGCTAACAGCATGGAATGAATTTGCATGTAAATTACAAGGAACATTGTAAATGGGCCAAAAAGTAATAATTAGGTTTTGGTGGGAATCTGGGTTATCATCTCCATCTAGGAACCATTTCACCACTTTTTGCAGACCTTTTGTCTACTACGCATGTTTAATATTTTGTTCCGCGATAGTTCACTTTATCTGAAACAATTGTCTTTATTTTGTCTGCTATAGTTGATCAGCGCATGTCCTCACCACATTGGCTATATCACCAATTTCTATAGGATGATGGAACTGTTGCACAAGCTAAAAAACACCAGTTATTAACATAGTCAGCATTCAGGCATTTAATAATGTCTTGGCAAAGAAAAAGGAAAACTAAAAGATTGCTGGACTTCTATACACAACAAAAAAAAACAAAGTTTTCTTGCGTACTTTATGCGCATTCTCAATTCTTGTGTTGTTTAGCAAGATTTAGTTTTAGAAATTTGGGTGTGCGCCAGCCAGTCCAGCCACACACCTATGCCCGACTGCTTGTATTCGATGAGACATCAGCACAGCCTGATTTTGCACTTGTAAATTGCTTTGACATAGTGATGACTGTTTTATTTCCTTGTTTTAACACGAAGCCTGATATTTTTACATTTATTAATTGCTGTGTTGTAGCAGTGAGTGTATTTTCCCCCGATATCTCAACTTGGGGCGCTGATAGTTTATATTTAGTGCAATGACACATAAGATAAAAAGAGTGCGTGTAGAAGAATATGCATATTGTGTCAACAAACTTCGCCAAAATGTTGTTTGGAAGCATTAATATGATGTCAAATTATGATGTCACAAACAGCGCACACCAACTACAAATGACGACCATATGCTACGGAATGAAAACCACCCCGTGAATATTTTTTTTATGCGCCACTGGCTTTCACCACACTCATAATACTAAACAGTTTTTACAGCAGTGGTTCTTAACCGTAAAGCATTAATAAATTCAGGGCGGCATGACCCCTTAAGGGCTGTACAATATTCAAAGTTTGATCAATAAATTTGCCAATAAATACATTTGCTTTTGCAACTTATTGTAGCCAGGGAGGCTTGAAACATAGCACAAGTACTTACGGAAGGCATGGTAAAGAAAAGGATAGAAACCACTGGTTTACAGTGTTTCAAATTGTCTTATTGTTATTTTCATTATGTTTGGAACTTTTATGAAACTCAAATTGACAAATATGCTCATACTCGAGTCTAAATCTTTTACCATAGTTTAACAACGTGTTATGCAGTAACAGTATTTCTATTGCCAATGCATTGCAATACTGCTCACAGTAAAGCAGTTGTTGTCATAACTCTGGTTGCATTATTATATATTTACTAACAAATATCAGTTCTTTAAAGGGCGCCTTATTTGTCCATCCTACTAAGGAATGGACAATTGTTTTACCACCATGGGCCATATATGTCATGGAATACCATGACTGTGTGACAAAATATTATAAATTTAAAGTTGTGATGAATATGCAAATCCAACAAAATCTAAGTAATAAAATTTACATTGACCACATTAAATAGCCATCATCACGCATGCCACATGTTCCCCATTCTTGATCTAAATGGAACTTAGAACTACATTAAACAAAATTATATCATCTAATGCAACAAAGTAGTTCTTCATCTATACATTTAAGCTTAATTGTTTGTATCCATGTTTATGAGATTAACTGTGGTGCATTAATGTACCAACATAAAATAAACTTAAATATTTTAATATCATGAGTTACCCTACTAGAATTCAAAGCCTTTTGGATGAGTTAATCAACAAAAAAGCACAATAATTGAATAAAATGAGAAGAAAATGCAATAATAACTGCACATACATAATAGACATCAGCATAACACATACGATTATGATGGTAGGCAAGCAATAGGTGAAGAGTTGAAGTATGTACAGAGAAGGTGAAGCATGCACATAGGACTGGTGAAGGAAGTGAGCAACAACAAGGCTTATGAAGCAGAGACCAATGCGTTTTAACACATTTCATTACAAAAACAAGAAGGGCAGAAAACAATCATGTTTACACATATACATCATGAAGAAGTAACACTATTGCCCATAGACCATAATGGAGAAAGTACCATGGATTAAGATATGTCCTACCAGACACATGGCATCACCAACTGATGTTGAACAGACAAGGGTACAAACAGATTACAATAATAAGTTTAACAGCAAACATTAATCCAATAAGCGTTGGGTACATGAAAAAAACAAGTTTGGTTAATTAGCAGAGCATTTTACTTAAAAAAAAAAAAATTAACTCATATAATGCCATGACTTATGAGATTTATCTACTGTTTGGATGAGTACTTGTCCATCCATGACAAGAAGCAAAAATTTGGAACCTGACCTGTTGCAAAAAATTACACACATCCATGTGCCACTTTTCAATATCTGTACGAAGAAAATAGTGTGAACACAAAATTATTGAGGAAGAAAATCTTGTTGAAAACAACGCATGCGTGTGTTCGAAAATGTTCAATTCCACCACAGTGGTTTCACGTCTCAATTCATGAGACCAGTTTTTCTTTTTACTTTTTCAAAAGTTTAGGTTTAGGGGTCAGGGTTGATGTTAGTGTTGTGTTACTTACTGTTAGCATTAGGCTTAGGATCAGGGTTTACCTTTTAGAAGTTTTACGTTTAAGCCTAGTACGTTTCTACCAAGCCTAACCCAGCAAAACTGCACTCTCCTCCTTCAAGTTCAAGGAGTCCTTGTGCATAACGGTCACGTTATTACAGGTGGCATATTAAGGTTTCAAATATCAAGATCAACAGGCGTACCTGTAGCCACTGCTTATAAATACATAAAATGAAAGTAGGCTAACTAAAAGAATCACGAGGCAACAAAAACACTTTCTTCTTGCCAGCATCGCATGCATTGATTCATTTGGTAAAAATTAGGCCTAGCCTACCAACTGGCACTGTTACTGTACCTATAAATTTTACACATGCCACACATGATACAACAATGAAATAACAAACACTATCCAAAAAAAATTTGTAAACATTCTATGATTCTTTCACTGATAAAAAAGAATGAAATACCACAATTATTTCTGAACTCGGCAAAGTTCAACCAACTTCAACATGTGCAATCCAGCTGCAAAGATCCACAAAATCAGAACACGCAAATAGAGTCATGCTGCATCCACCAGATTGATCACAAAAATTTAAAAATAGTTCATTTCGTGATTTCCAATTTTGAAGTGTGGCATTGGCAACAGTACTGAACATGAACCGATTTCCGGATCGTGATCCAACTGGATTATTCAATTCGGAGCCGGATCCAGTGTCATGCGAAATTTCTGGCTTGCGAAATTTCTAACTTCACGCCATGTACGCATGAACAGAGGAATGTTTTACACATAAAGTACGCTGAGAAAACTGATGATTAGGGCTTAGGGATTCGCATTAAGGTAAGTGTGTCCGATTAGGGTTTGGGTCGGGTGAGAAAAAGAAAAATAATTGATGTCGAAGACTAAGTCCAAATATTTTCGTTGGTTAAAATTTATTCCCGTATTATAGCTTGTGATGGATACCTGACATCTAACCCAAATGTTTTTATTTATACAACACATATCAAACACGTAATTATCAAACTTTATTTTTTTATTATGAGAAGCAAAATAACTGACAAACAAAAACAGGTCAGAAATTTAGAAGAGGTCAGAAATTTCGCTTGACACTGGATCGGACTGGATTAAAAAAACTCTACCGGTTCAGACATGGATATCCAAACTGCGTTGATCACTGCAGTGAAATGTAATCAGAGGGTTTTTTCGGGTGTAAATCAAACGTGAGCATGGACGGAATCAGGATTGGATATCCTGCAGGATATTGGCGATTTTGATTGAAACAGGATTGGATTTGGACAAGTACTTTAGAAAAAATTGGATCAGGACAACATTAGAATATTTGATTTATATAACGAAATTTCCCTGAGAATGATTCAAGATGTCACAAATGTTATTTTCTTTGCTATAGTTTTTATGCTCATGCACAAAATCAAAATGATTTTGTCTGTATGTGCTGCACTCTACTCATCATATTCAATGATATATAATTCGTGCTACTCTGTCATATAATTTGTTCCGGCTGAAGAGGAACTTTTGCCCGCCTGTTCCACTTCAAGCCGGGAATCGAACTATCATGATTCCCAGGGAGAGATTAACTCTTTCAGCCAAATTCGCAATGCCTTACCGACTGGACTAAAGAAGCGCCTCCCTAGTCCTTGCGGCTCTAGGCATTTTATGTTTCGACTTTCGCCCTCAAGCC
>JGI24021J15306_10011887_pt1 | contig 10812 bp, 10 predicted proteins | sample Ectturendosymbi1_FD_15306 | JGI IMG/M metagenome (IMG submission 15306) | reverse complement strand
CCAACAACCTTGGACTGCTGTATGACCCAAAGGAAGCAGCCAGTTTCTCTTCTCACTGATGCAACGTCGGCACAAACCCGGACCTGGGCTTTGCGAGTTTCGGCCAGAACAACCGACTGCCGGACAGACGTGTTCTAAAAACGTTCCCGCGGTCACAACATCGGCCCTCCCTCATAACACGCCACCAAGATTCAAGGTTCCTGCCCACAGCGATCCGGTGAAGCGTTGGAACTTCTGCAAGGCTGATTGGAAGCACTTTTGCCTTCTTACAGGTGAATCCGTTGAGAGATTGCCACCTCCGGACACAACAAACATCGAAAAGGCATACCAAAAATTTTGTGAGAGCCTGCTATCCGTCGCCAAACAATGCATCCCACGCGGCCGTCGCAAGAAGTTCTTGCTAAGAACTATGTGACATTTTGGGACAGAGTGCGAGACCGTCTATAGCCCCTTCATCCGAGCCCCAGTGGGGAAGAGCCACTGCGTCCCTACTTTTCGGCTAGAAAAGAAAAAACAGGAGAGATGGGAGGAAGCTGTGAATTCCATCGACTTCTCGCACTCTAGCCGCAAGGCGTGGAGCGCCATCAACAAACTCACTGGCAGGTCTGGACGCTCGTCTCGCTTCTACCCCGTCTCGGCAAATTCCATCGCTCCCAACTAATGAAGAACGGGGCACACAGGACCGGGGACCACGAGTCTACCAGGCTTGTCAAGAAGGAGACCAATGGAAGATTACAACAGCCATGGACGTTCGCAGAAGGGGGGCAAAACGGGCATTTTCCCCCCTCTGGAAATTGGGATTAAAAACCAAAATTTTATAGAAAACTTTAAGTCAGCAGCTTAATTCCGATTAATTGATTTAATTCTTGCATTGGCTGTTTATCTGTCAGTATGACACTCACACTGGACAAGAGCTATGTTTACATTTGTGGTGTCATGTAGTGATAAGCTTGCAGTTCACTCATGTGCGCTACTTTGCCTGCAGAGGCAGGTTGCGAAAGTTGCGCGCGGATGGTTCTACTCTTGGTCTGAATTGCGTAACAGTAGCATGGCAAAAAATCTTCACATGCTGCATGCGGGTAGTAGGCGTTTTGTTGCATATGACTGTTGAACGCAGGCATCTTGGCAGGAAATGCAGCGAGACAGTGACTGCTGGTAGCGGTAAGCCACGTACATTTATTACATTGTGTGAAAAGAAGCATGAGCGAATCTGTAGCAATGCTTCCAAAACTCTGACAAATCGATTGTTAGTGCGAGTGTGACCGATTTCCCTGAGTGTCAAACTACACTCATGAAGGCTTCTCTTCCACGCAGTATGAAACTCGGGCTCTCACAAGTTTAAATCCAAAAATCCCAAGAACATTACTAAAAATCCCTCTTTTACATAAAAAATCTCTAAACCTGTAGTTGTAGCCTACAGCATAAAATCGGAGCGCCATGGTAAGTTAAAATAGAACCAAACATTGTTTGCAAAATAAACTGAAATGATTCATTTTTTCACATTTCCAAACTTTTTCGAAAACCCTAAACAAAAAAAATCCCTAAAGTGTCAAAAGTTCCAACCAAGGGACAAAATCCCTAAAAGTGAGAGCACTAAAACTGAGTGGCTTGCTAAAATACGTCTATGCAGTGTGGCGTGGTGATTCGCCACATATAACGTTGGGTTCGTAACAGCAATAGTGGAGTCTACCCTACCTAGTCGAGTGGAGAAAGCCCTATTGCTGTTACGCGGAAGGTCGTGGGTTCGACTCTCGCTTTGGGTGTCTCAGGGCGTCGCAGCATTGTGGCTGCAACAGCAGGCGTATGGGAATACGTCTTTTAGTTGTTGAGGGTTGGTTCTGACATTTGAGTGAATACTGAGTGCACGGCAAAACTGTATTTGCTGTGGCGAATTTTCATAATTCATATGCTTAATTGGTAAACGCCTGCGTGGTGTTCAAATTCTAGCAAGTTGTCCGCAGTCGTTTCGACACACAGGTGCACTCAGGGATGCAATGCTAACAAAAAGGTGTGGGAACGCATCCAAAAAATAGCCGTTTTGAAACAGCTTCCAACTAATTTAAAGCAAAACGAGAAAATGGTGTGGGAACGCCCTTACCACGCGTTCCTCTGGGTGTACTTGTCCCGTTGTTCGATTTTTGTATGATGAGTTCACATTGAAAAAATTAACAAAGACAAGCAACGCTTTGGACGAGATCCCAGACGTTTGCAGCTCTTGATTCTGAGTGACGCAGAAAAGTCTTGCCAGCAAATCCCTCAAATAGGGGTAGGTCAACCGTGCAATTTCCCCACCCCAAAATTTTCAGATAATTTCGGTTATTAGGTACAGCATCAAGCTACAATCATTTGGCGCCCCCTCGAAAATATCATATCGGAGCGGCTTTGCTTGCTAGGCAAGGGCGTACGCAAGGGGGATAGGGTTATATCCCTCATTGAATTTGATATGTTACAAAAACTTTCTTAACTGCGCAAAAGAGTAATTGTTTGTATTCAGCTTCCACCAATTTGCGAGATTAATTGTTCCTGGTGACAGTTCTGGCTCTGACGTAGTAGTGATAAGTGTGTTTCACTCCCCTGTTTTAACGCGCAGCCTGATATTTTTGCAGTTATGAACTGCTGTGTCCTAGCGTCGAGTGTATTTTCCTCCGATATCCTAACTTGGAGTTTATATTCAGCGCAGTGACAAGTAAAATAAGGAGAGTGCGTGTAGAAGAATTTGCGTATTGTGTCAACAAACTTCACAACAACATTGGTTTGGAAACATGAATATAACTTCAAATTGTGACGTCACAAACAGCGCACAACAAATACAAATGACCACCATATGACAATGAATAATGACCCCACCCCCCGGATTAATATCTTCTGCTTACGCCACTGTTCCTATGTAAAATAAAGTCATAATTTGTGGTTTCATTGAAGACCATGGAAATGATTTTTTCATTAAAGATCATGACAATGCTTACTTGAAAGAAGCACCCTGCGTTAAAAATCTGCAAATAACGGACTGGTGAAAATATTGCAATATACCTTGTTATTGCTGCCAACGAATCGCATTTTTGTGATTGTTACCGTAACATGGAGCATTTTCTTTGTGGTGCAGAAAGAGTAAAGCGTTTTGTGAACGTCCATTTACACTGCATCGTCAGCAACTTGAAAATGTTAAGCAAAATGTCGACGTTGCCCCCCCCCCTTGAAAAATTTCTGCGGACGCCCATGACAACACCTGAGGGTCACTGTATCTCTGACCCATTCAGGCCAGAGGAGCTTGTTGCCGCCCTCAGGTGCCTGAGGTCTGGAAATTCTCCGGGATTGGATTCCATCTTCCCGGAGTTTATACTCCATGCTGCGTAGGTTCTCAAATCTTGGTTTTGCGATTTCCTCACTTCCTGCATGCGCCAACTCGAAATTCTAAAGAACTGGAGAAGAGCACTAGTAGTTGCGATCTCTCAGCTGGAAAAGCCATTGAGGGACCCAAAGAGCTAACCTGTGTGTCTCCTATTAAATCTTCGAGAGACTCATCTACGCCCGTGTCAAACCAATCATCGACGCATTGCTTCCACAGGAGCAGGTGGGCTTTTTGACACGGGAGATTCTTCGGTTGGTAACACGGAACCTAAGCCACAATGCTGTTCTGTATTATGAGCCATCATTGTGAAATATTGGGAGTAATGAGACATAATTGCTGCCTTGATTTGAGTAACGGCTCGAACAAGTTTGGGAAGCACTGATTTCGATAGATATGCCAAATGAGTGTTCTTGTTCTGTCACAATGTCTGAGTGTCATGTTGTGTCACAATAGTTTTGTTATATTGCTTGGCGGTGTTGGCGCAACATGCCCGACTTAATACTTTAGATGAGGGCACAGTGTGGATGCATCTGTACAGTTAATGGTTGTATGGGGCGCAAAATAGAGGCTGAAGAAACTACAGGTCACGAATTTTAATTTTTTCCAAGCAATTTTTGCAACCCTGCCAAAGTGGCGCCCGTGGCTCGAGCCATGCTTGCCGTACCCTAGATATGCCACTGTGAGAGGATCACTTGAAACAAGGTTAAAACCTCATTTCAAGCAACAACCATCGTATTAAATGAGATATGTTTTGCTGTTGGTTTACAATGCGAAATGCAAAAACGCTGTGCACTGCAGTTGTAGATTCTACAAATTGCAGGCTCGAACACAAACTTTTATCAAGAAACAATTGAAAGATTCCGACCCGTTCTTCAAATTTGCTACACGGCGGGGCTGTGAAGATTTTTGTGAAAAGCGACAGTGCGAACTATTGCAAAGAAATGTTAACAAGCATTGATATCATAGAGTCTTGTCTCGGTCTGTTCATCGCCCAATATACTTTTTTTCGACCTGGTGATTCCACAACACTGACCTTATTTGCAACAACAGCTAGCCCGTTCAATCTTACTTCACACACCTCCTGCCAAGTTAAGACCAAAAAAGATTGACAAGGTTCGATAATGATTGGGTGGGATTCGTTATTTGTTCAGATGGGAGCATTGTTTGCTTGAAAGTGGAGATTAAACAATGATTTATTAAAAACGGATTCTATTTTAACTATGAGACACAAAGAAGTCCTCGTGATAGATTGAACAATCTCCCCAGACACAGTGGCGCAACTCTACGCAGTCGCATCTTTCTCATTGGCCTCGATGTCACAGCACCAACTGAAAAAGATGCGCAACTCTCGCACCAGTGAATCAGCTTTACGACTTTTAAAGCACAGAGAATTTAACGCGTTCACTGCTGTGTTCGTAGCTCAAAATATTTTCAGGGTCTTAACAATAGTTCAGCGCGATAAGAGATCGAGCTCTTCCTTGTCAAGAAGATCAGCCTTTGCCAGTTTTGCGAAACATTAGCAAGTTGATGAAGTGGCTTGGAACCATGTAACAGGTTTATAAATGTGTTGTAAGATATTTGTGAGAGTATCGATTGTACGTTTTCTGTCACCATATTTAGTTTGTGGAGTAGAAAATCTTTTGAAAAAAACACTTTTTTCACTAAAAACATTCTGAGTTTCAACTAAGCCCAGTTTATACTCCGCCAAGGCATCAACAAAGCCAACCGGACTTTTCGATAAAATGTACAAACTTTGTAAATGAGACAACAGGTTGCAACTTGATTGGAAATGTGCGAAACACATAATACATCAAGCACCAGGCATGTGCGGCAGTACAAAAGTCATTTGAGTTCATGGATCTATTAAGCTTTGCTGGGAACCCACGAGCGCCCCCCCGTGCTATTCTGTGTACGTTAAAAATATGATTCATATTCAAAAACTTTTATATTTCTGCGCAGTGTTTGTCACACGAGTTCAAATTCATCTATGGCCCCATAATGCTGTCAAAACGTACTCGGCATCACACAATCTCATGGCCCCTATGGAAATATCTGAACCGCAGGTTGCTTACATTTTACAATCAAACACGTCAAGCAATCGTGTACATTTCGATTTTCACTCAATAACTGTTAGGATTTGAAACGTTATTCAAAAAACAAAAAAACACAGTGACAATTGAGCATTTTGTCCACAGCCTCGCATCAAAACTGCTGGAGGGCAGTCAACCTTTGCTGTTTAGACATTATATTCAAAAACCAAGAAATAGGTCAGAAACGTCGACAGTTTTATAAAAACATTGCTGTATGAAGCCAATAAAATCTATGAGGTATACTTCTATTAGATAGACAGTCCTGCAAATGGCTATCTAGCTCCCTCTGTCATGTATGAGCGACAGCCACTTGAACATTGTAACGGTCCGATCAACGCTCAACTCCAAAATTTTAGTTGCATTCAGATCGTCCTCCCCCGATAAGTTGCATTCAGATCGTCCTCCCCCGATAAGTTGCATTCAGATCGTCCTCCCCCGATAAACAAAACACTGCCCATTTTTTAATCGCTGCGCGGCCACCAAATAACGTCTGTTGTCCGCAGTTCGGAATCCGCGTATATCTGAAAGATGTCGGAGGTCAGATTCACGCAAAACTCCAACTACTGACATCTTGTTTTTGTATGGCTGAGCAACAACAATTCTACTCCTGCCATTGGAACGGTTCAGAGTGAGCAGAACAAGAAGATGGTCGTCAATGCCGATGACCATCGAGCACTGGTAGATCCTCTCATCGGGACGCATCTTACGCCGAGCTACGCGTTTGAACTTTTGCTTCCGAGCTGAACAAAAATAAAGTTTGGAATTAGAAATGCCTTTCAAGTGTATACTGTGCTCCAAACAGACCAAGAGGGACCTTCACCCAGTACTCAAATGCAGTGAAAGATCATTTGCATTCACTCCGTGATAATGTGTGCCTTTTATTTTTGGGACAAGTGCGCTCACATTTGGTTATAAACGCATGCGCATGCGCACAGCCCATAAGAACACCTGCGCATGCGCATTGCCCTTAAAAAGTCTATCGACTTTTTGCATTAAATTCCAAAAATTCAAGTGTTTGTCTACATCAGATCACTCACTTGGTGAGGATCTTTTTTCCATGCTCAAAAAGCATTTAGCGTGTGTTGTCATCTAAAAGTTTTTATCCGATCATTCCAATGCATTTCACAGGTTTTCATGTTTTTAACCATCAGCTAACGTTTCGTGTGATGATAAGACGCCGCAGTTGTTGCCAGAGCGTTTTTTCAGTGTTTACCTCCCTATCTTACTGTTTATCCATCTCTTTTACTGTAGTATTGCCTGTGCGCAAATACCAGAACCTCCTTCGTGCTGTGTAGTGGTATGTGTTTCGTGCTTCTTGTGTACTACTATTAACATCTCTATTGTGCACCTTGGATTTAAGATAACAAACCAATATTACAAAATATTTAGCTTCAATCTCTGGCATGTTACTCACATTTTGCAGAATTGGAATGGTCTTTGTATGGATCGAAATAATGCTGATCAAACGGGCAGTTCAACGGAAGTTAAAGAAAGGTTTACGCAAGCTTTGTCGTGAGTGTTTATCCTGTTTATACTTCAGATTCAAGCACATCTGCTACAAATGCAATCATCTCACCAGTTTTTCTCAGCATCTTCTGTACTACTACCACCGAGCGGGAATGTCTGTTGCGGCCAGTGCACCGGTAGATGTCACCATTTAGGGATGTAAAGTGTATACCATTTGTGTGGTTGCCATTTCCAGCAGAAGCCATTGAAACCGATGATGTTGTGTGTGAAAACACAAACTTTCCCTCGGCATTTGATCTGTTTCGTAAAATATTTAACTGGTGAAAATTCATATTTCATTTGGAGCAAAATAAAATTGTGTTATTGATTTCTGGTCGCATTTCCAACCAGTTTAACTTCAAGATGAAGCTCTTGACCACTAGGGCCTCACCAAGAGCGACCATACATAAAATGTCGACGAGGTATTTTTCGAAGAATGGACGAAGATCAAACAATTCCACTCACATGAACACCTGGTCAATCATTTCACAGATTTGCTTCGTCAACTAACTCAAAAAATAACGGAACATCAGGGGTCACCCCAACCTTTTCAAGCCTCGGAAAAGGAAATTGACAAGAAAGCCCCGAATCCGTGACGTCGCGTTTCTTCGAGAGTTCAGTAAACAGCAAATTTTTGAATTTTTTTATTGTTTTTCTGTTTCGATCATTCTTCAGGGCTGGGATCAAGAAAGAATTCGATTGAAACAAAATGAACAGGAAGATATTTCTTGATGTCGGTCATATTGCGTCACATCTCACGGGGGACAATATGCTTGGCAGGGGACTCTCGTTAAGTTGGAGCGACCTCAAGAAGAAACCTCTATACGCAAATGACACTGAAAAAATGCACTGAAATTTACAAAGTATACGAGTAAATAGACGTGAGGTATGTTAGATTCAAGATTTCCGCAAATAAAATACTTTTCGTTCCAAAAAAGATTTCGCAAACGTTGATGTGTTATAAAGTATCCATGACAACAATAACTTGAGTTCACTTTGTGAAACGTATAAAAGAATGAAATTAGTCCTCATATACGATCGAACAGCACGTTGTTGCAGCAAACAGTTTCCATGGTACACGTCATCTGCCCGTTGCTGACGTTATTTCTATTCAGTATGAATGAAGCCATTGTTTTGAAATAATGAAACCTTCGCTCAACTGAAGTATTGAAAACGACACCGGAGTTTCAGCGAAGATGAGCAACAGGCGAAGGGGCAAGCAAATATATGGGGGACGAAATATTTAAAACGTAGCATCAAAATTTAAAGTAGATGTCAGTGAATTTTTCCCTGAAAATAAAAAAAACATAAGAAACATCTGTTTTTCGCACCGGATATAACAGAAATAAATTATAGTCCATCTTTCATTTATCAACCAGTTAAGACTTTTTTCTGGTTCTTTTAATGAATGAAAGCAAATGCTCAAAATTGGTAAAAACATATTGGTATGAGACTGTGTTGAACGAACAAAATCATGATTGGTTAATATAGGCGCAGCCGCGGGGGAAGCGGCCACAGCACTCCCGAACTTCCAGCATATCTTGACAGTTCGTGCTTTGGGGGGGGCGGTGTCTTAAACAAAATAATGTTTCTTGCTTGAAGTCAAAAGATTTGCAAAAAATTTTACGGCGCAACTCTCGGTTCATCTCTAATTCTTATCAACTCTTTGGTAAAAAAACAGTAAGGAAGCAACATAGTTGCATTAAACCACACTGATCTAATACCAAGTAAACATCTCACCAAGCAGCTACTCACCGATACAAGCTTGTACTAGTTTCGTTTCCCACAAACAACCACAAATGTCCGCCACTGGTCTTCACCGCCTGGACTGCCAGTGGTCGTTTGTGGTTGAGTACCTGCCATGGTTGATCAACGAAGCCTCCTCCGATCCAACTGTAAATTCGTACCAAGTCACCATCCTGCGAAGAAGAACAAGGTTTACTATTTAACGAGCAGCACCTGGTCACTACAAATTTGACTTCGCAATTGTCTTTTTTTCTTATTTCTAACAAATCTGCCTGCTTTTGCTTCATCTTATTTTTCTGATTAGTTTCTATAAAGTAGAGTGAAAAATATTTTTTGTTTGGTTGAAATGAATCTAGATAATTTGCACCTTTATATATGAAATGCCACTTTCCAACTTTTGCTGTGAAATAGTGAATTAGTGGCTCGTACTCAGTCATCCGACTGTTGGTTTTGTTCGTTACTTCACTGTAAACTTGACAGTTTATTTCACTCATTCCAACTGTGGCGTTTTCTATCCTATGTAAAGTGGGTAATTCGATGCATTCTTTCCACCTAAAGTCTCCTAACAATGACAGGTTTGCTGTGAGTTGTTTTCTTATTATTCTATTTCATACTTCATGCACTTCGCAGAGCTGATAATGCCTACCTAGTGGACGAAATGTATACAACGGCAAACCTAATAGTGCCTTGACTCATTGCTGTGGAAGGATTTCTCTCCATAGATATTGTTGGCATTGCGAAATACCTGACCAAAACTTTATCAGCGAGGTCCTGCAGTTGAAGAAACAAAGATTCCATGTTTTTACGAAATTCTGATTAACTTAGTAAAAACATTCCATGTTTTTACGAAATTCTGATTAACTCTTGGCAAAAATAATTTTAGAGAAAAGTTATAAAATATATATTTTTTTAAAATCGTATTTGTGCTTCGTTCTCTGATACTGTTACATTGGTTTTCTTATTCAATTCCATTCATTTATTGCCACAACTTTGTTATCAGACTGAAGTGCACTGGGGCGACCAAACAACACCCGGTGTTCAAGTTCACGGCCGCAGAGTTTGTTGCGTCAGATTTGATTTTCGTGGAAACCTCCTCGTAGCGGGAGATCTACAGCAGCGCATGGAGTAAAAACACTACCAGCGTGAAGATCTTCACCCTTTCCTCCCTTGTGTCAGAAAATACGTAAGCAGCAGACACGGTTATCTGTGTTGATATATATAGAGAAGATTCATCTTCAGCTCTGTTTCTAAATCTGCTGAACATTAATTCAAAATCAATGATAGTAAAACCAAAAATATTGAAGCTTTGGCCATTGTGATAAATATCCTGAAATGACTCAAGTTTCACATTTCTACAGACGCAAATTTTTTTTCGAAAAATGGCTCAGAAGAAACTTCCAAAATTTCAGTTGCAACTGCCAATCAATGTGGGAAGTTTGAAACTTTGTAATTTGTCTGGTTTTTGACTCGACGATGCGTTTCCATCAGTAGCTCTTGGCTGTGCTGGAAGCTCCGCATCCAGTGCTTCAAGCAATAAGTTCAACAAAACTCTTAGTTCATTTTTTAGGTTACTTACTAAGAAAAGAGATACTAATATGACAAACAATAACCCAACAACCAAAGATTTGAATGAAATAATTTTGGACGTTTCAAAATATACCTCATTTCATTGTCAGCAAAATTGCATTAATTGAATTTTTTAATCGTCTGCATTCATCCACAAATCAAGCATTGTCACGAAAATGACTTCAACAACAATTGAATCTCAAAGATACTATTTAAATGAAAACAGAATTTCACTCCGTTCAAAAGATCGTAATGTGTCCTTTGATTTGGGCCTTCTCATCGAATGTGACGAAATAACGTCAATTTCTTCAATGAAACGACGTCGCGTCTCTGAGCAGCATCGAGAATTAGATAAAGATCTTAACGCGACCCCCGTAAACTGGAAGGTATGGCACGTTTGTTGGATATCTAGTCCAGTTGCGAGATACTTAGTCAAACATGCAGATTCAGTAAAACACCGCAGCAACTTCGAACCTCTGCGAAAAGACGCAGCAAATGACCGAAAACGTAATTAAATCGCTCCAACCAACTTTCACTGCGTCACGCCCCCCCCCC
>JGI24021J15306_10011886_pt1 | contig 10813 bp, 6 predicted proteins | sample Ectturendosymbi1_FD_15306 | JGI IMG/M metagenome (IMG submission 15306) | reverse complement strand
TCAAAAAAGTTACCAAAACCACTTCTGCCAGATTTCATAATCAACTGGTTCAGTTCAGTTTGTTATTTGGGAAACTGACAAAGAAGGCTCACGAAGATAAATAAAAAAACAAGCAAGCCAAAAAAATTACGCACCATAAACATACAAGCACAATAACAGACAGCTTTCGAAGTTGAGACAAGATTAAATCATTGTATCGTCTTATATCAAGCCCGGGCCACTCTCAGAACAATAGCAACCCAATCAATAGCACATAAACACATTTCCCAAGGAGATTAATAGCATGTTTGCGTCTGTCCTGGGCAACCTAACATAATCGGGTGGTTTTCTATTTACGTCTCTCAATATCCTTATGGTGAGAAAGGGTTCTAGTAACGAGGACTACATAAGGTAGCGTATCTTTTATGCTAATATGAACAGTTTGAGAAGGGTCAATATTGCTTTAATAGGTGTAATTTGTGTTTCCTTTTGATAATATATAATGGTTGTACTTTCAAATTTGGATCCAAACACTTGCAAATTTTAATCCCTATATAAGCAAGATATTTTTGTCCAGTAAATAGTCTTGAGACGTTTTTTGTCTGGTACAGTGGTTTTCAACCTGTGTCGCTCGCCGTTTTTCAGGGGACGCGAGAGCTTCTGACAAAAAAATTCATAATTAGTTCAATATTTTATATTTCACATGTGGAACCACTTTTTGTTGTATAGCCAGAATAGTAGGATCACCTGGAAAAAATGATACAACTACTTTTTCATTCAAAATTGCTTTAAGTGTGATTATGACCATTACAGTACTGTTACGTTTGGCAACGCACAAATAACTTTGTGACGTAACAATGTGTTGCGTAGGTAAATTAGATATCTGAATGCGGTAGCTAACTTGGGAGTTGTTCCAGTTTTCAATGAGTTGTGCTGTGGAGTGATTTGTATACGGCACGGGTCTCTCTCACTGATGCTGCCATGTGCATGGATTTAATAAACGAGTCTTTATTCAACATAGCAGTGATATCGTGCGTTATTTTTAGATATCGACCGATGTGGCTTTCTTGAGGCCGATACCGATACATCGGCCCATTCATGGGCCGACAACCGATATTTTCAAAAATTTTAAATCTTGTTTTCTGCTTCAATATCAAAAATATAATGTATTCTCTGCTTTTTTCAAAAAGTTAAAAAAACAGGATTTATGAGGCAAAAGTTTTCAAATCGCAGCAACTTCTTCAATATTTGATTAACTTGTTAGCATTTTGTACACTGTCTGCAATGAATAAACACAGTGCCATGAATGAAAAAAGAATGTTAAAATAACAAAACAATAAGAACAGAACACTGAGTGTAAGAGAACTGACTATGGTGCTTAAACCAAAAAAAGCAAAAACAGTGCTTGAAAGTTGAAAGATGGTGAACAATGAAAAGAAGGAAGTACAAAATACAACACTGTATTCAATTAACCATTGCCAAATATGAACTTTTTTTCAAGAGTAATATGTTTGTTACCAGTTATTATACTACATAAATCTTGAAATTTTGTTTTGGTATATATTTCACAAATCAACCTTTCAGACTCTTCTGCAACTCAGTGGGTTTTCAATTTGAAAAGTCAATGCAAGTTTCAAATAATCATGTTTGGAATTTTGATGTAATGTAACATTAAATAACTGCATGTCCTTAGAAAAGCAAACTAGTTGCGTTAGTTACAACTGAAGTACTGGCACTGGTAAATGAAATGAAATACCTCAACTGATTTTTCAATACTCAGTAGTTCCATATCACCAGTTTAAGATTGTCATGCAGAAAGCAAAGTTTTTCTGCATTTTCACCAAGTAGCCTGCAGTAGGTCAGCCTGTTATCTACAACCTAGCCTAAACAAAATTATTTATAAACAGCACTAGGGTCTAACCGATTACCGCCCCTCCGCCAGAAGTAAATTCTATAAGAACAAGTCGCCATAACATTAGCTAAGATGCACATGTTCGCATTACGTATCCGATGATTGTGCAATAATGCCGCGGTCGCTCTGATCCAATCACAAACACTGCGCTTTTAACTTGCGTTGTTGCAAACACTGCTTTTGCTGATCGTGTTGAACAACAGCAATTGTGATGCAGCAACGAACACTGACTACCGCGCTGCTATCGGACTAATCGCCAAATCACCATTTTAACGATTTTGTGAAATGTTGGAGTAGCGCTTCCGTAACTTGTGAGCCACATCCACAATCCAGCGCGTTGCAACATCTTGGATTGTGAGATCACAATTATCATTATCACGCCTCTTGGAAAATGTCGATTAAGTTAACCCACGAACACGATGTTTCAGCTTGCGTACAGTACAAGCCAGCGCGCTTATAGCTTCATACATCAAGTTAAGAAAACTATAATCCTTTCAGATGTTATTTGCAACTGCTTCACAGCGACTGTTGTCATCACTCGTGAGTAACGATACAATTGCATTTGTAATCATATTCATAACGTCATAAATGTAGCTTAACATTACGCAATTCATTTGTCGTGCAAGCATTTTTTAAATTAATCTGCGCTGAACTAGGCATCGATTGGACTTCAGCACCTTAAGTACCAGTCAAACTTTGCGTGCTGAGAAAACTTCCGGAAGTACAACGGGAGTTTATTCGTACACAACACCTGCACCTGGTGGCTTCAAGCATTGCGAAACTTCCCGATGGTGCGTTTGTTTCGGCTGCGACGGCCGACGCGTGCTCCACGGTTAATCTACTCTGTTTGTTTATCAAACCGCACCTGCTAGCGTTGCTGCAAGATAACTGTCTTGACTCGCTTCGTTGTGTTTTCTTGCAGTTGTCTGCATGGATGTATTGGTAAAACCCACATATCGGCCAATATACCGGTCGACGTATAGTTATTTTTAGTCGTTGTGATTTTCTATTGTGCAAACACAACTGCAATTCATATGCCTGACATGAAATTTTCGGAAGGGGGTCGTTAGGTTAAATTGGGTTGCAAAATAGGCGCTGCATGAAAAAGATTGAAAACCACTGGTCTAGTATTACAATCAAGTTTAAAGCCACTGGTCTAATATTACAAAGCCACTGGTCTAGTATTACATGCAAGTTTGTCCAACTTTATGAGTAATTTAATCAATGCTGATGGTAGACAGCTATGCTTGAACTGATGCATCATTTCAGCTATTTGCAGTTTGTAAATGTCATTAAAATGTAAAATTTTAAGCCTTGTATACAGTTTTTCCGCATTTCCTTTATATGAGCTAAATGTAGATACTCTTATAATTTTATTTTTAATCGTTTTTATCAGTTTAAGTAGGTATAAGCTGATCCCCAACTAGCTATTGCATACCGAAGACAGTAGACTGGACTATAACATAGAGTTAAGGAATTAGTGGTGAGGTCACGTTTAAAGCCAGGGGGTTTCAAACTCAAATTGCTCAGAGGGCCTCAAATTGCTCAAATGAGGACTTACAAAGCAACTTGTGGGCAGTATTATGATGCTGACACAACATTGGCAGCACCTAAACCTTACTAGAAACAGCTTTCACACATATTTCCTTTTAAATGTATCGCGAGTGGCAAGTAAATAATTTCTAGCCGTCTCTACACGTTTGTTTAAAAGGAACTTGTTCACTTGCTGGCCGAGCACTTCTGAACACCGGCGAATAAACTAAACAGCGTAAATGCTAATTTTCTGAAATTTCCCAAAAAGCAATGCGGGCAGCACAAAGTACTCTCGTGGGACATTTGCAGGCTACGTGTTTGAGATCCCTGGTTCAAGCCTTGAAGGAGTTCCTGTCTTTTTGTGTTTGTTTCTTCCAGAACAGCTTGTTACCTAATACTACTCCCTAGTATTTAACATTCTCTACTTTGGATAAAACATGTTTGCTCGTGTTCATGTCAAAGTCCAAAGGTAATTTTTGTTTTGCAATGAGTTGTGTTGTAATTCAGAGATAGTTTATTATTATATTTAAGTCCTGGTTAACCTTATTTTTAGATCAGAGACTGATTTTGTTTGAAAAGAACTGTGTCATCTGCAAATAACATTGATTTAAATTTTGATACATATGCAATATCATTCACACAAAGTAAAAAAAGTAAAGGCGCTAGAGTTGAGCTTTATTCTGTAGCACACCACATGTTATAATTATTTCCTTGCAATTGAATACCCTAAATACTTACAAATGTGGTCGTTTCCACTATTTCATATAATGCACATTAGGGTTAAAAACACAAGATCTTATTAGCCTAACTTTGCCACAAAAACTGCCTAATAACAAACATATTACCTTGTACTCTCTCCTGAATTTTGAGACTTTTGTTGCAAAATAGGTTTAGATGAAGTTGATCTGAAATTCATGTCTTGCTTCTGAAAAACAAGCATTTAAAATATTGTCAAAGTATTCATGAAGAGAAAGTCAAAAAATCTGATCAACACTGGCAAAACTGTTCAGGCAAAATGGACTGGTTAAAATGACTTCTATGACAAAATGTTTTGCAAAAATTTAGTTTAACTCTTACATATGAATTTGAGACTGAATGATGAAAAACACACTGAGATCATATATACCAGTGCTTTTCAAGTGGGCATGTAAAACACCAATGTGTAGGCCACATTGATCACCAGGGTATACCACTGCAAAATAGTGTACCAAGGGTGCAAAAATATTGATATTAACTGAAGAACAGGTTTTTGAATAAACGTTGAAGGTGGCACCACAACAAAAAGGTTAAATAATGCTGATCAATACTCACAACTGAAGCATTCTCTTTGCCAGTGCCTTTTGAAGCCTTTGAGATTGCAGTTTTGGTAGAAGGCATGTTGGATGACAATTGTTAAATTAAAAAACACTAGTAACTGAGGCTGGGACACAATAAAGTTGCACAAAACAGCTTGATACAAATTGACAATATCAGACTGATCATTTTTAACTTGTGACTCACACCAAACATTTTTTTCAAATTCAGTTGATGTCTAAATTTTTCAATGTTAAAAGCAGGGGCGGCTCGTCTAGATGGGCTGCAGCCCTCCCTGAAAAATGTAAGGCAAAAGATTCCGCCAAGCAGCCACACTTGCCTTAAGTTTGGATTTAGTTATGAAATTTCACAACATAATCATTTCCTGTACTTCCAACACGATTTTGGCTCAACGTTTCCTAGGAATCCAACAAAACCAATGTTTCACTCTTTTCCAATGACGCTGCATATTCGATGACGTTTTCAGCACACTTGTTGATGAATTTGGCAGTTTCGGGGCTGTCTTCGGCACAGCCCTAAATGAAAGAAGCCAAGCAATTGGCTACAAGACAACATGGTGGTATATCTGCCTACTGCAAAGCATTTTTGTTATTTTGACGATAAATTTTTAAAGAAAAAATGGAGGAAATATGATCTTGACTGTTTTTTTGCTACCTGATTTTCTTGGATGTTGAATTTTATAATTAAGTTTAACAATGCTTTACTAGCACTTTGGCGATATTGGCGGCATTGGATTCAAATGTGATCGCCAATCTCGGGCTGCGAAAATACAGCCCTTCATTTATCTGCACCAGTGCAGCTTGCAACAGCAGGTTTAAGCTGATGAGCTGTCTAGGGTTAGTATTTGAAGATGTCACGGCAGTAGTTGGTGGATATCATTCTTGGACAAGAAAAGGTGTGACTGATTTTATACATTGAAATGTGAAAATTTTGAAGCATGAGAAATCTGGCAAGCCTATAAGCATTCAAGAACACCTTTAATTTTTTGGTAAGGTGAACATTGTAGCTGTAATTGATTCGGGATACAAACTTATACTGGAAAAGCATAACAATCCAGTTAAAAAAAAAACATTTTGTGTAAAATCATAAAGTGTGAAATTTTTTGGAAAATGTAAACTTCATTTGAAGCAACATGATTAAAGTACCAGCTCAAAGAAAGTGGCTCTAGCCTAGGTCTGCTGCCATGCCACGGTTTGATTACAATGCTAAGCTTTGTCTTGTTAACAATAACGCCTTAGTGGTCGAGTGGAATGTTCCAGGTTCAGTATGCGAGTGGTGCTTGGTTTGACTCTCGCCTTTGCAGCTTTGATGGTAGTGGTTGTGCGTCATACTTTTGATGGGACCGGTTCAATTCTTTTGTGTTCATGTTTATGCTTTAGGGTTTGGTTTCATTAAACTGAAGTGAATGTTTTCTATGTATCAATAAGGACAAGTGAAAATTACAATTTTGATGAGATTAGACTGCTGGAGTGACTGGAAATGCCACTAATTATAAAAACAGCCAGGGCAACAATCCCATATGTTCAACCAGAGATGAAATTTGGCACCCTTCCCGCCAATTTCACCACGAGCGCCACTGGTTAAATGCATGCCTTGTGAGGAAAATCGATTTTTGGAGATCAGTAATACAAATGAGAAAAAAACAGCAGATTTCAACCATTCTTAACTTATCGATGCCTTTTTACACACTACAACAAATCTTTTGTTTGAAAGAAAACACTGCCACTTCCATAAAGCAGGAAAGGACATATCTTGACCTGACATGTCTAGTGGTGTCATTATCCCTTCATTTTTGGTATAGAAATATGAAGGAAAACAAAAAATCATCAGCCTATCTACATTTCCACTGCAAAACATATTTTTGATGCCACAGCACTCTGACCCAAACATCTGCATACTGAACTTAACAGCTTCATAGAGTTTGGAGTGAATAACAAGCTATCAACAGCCTGCTGCTAACACACAGTTAGGTAGCTTTGTTCAGTCTAAACACTTCATCAAAAGAAAAACAGATAATTCATCAAACGTAACTTAAAATGAATTAGTAAACTGAATAATAAATTAAATTTGTCAATGTTGTTTAATCAACAGCTACAATGGAATGAAGCAAAGTTTTGGGAGACTTGTCCAGACTGCTTTCACCTAAATTGCTGTGTAAGTTTTATAGAGGGGACCTCAATTAAACCAAATATGCCTGAACCACAACAGTTGACGTTGCCTACAAAACAACTCAGCCGCTTGCAGTATAAAAACTAGCATTTCTTTGCAATGAAACGCATTAGATAAAAAAGATTCACTTCAAGTTATGGAGAGTGTTGCCATTTTGGCTGATCTGCTACATCTAGTAGGTTTGTCTCACTGTCAGCAGTAAAATTTTCAAGCAAATTTTTGGGGGTGCGAAGGATCTTTGCCCGAATTTCCCCAAACTTCGCCGATTTCCCGAAAAGCTTTTGTGCACCTTTTGGCCACTAATTTTCTCCACAAAGAACATGAAAAACTGTTTTTGGTGTGACTTCCAAAATAGTCCTAATTGTGCTTTTCTGCAAACGTTGGGCGCCATTTTTGCTTGGATTTTCAAGGATTTGCACCAGATTTTCAGGGATTTTACCCAGATTTTCAGAGGTTTTGCCCAAATTTTCAAGGATTTTGCCCAAATTTTTGACAAATCAAAACTTTTGGGGCCTCCTGTAGTACCATGTTCAGTTACCTGATTTTCTAGCAGAAAACCGTTTGGGAGGCTTAACAGGTAACAAATCCCTGACAAAAATTTGTTTCAACAGTTTTTGAAGATGAAAACTATACCATTTTTATAAAAAAATTATCTACATGATGAAGCTTTAAATTGGGCAACACTAGGACCAGGCACATGGGTGTTTGCAAAGGGGGAAAAACGGCCATTTCCCTCTTGGAAATTGGGACTAAGAAGCAAAAAATTCTTGGAAATGCGAAATCAGAAGTTTAATTGCCAGTGAAACACTTTGCACGAGAGCCAGGTTCACTGTTCTAGTTCTGGTGTCATATGCAGTGATCAGCTTGCAGTTCACTCATAACTGTTGAACGTAGACATCTTGGCACGTAATGCAGCAAAACAGCGACTGCTGATATTAGTAAGCCATGGAGGTTTATACCAGGGGTCTCAAACTCAAATTGCTCCGAGGGCCAAATGAGGACTTATTAAGTAACCTGAGGGCAGCACAGACGGTGCTGACGCAACAGTGGCATTACCTGAACCTTACTAAAAACATTTAAACCAGCGAAAGGTATCGTGAGTTACAGGCAAATCATTTCTAGCCATCTCAACATTTGTTTCAACTTTAAAGGGAACTTGTTCACTCACAGGCCGAGCACTTTTAAACACTGGTGAAAAACTCATTGACATAAATGTTGATCATTTGAAAATTTCCAAAAAGCATTGCAGGCCGCATGAAACACCTGTGCGGGCCACATGCTGTCCGTGAGCCGCACGTTTGAGGCCTGGTTTATAATATATGTGTAAAACAGCATGAGTGAAAAAGAAACATTGCTGCCAACAAAGTGCGTTTTTTTACAACCAACACTCGCTCTGAAGTGTGCAACTGTACAGACCATTTGTGCAGTGAAATCTGATCTCGTGCACTTGCAACATTCCAAATCATAGAAAAAACACAAAAACAAAAGCTATTTGAAGTAAATGTGTTCTTTGTTTGTCTTTTGATAAGATTTTATATACTTATTCAGCTTTTTTAAGGAAAATGTTAGGTTCCTGGTATGGACCTGTAGGGACCCGATTTCTCTGATTCTAGCAACCCGATTTTCAATTCTAAGGACACCATTTGGGTCTCTAAATTGTCTTGAAAAAACCCTGTACTTATTCTAATAATTCACAAAGCTTGCAATTCATTCAGAACTCTGCTAGCTCAGTCTTAAAATATTCATGCACACTAAAACAAACATTTGCTCAGTGTAAAATTATCTTAGAAAGAAAACCCTGTTTGCAACTGTTGCCGTAACTTTAGGCGTTTTCTTTTAGGTATAGAAAGGGTGAAGTGCTTTGTGTACGTCCCTTTCTGCTGCATTGTCAACAAGCCGAAATGGATAGGCCGAAACAAAATTTTGACTTTGCACCCCCCTGGAAAAATTTCTGCGGACGCCCCATGCTTATGACTAATTAAGCAATTTTAATAAGAACTGAAAAATAAGCATTTGATCAACAACCCAATTCAAAAGATTCTTCAGCTGTATTTTAAAGAAATCTCTAAAAATACCTTCAATCTGCCATTATAAACTTATCACAATACACTGTTGTTGTGGAAGGTATGGCTTTGTAATTCCATGCTTTCCTCATACCCTCAAATCTAATAAACAAACTGCACAATGCACACTTGCATTTTTTGTGACTGAGTGACAGATTAAAATATAGACTTTGTATTTCAGGTTCAGTTTCATCATGTACTTGCTTTGCACTGCCTATCGTAAGTCTCAAATCAACATTGCTCATTTCTCAATGCTTACACCAGAGGTCATGGAGTTATTGTTGTGGTGAATGCTGCACTGGTAACCAAAGCTTGACCGATAAGGCTTTTTGGGTTGCTGTCGATGCTTATCATTTTTCATTGCGGATAACTGATATATCTGCATTACTCAAGCAACAGTTCAAAGACATTACAGTGCATTTCTTTCATCAGTATGTAGGTCACATATAAACAAAACGAATAATTACACAAGTTACGAATGAAAGGGCAGAATGTCACTGTGATAAACATATTACAAATAGGCAGTGTCTACAGGCACTGGAGCTGTTTTGCCTTTATCCAAACACATTTGGTTGAAGTGGTCACATGGAGGTTCAGCACTCATAACTTGCTTAGTTGTCTACTGTGACGTCTGTAACGCCTCAGTCTGATGAACAAGGGTTGTTATGGTTTTGATGCTGGAAAGCTGTTAGCAGGTTCTTGTCTGTGTTGTGAACTGCAGGTTAAAACCCTAACCCTTAACCAGTGGTTCTTAAAGTAAGCCAGCATCGTCCATTTTTGAGAGGCACGGAGACAAACAAAACAAAGGGATGCAATAAGGGGGGAAAGCAATGCAAAAGTGGCAAAAACGCTCAACCATTGCCACTGAACGATCATTGAGTTAACTTCAATGGGTCTGGTGTACATTTCACCCTCCCCAACTTATGCACAGGGCTAATGAAGCCCTGAAGCAACTTGGGTTTGCCTTTTGGTCTTACTTAGAGCAAGGTGCCCATAGTTTGTCAGTTTTTTTTACAAATGCTGCAGATCTTTTGCAGGTAACCATTGCCTTCGTATTGAAGATTTTTTTCTTTCTCTGATAAAAAGTGAGAATTACATGTTTTTGACAGCCATTGTTGGGATGCAGCATGCTGTAGCAGAATGAGCGAAGTTCAAGATTACCGGTGTAGTTGACTAGCAATGAAATGGTGTAGCGCCTTCCTGGCTCTATGTACAATTTCACTTTGAGCACTTTGAAAGAAAGACATGGTTTTATTTGGTTTCTCAAAAAAAGAAATTTTTGGCACTCTCCCACCTCTTTTGATTAAGCCTATGGGTTTCATAACAAAACTCTTGGAAAAACAGTTCAAACATAGTCCTTAGAAAAGTACTCCCAACCTCTCGTTTCAGAGATTATGCGTTGCGGTTTCATTGGTACACAAAGGCGCAGCCAGGGGGAGGCTGAAGGGGCTCAAGCCCCCCTTAGCCATCATGATATTGATGTTATTTTTCTTTATTTTCAACAAAAATTAAAGTCAAGATTGTGTGCATTGCAGATTACCCTTCGGCACTACCACAAGGAGTAGAAACACATTTGTTATCAAACCAGGCGGTTATGAATTTTCGAGTTTTGAGAAATATTAAAGCACCTTTCTTGCTGACCCAAGGTCTCACTTCAAAAAGGTTATTCAGTTCCAACGCTCCTTTCACTGTAACATAAACATTATTACGTCTGAGAGACGCACTTTAAGCATTAGCGTAGATCAGGGGTCACCAAACTACGGCCCGCGGGCCAAATCCGGCCCGCGAAGCCATTTCATCCGGCCCGCGTAGACATTTTGCCAATGAGGAAAAANAANATAAC
>JGI24021J15306_10011885_pt1 | contig 10814 bp, 7 predicted proteins | sample Ectturendosymbi1_FD_15306 | JGI IMG/M metagenome (IMG submission 15306) | reverse complement strand
CAACTGACGCGAATCGTTCATCCGTCGTTTCGAACAAGTCTGGATCATTAAACCACAAAGCGCCATCTAAAGCTAATGGTAAATAGGAACGTTATTATGAAAATCCATCAAAACACTGTTATTTCAGGAACTACAATCCGATGGTTTGCCAGTGATTGATAAGCAAAACGAACCTAACTGTACATGGAGGAGGACATTTTTCGTATTTTCTGTCTTGATCAGTGCGGATTGTATGTCTCTTGAAAGGCGCGCCGATGGATACCCTTGGCAAACGAAAATTATCGTTCTTCAAGAAGTTTTCCTTGACATTTTTGTACAGTATTCACACAGGCCGCCACTACTGGCTTAAAAGTGTTTTTCTGACAAGCACAAGTTCCCATCCAGACATTTATATAGATCGGCCCCCCCTTTTATAGAGATGCCGTTGATCCTCCGTTTGGGAGTTTCGCACTTAGTTTTTACATTGGTTAATCAGCTCTTTGACAAAACATTCTAGAGCCACATTTACAAAGCTCTGAAGCTAGTCATATATGTCTTTCAAAATAAATCAAAAATTATTTTCAAATGTACCAAAAGGGGCCCCTCAACAACTTCAACGCATAGACAAAAAAAATAATTTAAAATCAAATGACTTCAAATAATTCACAACGTGAAATGGACTTTCACGGAGAAGAAGCAAATTTCCAGAAAAAATGAAAAATTTAACTTTCAGCGAAAGAAGTTGCGGTACAGCATGTGCAAAATACAGGGTCGGTGCAGCATGTGCAAAATACAGGGTCCCGTTTTTTGATGTAACGTGAACAAACACAGGGGCCATCATGGCCCCTTTTTAAAACCATGTATTCTTGCCTACGCATGAAATCTCAACAAATTTTGTATGCTCAAACTTGGACCTGTTTTAAACTCCATTATTTTTAATTAGATTCAATTATCCTATTTACTCAAGCATGCACTATTGTAAAAGGCTGGTCATCTTAAGTTTGTTGTTGTATTTTTGTAGTCATGGAACACTTTACTTTCTGTCTTCAGAAGGAGCTGCTTTTAGGTATCTGCTTCTCTACAGATTAGAACTAGCCATCCATTTTGCAACAGGATAGTGTATCAGTATCTGTGGAATTGATTAATCGGAATGCATGCCGATTTGAAACGGTCTGTACGAGAACACCGCATTTTCTACAGAAGTAAAGACGCAGGAAAGCTTCAAATAACATGTTCTTTTGAGCTATAGGCTGGTAACAGGTTGTTTTAAGCTAGGCTGGTTGTGGTATGTTAAATTTTCCTTGCTAATCTTAATATAACCTCAGCCCTCTTAGCTTCAGACATATTTTAAGTGATTGTTTAGTTGTATTGATTACAATGCTAAAAAAAACGTGCATGACGGCTCGAAAACTGCTTTTGCTCTTTTTTGAAGAAATTAGTGCCATTGCAAAGTGTGGGCGGATTTTAAGTGTCCACCTTCAAAACTTCACAAATTTTTGGTGCTTTTGTGTGTTACTATATTATGCTCTTGAATTTAGTTCATAAACTGCAATATGAAACAAATTTAATTCTTTGATCCACTTAGTTTCACATCTACCTTTCGCAGTGGCGAAGTCTTGGGGCCTTATTCTAAGATATTGCCCCGACCATAATTCTAATACCCATCACTGCTCAGTAGGCAAAGTAAAACAGTTTGTCAGCATAGCAACGTCATAGTGACATTGTAAATCCGAAAATGCAAATTTTGTGTTGTGTTTTTAATTTTTCCTTCACAACGGATCATACTTTTATTGGTCATCAGTGCAGGTCTGATCAGCTGATCACCAAGTGGAAATGTATGCCACAAAAATCTTTATCTCGTCTTTGAAGGGCTGTTCCACTCGGCCCACAAAATCACAACGTAAACACACGAACGAAATTTCATTGCGAGTTTTACTTCCAGGTAACCTTCACTCGTTACCCAAACGAAACAAGGGAGCTTCTCTGTGGTTTCAGCAGTTTTATGCTTTAGTCGTAAAGCGGCTTCTGCATTCAAGGAGGAACTACAAGGTTGGTTATAGCATTTATTAAAAAGGGGCAGTTTTTCTTGGGAAGCAGTGTAAACTTTTTGTTATATTGCCGACTGTTCCACCGCACCCATTTGCGTATAGAGTGAAAACATTTATTTAGTGCAATTTACTTTATGCAATAAATAACAGTTGCCAAGTGTACGTCTACCGTTTCACCATCGCAACATTTTCATAACCGTTGCTAGTTTGCACGGGTAAGATCGAATTGAGTTTGAAAGGTTTGAAACATTAAACGACTAGAGCTACAACTATAAACGCATCGTGCTAATTGCAGTCTAACAAAACATACCGGAAACAAGGAACTGCGTAAACACCAAGCATTGATATATAGTTAAGATTGTCAGATCGTTCTAATTTGTAAGATTTGAAATACCTCATATGACAAGTGCTCCCTCACACCCAATGCTTTGATTTGTGCTTTGAACCCTTAGGTATAATTACGGGTACTTAGATGAGGGGCGCGTGACGTGCTTTCTCAGCAGGCGAAATGTATACTCCGTTAATATTCAGTGTCTGTTTCTTTGTTGTCAAACGTTTGTTTGTGAAAAATGAAAACCGGAAGTTCATGAAATTTCAAATTATGATTTTCGAAAGCATTTAACCGCATCGTTCGATGATTTCACACTTCTGTTGTGGCTTTTTTTCTGATATTTAAATAACCAGGAGTTTTACCAATATTGTATGGTGCTACGATGCTGCAATTCTGAAACACATGTTTTTGCTCAGGTGGCAGTTGCTCAAATACTTGTTCCAGTTGCGTTTGGATTGCTCGCCATATTGAACGCAAAATTTCCTCCTTGGGAACAAAAGAACGTTGCCTTGTGTAAGACGAGGTGTTTGGATGAATGCGTAACGGGCAAAAATATTTTTGCATGTTGCTTTTATATTTTGTGGCACCGCAGTCAGTGGGATAACCAGTGCGATGACTGAGACGAAAGTCAAGGTGAAGGTTATGAGATCCGCTGCTGTAGGCATTCAAACCACAGTATGAAGTTAATGATCGCATTGGAAAGACGTTTTTGCAGTTGCGGTTGGGGTAACTGCTGATTGTGTTGTCATGGCCTTCTGCTTCACTGTTTTCTCGCTCATACATTGGGTTCGTTATGGTTTCAGAGACTTTGTGTGATAATCCAATGATTCAAACTTGCAACCTCTCCGACACGTCTGCGGACTTAAGTTTCATTCCAAAAACTCTTTATGCTCTGCAGACCATAAGCCGCATGCGTTGGATATAAAATTTGTGAGAAACCAGCAAACAGTGCTAAGAACCTACCGACATTGGCTTTTAGGGAGATCATAATCGATGTCTTTGCAGAGCAAAAAAATCTTATCTTATGTAAGGAACATGTGTGCTTAGAGTTCTGGCACATCTGTTGGTTGGTCTAGTCACAAAAGCAACAACACTTGCCAAATGGTATAAGCCGGTATTTTTTCATAAATATTGTAGCTGGGTTTTCGAGACGCATCAACTATTAAAGTTGAAAGTCGTCAATTAAAAACGTTTTAGTAAATGTTTGCAGCAATCTTGGGAAAGTAAGTGTTTTGAAAACAATGGTACTACCCATTCGCTTTCTTCAGTTTGCTCCATACACAAGTTTAAACCTCAGATCTTTTCGTGTAGCTTACGCTATTTATATACAATTCAGCATGACATCTACCCGTTGATATCCATAGTTTGGCATCTCGTTAGCTACTTTACTCAAGACAAATAGTTATCACTCTGTGCTGGATAGGATTGCAAGCAATGATTTTTTACCTTCAAACTTTATCTCAACTCAAGCGATATTTATGCATGTGTAATCATGCGTTAAAATTTGAACAAATGTGTTTTATTTGAACAGTGCTTTAAACAGGCTCTGCTCTCGCTAAAACGTGAAAACAGGTTATGAAACTGGCCTAGTTAGGTACAACTATCGAAACTTTGGCCAATTTTTGACTTGTTTTTACGTTTTAACGCCAGCGGTAGAGCCTGATTTACTAAATTCCTGGTGTCTCTGAAATAGAAAAAGTGTTTTATTTAAGTGTATTTGGAGAAGGATTTTATTGTAGAAGACCTTCCGAAAAAAAGTGAGCTGAGGCAAAACCACTGAGAGAAATTATTTGTACCAGCAAGACTTGATGTACCAGCAAAACTTAAACTAGCTCAAATTTTAACTATAATGTAAAGATGTATTAACATTATTCTACCAGATTTAAATCAAGTGTCTTCAAACTGACTATGCTACGACGTTTGTTGCACTCATTTTTTTTTGGACCTGATTTGAAGTTACCAAGCACTTCCACATCTCTTCTGCAGATTTGAGTCTAGACGCGTATGGACCCAACACTATTTACCACGCCACACTGAACAACTCGACATTCCTCGATGATCTTAACAAACAGTTCGTGAAACAATTTGCCGGTGAGTACTGAAAATGCGTGTGAGTTGGAGTGTTTAAACGCTTTGTTCTTTATACAGAGTAATTGATGAGAACTTGTGTAGCCCTTCATCTTGAATGATTTTGTATTTCATGCCAGGTGAAGGTGCAGATGAAGTCGTGATGGAAGACAAGAGCGGAAACTTGGAGAAAGTGCTATCGGACAAGTATGCCGAAAAAGGCGGCGACTTCAATACAAGAAATCTAATTTCTGCCAGCTTCAGTACAAACGCAGGTAAGCATGCTGTCACATTTGTTAAAACTTACATTTCGACTGTTGCTAGTCTACAGTATTTTCTCCGCAAAATGTGTGGCCGCCAACTGATGCTCATTCCAATCAGCTTATTTGCAACTAGAACAAACCCCGCAAAGCATGGTATTGTAGACGTAACTGTTGCTCAATGGCGAAAGACCAGTTTGGCGATTTGCAACATGTTACGACTTAAATCGTGAGGTGCTGATTTGCCCAGACTGGAGAGCGAAGTTTTCCAAAGGTAGAAGCCCAGCTGAAGTTACTTGTGTGGTTCTATTTGAATAAGATGTAAGGACTGACTGACGATGCGTAGTGTTACGTGAAGTCGATTTCCTATTTAAGATTTGCGATAAATTTCTTGCTTGTTTCACCTGTTAAGTGAAGTTACTTGGTTACAGATATGTGCAAGTTTGAATAATCGTAAAAAGATGTAACCAGAGCCAGGGCTTCGGAGCCGAAGCAGGAGCGCGGGATCTGGGCATTTTGCCTGGAACCGGATCTGGAACTCAGATTTAAAATTAGGACCCGGATCTCAGTTCAAAATTTAGGATCGGAGTCGGAGCTATGGCCATTTGAGAAGTATCTCCGGCTCTGGGTTCCTTCTTAGATACTAACGGTTTTGCCAAATTGACTGAAAACTAGACTTACTTTACCGAAAACTATGCTCTTTATGCGATCGTTTCAAATTACGCTACCAGACTGCAACAATGTATCTGCCAGTCGTTGATGTTTCCTTGGTTTAATCATCGCTAAGGCTGTGGCATCGTAGCTGGACAGGCGTGGTGATACTTGTAGAAGAAAAACGTTAACTACCACAACATCTTACTTTCTAGTCAGAATGATCAAACCGGGTCTGTGTTAGTGTAGCGATCTCAAAAGAACTAAGCTATTATCAGTATAGGTATATATTATTCATAGCATTTGTAGCTATGTAATCATGCTGTTAACAGCGAGTATGACTCAGATTTGATATCATTGCAGACCTCAGCGTGAAATGCACGGCACGTCATTGTAAAGTAGGATTTTTTATTAGAAACCATTAGGATTACTAGCAAGGTTTACTAGATTACAGCAAAGTTCACTAGGAACTATTACGCTTGGTAGCAGCAGCATAACAAGAAGTGATAACTAATTGGTAGCGAATTATAGCATTGCTTTGCATAGCAGTACATTATCAGGAAGCTATAAATAAGCAATGATGTAAACAAATGTGGACTTTTCTTGAGGTTTTCATCTGTGGAAACAAATCTTATGTTTTCAACGCTGTAACCAGTCTTATTTTCTCCTAAGCTTTGCAGGTTAAATTGTGTTTTACTTTGCGATTCATCACTAGTTGGGCGAGTGCAAAAGATAAAAAATCAGAAGTTTTCAGCTATTTTAAAACAGCCAAAGGTGACTTTCTTGCTAGAAGGCATAGTATTTCTTCGAACAAAGGGTTTTTAAACACATCTTCGCATTTGTGTTAATGCAAATGTGTGTACGTCAGAAAGAACAAACGAGAGGGGTGATCGACGATGTGTTGTGTACTCTTTGCATGATTTGCATGATTTGCATGATTTGCCCGCTCATGCCAGCACAGCTCTCAGATTCACAGAGAAACACAAACTTTTCTGCCACGATAAGGCAGCAGTCCAGGAATAGGTGTTATGATGAAGTGAACTGCTTCTTCGCAAATGTTCTTGACCTTCGACAGATGAAGCATCAGCATGCAGCCCAGCAGCAAAAATTATATAAATCGAACGTTTTGGTGCTGATAAGTAATACCTTTTCTTCATTGGCCAATACCTGCGTAAGAAATTTTGTTTTCGAAAATGAACGCCTTGAGTTATCTCCAGTGTGAAGAAAAGCAAAACCTTTGCGCTGCAAGTTTGTGCTTGAATATTTTGCAATAAATCTGTAATCAAAACGACTTTCCCCGTTTGAACGTCGCCACCAATTTTTCAACGTTTTACTCTTGCAGCTGTCAATAGATCCAAAAGTATCGCATGGTTCAATGACCAGGCCTACCACACTGCTCCTATGTCACTGGCCTATCTGGATCAAGCGTACTTGAGAATGGTCACGAACCGTTCCGCTCTTAACGTGAAGATAGTCAATTATCCTTTGCCAAGAACAACAACGAATCGCGTTCAAGAGCAGCTGATCGGGTGAGCAGAGTATAAGAAAATAACGGACTGTTATTGTATAACTCAACACCGCGCGACGTGATGTAGATAGGGGCACTCTGTAGAGAGCTATGTTTCTCTACCTTGAGATACATCGCATAAATTTAGTGCTCTCTACTTTAACAAAGCTAGAAAGGACTGCTGTGAATGCATATTCGTTGAGTAAAGTATGTCTCCTGATTGAAAACATGACGAACGCAACCTAACCAGGGAATGCGAAGGTACTGCCAGCAGGAAGAGATAAACATACTGTGCTCGGTAAACGTCAACATCGGAAGGATTCGTTAAATACAGGGTGGTCCAAAAATATGTATCCATTTTTGACAAAGTAGCATTTTGTGTTGAAATGAATACTTTGCAATTTTCGTTCACAGACCTGTCTTACAGACATGTACGTTTTGTGTGGGGTAAGTTTATTCCTCGTACACCACCATTTCGCGAGCACAGCTCAATAGTTTATAATGTGCTCGATCCAAACTCCCGGTGCTGAATCACTGCGGCGATTCGCACATCGAAGATCGTGATGATCCTGTCCAACATTTCATGAGGAACGATCCTGATCTCCGTTCGAATGGTATTCTTGAGCGTATCAGCAGTTCGGGTTTTGTTTGGTCATAAACCATTGCTTCCCGAAGTATGGGTCGCGACCCGAACACACGTTGGCGAAGAGTCAAAAATGGGGGTTGCGCCGAAGCGATCCATTTCTGAACTTCCGTTTCACCAATCGCACTGAACTCAATAGCGTAGCCAGCCAAAAAATTTGGGAGATACCAGATATTTTGACTTTAAACGAGCCACGGTATTTTTCTTGGGAACCACTTCTCAAAGCACAGAACAAGATGTGCTAGAAACTTGGAGGGCTTAGCTCCCTTGGTCCCCCTCCCTGGCTACGCCTATCACTGAAATATTGATTATGTTTGTAATAAAATACATTGTTTCATGCAGTAGAGCAGTGGTTCCCAAACTTGTTCGAACCGTTACCAAAATCAAGGTAACGATTACGTCTTACTACCCTCAATGAAAAATTTTCGCATTTCAATTCAAAGGTTTCTTTTGCAGTGATCGCTCATAGTAATACAGAACAGCATTGTGATTTAGTTCCGCTTTACCCCCTGAAGAATCGCATATTACCCCCGGGGGGTAATTACCCCCAGTTTGGGAATCACTGCAGTAGAGAGTGGACCAGCAACGCCACTGCTTGTCCGTGTCTGTTTGTAACGTAGATACTTGAGAAAAGAGTAGGTTGCTGTCATTAAACGAATTAGCAACCTGCTGTACTGCTACAACATCATCCATGCAGTCATACTTTCTTTAATGTTAATTAACATACCCTGTTTGAGGCTTGGGTCGCGAGATGTTAACCAAACTCAGATTTGGGTTGCGCTCAAAATTGGAACCGCTGGCATCGACCTTGCCTTTTAGGTATCCCCACAGAAAATAATTCAAAGGGGACAATTCTGCAGAATGTCCAGGCCAAAGCGAAGAGCCTCTCTCCAGGGAAGTAACGATGGAGATATTCGAGTGAGGCATTGGAGCAATGCGGTGTTACTCCATTTTGCTGATAAAACACGTTATCCATGTCCACTCCTCGCTTCCACCTCAGTGTCGAGTTGGATTTTCTTATAGTTCAATGCATCCCTTTCTGTTCACAGGACATCCACCAGTGTCTTCGAATCAGTATGGCCCGATAATACTATTACGACCCAACGCGCAACAAACAATCACTTTTTCCACAGTAAGTGAGCGATACCGATGCTCATGAGGCTGTGCCTCATTTCCTCACATTCTGTACAAAAATGCATTATCTGTTTGTTCATTTCCAACAAGGTGGAAATTTGCCTCGTCATTGAAAAACGAAGCCCAAGAAATTAGGATGATCTTCGATTCGCTTACTGGTGGTTTGCCCAAAGGCACGTCGCTCAGCCTTATTTCCATCGGTCTTTTAGTTGTAGAGTCTGTATCTTATACGGAAACAGGTGAAGATCCTGGTGCATTATGCTCATAAATGAACTCTTTGAAAGATCTGTCTACTGAGACAAACGTCTTGCGCATTTCCTTGGAGACTGCTCCAAACGTTGTTTCACAGTCACGATGTGATTTTCTGTCCTGATTGATGACCGTGGCCGGCAACTGCGACCTTTAATGTTGAGCATTTCTGCCTGGAAAGTCTATCCGATGAGGTTGGCCAACTGATTCCGACGCGAAATGGACCTCTTCAATCTTGGTTCTCTCCTACACGGAATGTCTTGCTGCTTGGTCCATTGAAGCTGGGAAATAAATCTTTGGAGCTGTAACTACGATTTACCTGGAAAACAGAAGCCTGAACTAATTTGATATGGAATGATAACGATGGTAAACTGGATACATGTTTTTGGACCACCCTGCAATAACATTTCAAGGACATGGTTCAAAGGAACTTCTAAAATATACTTTGTTGCCAATAGTTTACTTTTATGTATGCTTTTATTTATGCTCCTGCAACGTGTTGTATCAAACTAAAATCTTCTAAATCCCTTTGAAACGTACCCATCATAAAACTACTATATCCATACATGGCTACCCACACAACGATTCAAACTATTTTGATAAAACCACTTCCTCAATGATTGATGCTTACGTCACGCATAGGTCCTTGTCTGGTTTCCTGATCGCTTTCAACCTCGTCCTCGGCTTCTCATTCCTCGCCGCCTCCTTTTCTCTCTTTCTTGTACGAGAGAGAGTCGACCGCTCCTCCTTGCTGCAAACACTGGCCGGAGTCGATCCGTTTTGCTTCTGGCTTTCGGCGTTCGCCTGGGATTTCATCAACTTCATCACACCTTCTCTCCTTAATCTGGTAAGCTGCTGAAGCCGAGCTGCGATATTTCAGGAACCTGTGTTTCTATCTTTTTCCGCTAAAGTTTAGAAAGCTGTTACTGGGTCAGTTTAAACACGTGCGTCTCATAAGATCACAGCAGCACTTCTGAGCTGATTTTCCTTTAAAAAAAATAATATGTGCCATAACAAAACCCTTTAGACAAATGTGTGAACCATTATAGTCATATTCGAAGGCTATTTTCACGCGGAGACAATTAACTGAATTAACTGACGTGTTCTGCGTAGGACTAGTTGCTGCAACAACGATATGAGATTTGTGGCAAAACGGGTGTATCCTTTGTTTTTTTAGAAAAGTTGCTTAGTTTCAATCACTTTAAACTTTGTAGAGTGATAACGGAAGTTTGGTAAGTGTTCTTTCGGGTGATGGCGCGTTAACATCAAAATGCCCGTTGGATTATGGCCCCTCTAAAGCAGCTGTGTCCAACCCGCGACCCGTGGGCCGCATGCAGCCCACAGTCGAAGGTTTTGTGCGGCCCACTTTAGGTTTTCGCTGCAGTAAAGGTATCCTATATACTGACAACCTTATTTTGATAATCTTGAATTTGACATTTTTGTGCAGGTGATCTTCAGTGCCACTTCATCACGTCTGTTACCATTGCAGTTAGGATTCGAACGCTTTCAGTATCTTAGCTAAAGCTAACTGTAGTTCGTTTAGGTCAGAGTAAGCTATTCAATGTGTGGCCCTGGTCAAGATAATGACAATTTTTGGCTCAGTAAGCCATTTGGGTTGGACGTGGCTGCTCTAAAGAATAAGGATATCACCGTCATGACACAAAACTAATTTGCTGAGAATCTCAGCTGCCACACATCAAACGCACCGAGCCGTTAAGCTTATTCACAGAAAAAGATCCCCGTCAATAAATTGTGACTGATATACTTGCTCCCGTCAATAAACTGTGACTGATTTACTTGCCGCCATCTTTGTGGCCTATAACTACGAAAAATAGATACACTTGGCAAGTTTTAATCGTCGCAGAAGAATGAAAGCAGAAAGCAGGCAGATTCTTCAGAAGCTTGCCGCAAGGCTAAAGTTTGTTTGTGTTCACAGAAAAAGATG
>JGI24021J15306_10011880_pt1 | contig 10815 bp, 7 predicted proteins | sample Ectturendosymbi1_FD_15306 | JGI IMG/M metagenome (IMG submission 15306) | reverse complement strand
TGCTAGTCAACTGCCCCGGTAATCCCTAACTTCGCTCAGTCTGCTGCAGCATGCCGCATCCCAACAATGCCTGTCGAAAACATCTAATACTTTCTTTTCACCAGAGAAAGAAAAAATCTTCAATACGACGACAATGGTTGCCTGCAAAAGATCTGCCGCAGTTGTAAAAAAACTGACAAACTACAGGCACTCTGCTCTAAGTAAGACAAAAAAGCAAACCCAAGTTGCTTCAGGTCTTCACTAGCCCTGTGCACATTGTTGTTGTCATGGAAAACACATCGAATCCACGGTGCCAACTGATTCACAAGTAATGACAAAAAATTTAACTTTCCCGCTGAACCACAGCCTAGCATGTGCCAGCTATGCTATTTATTTAGCCAAACATACATGCTTATGTAGAAAAAATAAGAGAAGTAATGACAAGAAGGGTGGCTGACAAGCAGAGAAAGCAAGATCCATAATCGAGAATTAAAAACAAGATTTTTTTCAGTTTCTGAGTATTTGATTGTGATGTTCAAGATGCTTTATTATTCCTTATTGTTATAATAAGCATGATGCATGATTTTCTCTTATTTTATATTGTTGTAAGCAAATGTGAGGAGTGGAAAGAGGAAGCATTTTTATGGTCGGCCCCGGGCGACATCAACATCGCTACGTCACTGCAGTGGAGCATGCGGTGGGATATTACCTCGCTGGTTCAAAGTGTAAACCTAAATTGTGCCAAAAAAGTCTATTACTGTAATAGGCCTAAATATTTTTTTCTTTGCGTCAACAGCAGAATCACGAGCAACATTTTAAAAACTTGCTTTGGACAGAGTGAGCAAGTTTGGATGGATGAAAAATTAGTTGCAATCTTGCTTTTTGAAATTCAAAGTAGTGCTTTCGTTTTTTTAAATCTCTAAATGTATCACCTCTTAATTCTATATCTTTGGAGAATTATAAATCAATTACTTGTCGTGTGAGTAGAAAAGTAATTAGGAAAGGTATAGGTAACGTTCCATAAAATGGCAAAGCTTTGTTAACCAAAATACACGAAATATGTGGAGAAGAAATTTGAGTGTCAGTACAGATGCCCAGTGTTAAAATAAAAAGAATGTAGTGAAACAGCTAAGTGGTAGATTAAAAGTTTGTTACTTCATTGGCAAATGATATAAAACGAAGAAGCACCTTGGAAAAAATTTAATGATGGAAAGCAACCTTTCCTGTGGAGTTACCACTTTACTGTGCTGTTTTAACCAATGCTGCTGGGGCTGTATACACTCGCCTACATCGACTGTGCTTGTTTCAAAATAATAAGTAATGATTCGCCTCTTCTCCACTTTCTCAAATAACACAGGTCTACTTCAATACTACAAGTAGGAGACCAGAACATGGGTGCTCCATCAGGGCATCACATCCCGTCCTTGCACAGAAGAAGGGTTGGTATTGTTTTGTAACGAACAAAACAATTAAAATTTATCTGAGTCAAAACAAATTTATTGAAGCATGGCAACGGCAAACACCTCGAATATTGAATTGGTTCACCGACATTTTTCGAGTGAAAAATGCGTAAACCCTCGAAACGCTGCCAACATTTTCAATGTCCATGCATTTCTTAATGGAATTTCTAAATAAGGCCATAGGTTTGAGGTTGTAAATTCCTAAGAGGAAAGTGAAAATGAACGTTTGCAGTATTTGGCCGTTTGCACAAATTTCGGATGATTTTTATTAGCTTTATATTTGGCAATGTGCCAGATATTTTGTTGCAGCATTATTCAAGGAGTTAACTTTATTTACCATCAGAGAAATGTGAGGTCTCCAGTCTCGGTCTCGAACTTCCAGGTATCGGTCTCGGAGGTTACGGTCTCGACTACATCACTGGCATGTTGCAAAGCTTGTGAGTGGATTGTTCGATCGTTACTTTTTATCACGTAGCAATAACATGGCAACAAATCTTCAAAGGTGCAGTTACGGTCGTAGGTGTTTCGCTGCATGTGACTGTTTGACGCAGACATCTTTGGCAGAAAATGCTGCGAGACAGTGACTGCTAATAGCGATAAGCTTCGTAGTTTTTTTACTGTGCAGTGTGAAAAGAAGCATGAATGAAAAAGAAGCATTGCTGGGCCAACAAAGTGCGATGTTTGCGATTGCTGCGTAGCAGCAGGGGAGAAACAGGCTTAGATGGCGCTAGGGACAAGAAGGTTTGGCGCCCCGTGTTTGAACCTGAGGTCTTTCGGAAGCAAATGAAGAAAGTATGTGCGACACTGTTGGGACTTTATGGCGCCCTCTGCAGTGATTTGGCGGCCCCATGTTGATTCAGAACTCAAGGAAGTTTGCCCGCCTTGCCCCCTCGTTAAGCGCCTGCGTAGCAGGGAGCATTTTCGTTGTGGTGTAGAAAGGGCAAAGGGTTTTGTTAACATGCATTTGCATTGCATCATCAGCAATCTTGAAAGTATAGGCCTAAGCAAAATATCGAGTTTGCTCCCCCTGGAAAAGTTCCTGCGGACGCCCGTGCTTCTGACTTAATTTTTTTCAAATTTCTGGCATTTTGCCGACGTGTTTTGATTGCTCTTTCCTGCAAATACAACAAACAAAAAGTCTTTGGATTACAGATATTTTAATCAACCATTTCTTTGCAATGTTCAAAGTCACGAGACTTGAAACTTCCGAGACCGAGACGAGACCTGAAACCTTAGAGACTGAGACTCGCAAAAATGGGTCTCGAGACTCGTCTCGAGACCGAAACCAAGTCTCGAGACTCCATCACTGTCACATACTCTAAGAAAACTGATGATTAGGGCTGAGAAATTCGTGTTTAGGTAAGTGTGTCGGATTAGGGTTTGGGTTAGGTTGAGAAAAAGAAAAATAAATAAGGCCAAACACTAAGTCCAAAAATTTTCAGTGGTTACAATTTGCCTGTGCTATAGCTTGCTGTGGGTTCCTGATGGTGTTGAACAAATCTGAGATTTTTGCAATCCAAATCCAGTCCAAAATTTTCATTGAGTAACCCAGTCCGGTCCTAATCCGGTAGACCTGTCCAAATATTTGATCCAATCCCGTTTATGTCCAAAAAAAACTCTGATTAAGCATTTGACAGCAGTGATCAACGCAGTTTGGATATCCATATCTGATCCGGTTGAGTTTTTTCGAAATCCGGTCCGATCCGGTTCCGGTCCGAATTGCAGAGTCCGGTTGGATCGTGATCCGGAAACCGGATCATGTTCAACGCTGGTACCTGGCATCTAACCAAAATGTTTTAATTTGCACAACACACACCAAAAAATAATTGCCAAACTTTTTTTCTTCATTCTGTGAAGCAGAATATCTGAGAAATAAGAACTGGTGAAAAATTTCGCAGCGGTCAGAAATTTCGCTTGACACCAGACGTGGCCGCAGTCAATTTTTGAGACTCCAACTCCGCTCCTGTTCCAAATTTTTTAATCCGGGACCGGATCCCTGTCTGGCTGCTGTTGAAATTTGAGAATCCGACCCCTGTACAGACTCCGGCTATATTCATCGATCCAACCGTAATTTACACATGCGTTTACCTAAGAAGTGAATGCACAGACTCCTGCTACTGCTGAAATGTTCCGAAAGAAAAACGCGGAATCCTGCTGGAGACGACTCCGGATCCGGTCCAACCTCCGCTTGACACCGGGAATTTTCTTTATAGAAATCAAGCAAATATTCTGATCTTGTCCTGATCCAATTTTTTTTAGGAAATAAATATACAAATCCAATCCTTATTGGAAAAAATCGCAATATCCTGCAGGATGTCCAATCCTGATGCTGTCCATGCTCACTTCTGATAGATGCTAGAGCTGTTCGGATAATGATTTTTTGGATCCCGGATCTAATCTTGTTCCACAAAATTGATTTTGATTCTGTTCCGGATCCGTTAACAACGAGACACAAGCAAACCGAATCGTGTTTGATTCCGGTTATTATGAGTGAAACATACAACCAATGACCATTTTTCCGCAAAAACAAAATCCATGCGGATCTGACTGTAGAAGAGAAAGCCTCACTCCTGATCCGGGTGGAGGTAGCAGGAGTCCGGTTCCAAAAAATACAAACTCCAGTCCATGCAAACCTCTGATAAACACTAACTCCTTGACTACGTTCACCTTGCTGCTAATATGAACTCAACGCTATATGTGGAGTCTGGACAAAGGTGGATACAGTTCTCATAGCAAAATATTCCCAGCAGAACTTTTGCCATGGATGGCAAAATATACACTACCATTTAACAAATCTGTAAAATCACATTACCACTGCATTTTTTGATGTGGTTAGAATAACCAGTAATTAAATGAAAAAAATGTTCTCAGTCGGATCCAGTTGTGATCCGGCCAAAATTAACTTCAGTCCTAATCGTGTGCTGCTCCGCGCTCATCTCCAGAGTATGAAAGGAAACGATCAGGAAAATTTTCATAGGAAATCGATTTCACTGCCATCAATCTTAATCGATGCAATGACAATCTTTGTTTGCATTGATTAGATGTTTTGACATTTTGTTTTGATCCACTGAAAAATTGTTTCATTTTCGCAGGACTGCTTTTTGAATTGTGTGCGCTTAACTGCTTAAATGCTTATTCGCTAAGTCATACGAAACAGAGATGAGCATTGGACCGAACTTGGATTGTGCTGGATCCGGACTATTACAAATTTTTTTGAATTTGGATTGGAGCCGGACTGTAAAACTCTTCCAAATTTAGGATCCAGACAGGAATTGGACTTAGTAGTTACCGGAAAAGAAATGCAGCATTTTTGTTGTGAAAAGCTGCATTTTTCAAGTATTTTGGACTGCATTTGGATTTGGACTTAACATTTGAAAAAAATTTTGGACTGTGTTTGGACTTGGACTGAGTTTTGAAAAACAGGACTGGATCTGGATCGTAAAATATGACTGTGCGCTCATCTCTGATATGAAACAATAAATCTCTCTCTTTTACTCCTCAGCCATGGATTATAGATATAAGGAACTTCATGCCTGATTAACTCCTCTCAGGCATTTTGTTCACATGACAACGCTTTTCCCGTTGTAGGACCGCTAGCTTTCTGTTGAGATCTGAAGTCCTATGGGCCAAAAGAGTTTTCCAAAAATTAAGGTGTGTTGTGGTGTAACTTTTCTTCATATTTTCAACTTTTCATTCATTCATTTTTCCCATTTTCCCAGTGTTGTACTGATTTCATAGTAGTTCTACCCGGACAAAGAAGGAAACCACATTGCTTGTGCAACAATCAGCACCTACCTACTGCTACTCCTACTTTGTCCTACCTAGAGTAGTAGTACCTAATAAGTCAACGGCTGCAGTAAGGAAAGGTATCGCATCCAGTCCGGTGTTCTTATTCCGTCTTTTTAGGCTGTCGACTTGATGCTGATCTGAAGTATGACTAAAAAAGGTAGAAAAAGCTCTACCACTCCTGGACAAGGAAGATGGGAGAGTGAATTGGTTGGATACTCTTTTGAGGATGTATGTGTTTGCAATAGGTTTGACTTTAAACTCGGAATTTGGTCTTTGTTTTGCTATATTAATGTCTATCATTGTTGTATATACACTAACTACTTCTTATACACCCTTTTTGTGTGTCATAGAACACATGTGTCATAAAAGTTTCTATAGTTTTTAGCAGTGTCTAAGTAGCCAAATATGGCTACCCATCAAAACTGAAAACCTTAGCATAATGTAGAGATCACCCACCAGCAGTTGCTACATTATAGCCAAAAGTGTTCAGAGTGAAATCTACCTTGCCTCTAGCTATGGTTACGCAAGTCGAATTAAGCAGTTATGACTTTGATGATAGTTCATATTCTCATGTGACTCATTCAGGGAAAAGTCAAGTGTTACTTGTAGTTGAGGTCCAAGATGTCATGGTTTCAATGCTCTTAAACTTGGTTAATGTAGAAATATAATATTTTGTTTGAAAAGCAATAAAATCAACTCAAATGAACAAAATGTGACAATTGGGAGCTATTTTAGCATAGTTCAATCAATCAAAGAATACTGAATGATCCATGTCACCGTAAACCTAAAATTGTAACCTTAACACTGTAACATCAAAACAGAAAACCTTAGCATAATTAGATTGCCACTAAGATCCATTTTATTAATAATGTTCACCCTATTATAAACTATTGTAAAGGCTAGTCTGAAAGTACTTTCATGCTACTGATACTCTTGCATTATGTGTTGACTGATCATTTCAGATCAAGATGATCCTAGGTTCTAAGAATCTATAGTCATAAGCAAGGTTTATTATGTTAATATAATGTATTTCACTACTTTATAACTAGTTTTGATATATAGAAGATAGGAACATGGTTGTCTTTATCCGAATTTAGCAACCCTTTCAAGATGTATCAAGTCCAATGTGTCTGCCAAACATAAACCATCAACTACTTTTTTGAGTTTTAAAATTTTAAATACAAATGCATGGTTTAAATCTGAAGCATCACTTGATAAAAAATTCCAAAGGCAAATAAGGAAATCATTTGACTTTTACTGTGAGTAATTGCTAGGTTCTGCCTTCTTGTTTTGAGTGGATATTAGATTGGTGTGGAATTTTACAATGCATTTGCATGTTTATGACTGAATGCAGTAGTTTCTGGCATGTATTTTAATGTTTATTCTTTTTCAGAATGACTGTATCATTACAAAAAGGATAACAAATTTTGTCAAAACAACAACAGTAGGTACGCAGGAAAATATAGAAAATAGGATGCATTACATAAAACATCAGATGCAAACAAAAAATTGGAGAAGCAAGCAGTGTACCCCAAAGTCAAAAATAGCAAATGAAAGGGGACCATTGCAAATATAACGAAATAATCCCATGGCAGTTCAATTAAACAACATATATTACAGAAACAAATATTAAATCATATAAACATAGCAATCATTTACATGACGCAAGTGATGGTGGGCAAGCAATGGGTGAAACGTTGAGGCATGTACAGATGAGCAGGTCAATCATGCACATAGCTGAGAGAAGTAAGCAACAATATACAAGGATTATGAGGTGGAAAGCAATGCAATAAACACAACATTTATCAGAACAAAAGCAAGGGCAAAAACAGTGTTTATCCACAAATATCATGAAGATGTAATACAATTACCCACGGACCATAATGGAGTACCACCGCTGCATGTGTGTCCCACCAGGCACATAGCACCATCGAATGAGGTTGAATAGGCAGAGGTAGAGACAGATTAAAAAAGGTTTAGCAGTAAACAGTAACCCAGTATGTGTCAGGTACATGGAAAACAAAATAACATTAGTTGAAGAGTGGAGTATTTAGTTCCAGAAAAGATATTATTTCATTCATACTGTGATGACTTATGGCATATATATATCCATCTATTGCACAACTAACATTGGTATCATGACATGGCACCATAATTCAGCTTTACAGAACTGCGGGCCTAGGCATTAAACTGAAGTCAATGTCTGTGACATCCTGGAGGTGAACATTGCTTTGTTGAAACCTCAAAATCCTTGTATTGCAGCAAGGGTGCTCTTCAGAAGGCCAAATCTGAGCTTTGTTCTAATTTAGGTTATGACAGATGCATATGGCTCCCTGCATTTTTCAGCTGTTTCTTCAGCTAGCATTCTGGTGTATTAATTATTCCTTTTCAGAATTGCTTACGTGTACTAATTAAGATCTAACTTGTGGTTTGCTATTCTTGGGATTTTTTTCTTTTTGTATCCTTTGCTAATCTCTATGATATGGACCATATGTCTGGGTCAAACGTAACCATCAATTAATAAAAATATATAATTTCTTTTGTTAGTTTCTTTTTATTCATCATATAATAAGGTTGTGTCTTCATAATAAGAAGTGAGTGCTATTCTGCAATGAAAATTACCAAAAAGATGTAAAAAATGAGAGATGTTAGCATGAAAACCAAAGCAAGAAAAAAAATATAATCTGAAACTAATGTCCCTTTTTGATATACAAGCATGATGTGAAGAACACTGTAAAATGAGTGTTGGCAGCTTGTGGCTAAACTAATGAAGTGCTAAAGCTGAATTTAATATAGTTGTAGCTTGCTATCTAATGTAAAACTTACAAAACGATATACAATTTTATGGTATTTAAATCATAAAAGGATTACTTATGAAATCATATGGTTTGTAGACATATAGTTTTGATGTGAAATACTGACAATAATTCAGATTTATACTATATCTAGTTCTCATTTTTATAAAACCCTCATTTTTTCCTATTATGTGTTTCAGGAAAGTTGGAATGCAAACATTCAGTTTGTTGTTGAAAATGATCTTTTGGATTCAGAGCACATCAAAGCATTAGCTGATGTAGTGAAAATTCCACAACGACGACTGTTTAGTTATTTACATAAAGAAGATCTCATGGAGATGGTGAGTTGTGAGTAAACCAAGTGCTTTGACATGTATGCAAAAATTAGTGAATGCATTAATTTGTGTTTTATCTGTTGCATTAAACCAGGATTTCTTAACTAAGATATATTTCCTTTTTTGGGTAAATTTTACCTACTGAAGGAGAAAATTTGCAGAATCATAGTTTGCAATAAACATACATTTTTCAGTTGTTAACAATAGGAAGTGTTCCACTAAAGCATGAGTCAAGTTCATGCTTAATGTTGAGTTCTTGCTTTTGCCACATCTCTTTACACAATTGGGTTACCAATTTTACTTTTTTATATTCAATTCCCAAGTCATTAATAAATGAAAAATGAGGATTATTTGTTCTTTGCTTTTATTAAAGTTAGTTAAGGTCTGTGGCATTGATTTATATTGTGCATTGATTCCTTTTTCCAAACCTCTTTTGTCCCTTAACATGTAGATGTATTTGTAATTTGAGTAAAAAAATAAAAAAAATCATGTAAGGGAAACTGTTAATTTTAGGAACTTGTTTCAGAGTGAATTAGTTTTTATAATTTAAAAAATAAGTTTGTTCATATAACTTCATCATTACTTTGTAAGAAATGACAGAGTTTTAAGCTTCACTTCCACTTTGCTGCATGCACACTGTTTTGCATACTCACAATTACTTCATGTACAATGTATGTTGTTTAAATGTGTCATTCCCTAGTCTGTAAGTCTTTAGCATGGATTAGTGAAAGCACCGTCACAATCCTTGAACATTCGTAGCTGGTAGACCTCATTGAACCACATGAAATATGGAGAACATTGCATCTAAACATTGAAATTGGGTAGCTACATAACATTATTTTTAGTAAAATATTTCAAAATTTGCTAACTTTTGCGATTATATTATCGTGCAATGTAATTTGTTTTAATTGGAAACTCAGGTATGAAATAAATAATAAAATCAACATAGTACGCAGTCCTGAACAGTGTTCCCTCTAAGAAAATTTTACACAGAGCAAATGTTCTTTTTAGTGTGCATGCAATTGCACAACTACGCAGACGCACAACGAATGAAGCTTTCCAAGTGGCAAAAGGGTTAAGCAATATATATACGACATTAAATTTGGAATGTTGCAAGTGTGTGAGAATGAGATTCCACTGCAAAAATGGTCTGGTGGTACTGCGCAATTGCGCACCTTAGAGGGAACACTGGTCCTGAAGTTTTTCAAAATTATAATTCTCTTAATTTTTGCTCAATGGCTTTCATTCAGATGAGATACAAACAGTTTGTATTTGTTTTGGAGGTTTGTAATGCACTGTTTTTTTTTGTAAACCACAACAACGTTTGTTGGTCATGGAATTTACTTTGTGCTGTAATATTGTTCTTGTGTAATGTTACCTTCTTTTTTACAAGTTTGTGTGAATGGCAGTTGTATGTTTATGCTACTGTGTAAATATTTTGTTCATCTGCCTTGACAACTTTCTTGTGGACAGGTCAATGAGCTAGGAAATCCCAAGAACAAAAAACCACCTAAAATTCCACAATTTAGTGAGATCACAGAGATAACATTTGGCATGTTGAATGCTGGACAAGACATACCATTACCTTTATGGGCAAAATTAATCAAGTTTGGTTTGATTAACCTTAAAGACAATGATTTAAAACGAAAAGAAGAAGCAAAGCTCAAAGGAGATAAAGATAAAGGAGGTAAGAACTTACCATTTGTGTCAATGTTTTCACAAATTACTTCTTTCTGCAAATTAGCAGTTAATTTTTGTGTTTCAAAGGAAAAAGGTTGCACCTGATAGTGATGACATTTTATGAAGGTAGAAATGTAGGAGCATGCTTACCTGGTTTCCAATCCAGTATTATTTTATGTTGAGTAGATCAAAGTTCTTCAACAAACTGGAGTATTGTTTATATATGTATATTTTCCTTTGTTGTTGAGATGCTGAGGATTCTGAAGTATCTGCTTTCTACAATAAGCAATATGTTTTGCTTGATAATCAAATATTTTCTTGTTTGCAATCATTTAATACTAGGATTTTCAAACTGAAACATTACAAAGTAAGTTTTGAAAAAGACTCTAACACCAACAGTTTGTGCAATATTTAATATTTCTCCTTCGTTTGAATCAACTTTTGTTTTTCTAGACTTTGAAAGGCTAATCAGTTGATTTTTGGTTTGCTGCGTACCTAGTTTATTGTTGCTTTTCAAAATAAATGGAAGTTTTAAAATGTTTTTTTGGGTTTGTATCAAAGGTAGCAAGATGTATTATCCCCTCTGGCCTCCATATATAACAGTGGTTCTTAACCTGGGGTAATTTACCCATGGGGTTAAATTTCATCTTCTAAAGGGGCAAATTTACTGAACCATAAGTTGCATAAAAGTCAATTTTTATAAATCATTCTGAACTGTAAGAATTTGTTAATTTCCTATTTTTAATATATGAGCGTCACCGAGTTTATTGGGGGTAA
>JGI24021J15306_10011879_pt1 | contig 10816 bp, 8 predicted proteins | sample Ectturendosymbi1_FD_15306 | JGI IMG/M metagenome (IMG submission 15306) | reverse complement strand
CAGTTTGATAAGTTTAGGACTGCTGGAGTGACTGGAAACGTCATTATAAACAGCCAGGGGCAGGGCGACAATCCTGTATGTTCAACCAGAGATGAAATTTCGCAGCTCTCCGGGGCATTCTCACCACGAGCCGCCACTGGGAGCAACCTATATCGCTTGTAGCGGAAGCGTTCGTCTGGAGTTTCAGGGACGTTATATTCGTTGTAAATGCAGGACAGCGGTGACGCGGCATCCAACAAAGATAACAGCAAAGAGAGCTTGTGGAGCAAGATGTCGCTTGGAGACAACAAAACTGATGAAAAGTTCGCGAAGCTTATGGGAATAAAACAAACTGACCAGGTATGTGCGGAACGCTGTAGCTATGAAGGAAAGGCAACGCGGAAACAGAAACCGCAACGGTTATGGCTTGACTTTGACGTCATGTGTTGGTGTCGCGTTGTTTGATTGCCGAAGCGTTGTTTAGTCGTTCTCGCCGACGTCGGAAAAATGACGACAAAAACATTTTTATAACTTGTTCAGTGCGTATTACGCGAAGCTCTCATACGCTCTTGACTTTTGCAGCATTGCAATTTGCGGATGTGTAGCCTGAATTCAAATCCCTTCACTTTATAAATCTGTTTGAATTTTTGTTTTGCGACAGATTTGAACATTCTGAACGTGACAAACTTAACACAGTGATTTCTGCTCGACTATTGACCAGGGTTGCGGAGTCGGAGGTAAATTGTCCGACTCCGAGCTTCCGAATTTTTCGACTCCTCAACATAACGTGAATGAAGTTTAAAATTATTTTAGAAATAAGCATTTTGCCATTGTCGCTAGATACATGACGTAGGGCTTTGCATTGATCTATTAAAAAAATATTTACTGATCATAAAAATATATTCTGTGGATTTCCGGAGTCGGATAAAAAAATCTGATTCCGACTCCTAGCGTTCTTAGACATCCGACTCAACTCAAAAACCTCCGACTCCGGAATCCTGCTATTGAGTTGATTGTGTCACGCGGTGTAGCAATCTGGCTGTTGGCAGAAAATGACTGTTGAACCATTGTGACATGTTGAATGTCGCTTGAAGTGTTACGTTGCATTTAATATAATCTGTTGTAAGTTTGACTGTACGACCCACCCCACAGAAAACTGGGTTCATCAGCTCAAGCCTAACTGTGATATGCAACATTTCATCTAGCTTCCATAACGACGCAAACCACCTACAGTAGTTAGTTTGGACTGCTGACCAGGCATCGCCAGCCCCTGTTGTGAAACAATCGGCTGATACCCATTTAGAAAAGCGGCCTAACGCGATTTTTGCCGACGAGCAACCACTTCATTGTATAATGCTTTCATCAAGCGTCGCAAACGTTTAGTGAGTGGCGCATTAAGCGGAAACTGCTGTTTGATAATTGCTGTAAGGTTTGTGAATGATGCTGCGTCATCGTCTGGAACATAATTTTCATGATGTTCTCTACAGTCAAAGTCTGACGGATCCAATCGCTTAGCAGAAGAAACGTTAAAGAAGCAGCAGGAATTGTTTTCCAACCTAGATATGCAGTACGAACAAGCCAGAATCTCAACGCATACACAGGTATAAATGCATATGCTAGACGTATGACATTAAACTTACACAGGTTTCAAAGTTAGCATTTGACATATTGCTAGCTCTCATTTAACTTTTCTGCTTTCTACTACATTTTGCTAATGGCGTTTTGATGCACATTTATCATTATCTCGGTTACTACTTGTATCTTTTAAATTTGTGTTATTTCTATCTAATTTAAACCGGCGCTTACGCTGTACACAGCTAGTTGTTTCTCTGAGTTGATACCCATTCCGTTAGGACCGGTAGAGGATTGGGTTCGTTAAGCTGAGGTGTGAGAAACAAGCGGGATTGAAGCATCAGTTCAAAAATCAGTCACCACAACATTTTTTATAGCTGATTGGTGAAGTCTATTGTGCACGTTCTCATAAGAAACATGAATGCGTCATGTGACTGAAGTTCAAAGTGTAAAATATGAATTAATTTTTAGAAAATTACGGTCGGGGTTTCAACGATCAAAAATGTTTGTTTTGTCCACCTTCCGAACACTGCTTAAAAAGGATGGATGAAAAATTCGGTTACTATACATGGAAACAAACTACAGTATTGTCGAAAGGATTAGTTTCCCGCACGAAATTTTTTAGATTGTCGAAATGTTAAAGCTGCATCAGCAGAAATTTGGATATTGTTGCCGGTTGAAAAACTGTTTGTGCTATATCAAATGGCTTCTTCAACCTTTTTGGATTGCTTAATTTTGCCTTTATTTTGCTGGAAGGAAACTACATAAATCTTGTGCAAATCATTCCTGACAGCGGGTATGCATTGGGTCATCATCAGACCTCTTTAGTTTGGCCCTACAAAAAGCGATCGCCTGAGTAAAGTTCGTCAAAAAAGCGATCACCTTAGTAAAGTTCGTCAAAAAGACGCACATGGAACGATGCAGTATCGACCCTGCTTGGTGTGACCTTTTGCCACCTTAGCGTGCGGAATAAAGATAGTCAGTGGCAACCAAACGCAGTAGCCGTAATTCAAACTAGTGGTGGTGCACAATGCGTTGCCCAATGACGTGGTCTGGCCAACGTGCGGTTGCATTTATCTCGTTAGAGTTCATCAGTGCTGCAGAAAGAGCCTTGCTACCTCATACGTCTTTGAATTTTGCAGAGGGGCGTCGGTCTCGGATTTTCATCTGCTCTCTTAAACCCCAACACCGTTGCGGCCCAGCAAGCGAACCAGCAGCTGGGCAGCACTACCGCCAACCCGTCGGCAACATGACCTTCTGAAAAAAATACGGATAGACGCTTCTGGCGAAAGCTCTTACATCTGAAAGTGCTTCACGTTTGCATCACATTTGTGCAACATCTGCCATGGCTGTGGCATTTGGAACGATGAACAACACATTCCGATTTACAGGCGCTTTTTGTATTTTGACTCAACTACAATCGACGAAAAAACGTTTTACTATCTGCAGTGACGACCTGCTCCGAGTGACTACTAGGAATATTTTCGCTCCGCGTGTTTAGATGAAGCTGAATGTGATTTGTTGCGAAACAGGCTCGCAACCCAACCAGGCATGTACAATGTGGTAATGCAATGCGTTTTGCACATCGATGACCAGTTGAATAAAAGTTTTGTCATATGAAGGATTTATCCGTTTCATCTAGAGAAGGTAACGCTTGGCCAAAATGTAGCTAGAACGTTATTGTGTCAAAGGCCATAATGGGAACCTTTTAGACAAGCCTCTTTTTACAACTCTGGGTACGTGCAGCAGCGAAATGTGTCTAAAGCGGTGAAAGGTGTCCGGTGTTTTCGACTGTTTAAGCTACGCTTTACCCCAACCAGTAAATCATCGCGAATGCTCCTTAATTTAGACAGAAGAACGCAAATTGTTGATTTCTGACGGCCAGCATGTCGTGGAACGGAATAAAGAATTTTGCCAATCAATTTTGTGCCTTGTGTGGCTGGATTGATTCGTATGGCTAAGACTCGTTCACCGTGGTTGTGTCGCATGTGCTATGGCGAGATATATTTCGCCAAGGAAAACAAAACTGGTGGCGGGTAAGACGATAGACAAAGCGTCGAAAGTGAAAGCCACCCATACAGTCTTCAATGGACTCGTTTTTGAAAACTACACGACGAAATCGGATTCTTAGCCGGGAAAAGATGCCTTTCGATAGACAGCTACACAACGCAACTTTATCTTACCTCATTGGCATGAGTAATGTGCAGGAGATTTGTGCTCAACTATTATCAATGGAGTTTATACAAATGTTATGCAAACCGGTCGGAAACTGTCGATGTTTGCAAACATGATTGTACACGCAACACCTACAGCACAATACATACTTTTTAAAATAAAACTTGTGGGTCATCGTAAAAAATCAGGTATTTTCCCACTTACGCTTTCTAGGTAAGAGCTGAGGGCAGCAGGTTATGAAAATTATTACATTATTTGCATAGGCGGATCCAGGAATTTTTTTAGGGGGGGCTCAGGGACAAATTAATCCGGATGTGTACTGACTGCATAGCAGTGAAAACCCAACTGCTCAAGTTACTTTTTGACCAATCGCATTATCACCATTACCTAGGCTTACTATAACATTTCCGAAGCAGAAGCGGCCTTGGTGCTGCGGCCTTCGCACCAATTCAGAAATTATTCTCAAACTCATCTAACCTCAAAGTAACTTGTTGATTATTGAAAAAAAAATTTTATAGTAAAACAAACACGGGTCCGCACCGAAAAACCACGAGAGGCAGACATAAAAGTGACACAAAACATGCACGAAAAAAACGAAATGCTGGCAGTAACATTTGTTGGCAGTCTGTACAAGACCCATGCCGTACTGTTTTCGAAAACCGCAGACGTGCATGGAATAGAAGTCCATGTCGTTCGGACTTGAAAATTGGTTTATTTTCGGAAAATTTTCCGATTTTTGTTACACGTCGCGATTGTCCACCCAAAATGGCAAAATTTCTTTACAAAAATTCCCGCCAATCAGTGGCAAAGTATCAATCGCAAACTATTTTTAAAATGCTATTGGTTATCCAGGCCATTTGACCATAGAAAAGAAGCTGAAGGTCGAAAAAAGGTAGTTATTTCGAAAAGAAACACAACTCTCCTCCCCGAAAAAAACGCATGGGTACGAGCATAGGTGTAGGCAGGGGGGCCAAAATGACTATTTCTCCCAAATTGCTAGCGTTTCTTGTCATTTTGTGCTTTGAGAGGTGGTGTCGAAAACAAAATACTGTTGCTCGCTTAAAGTCAAAAGATTTGTCCGCCCCAAATTTGTGGGCTGGCTACACCACTAGGTGCGCGTAGAGACAAACATCACTAAAAAACAAGGTTGCCAGGTAGTCACATGCAAAGAAGGCCAGATCAACCCATGAAAAGAGCCAAATAGCACCAAAAAAAGCAAACAAGATTAATACACAATGGCGACACCTTTGAAACACTCAAACGCCTAAGGCAATACATACATATTTTATATATGAAAAGAATAAAGCTCACTAGTCACTCTAATAATTTTGGTCGTGCGGAAAAGTAACCTGAAACTGTAAATCTAACAATGCATGGAAAAACAAAACAAAAAATTATAAATTCTCGTGCAGAGTTTCCAATAAAATTGTATCATTCTTTGTCCATAAACAGTGTCTAGAAATCTGCAAGTGCCCAGAAATCTGATAAAATCATCTTAAAATCTGCCAAATTGGCATAAAAAATCTGATTGGCCAAAAAAAACAAATTTCATTTGACCTTTTTCAAAAATGAAAAAAGCCAAAAATAATGAATTTGGCCTCAAACAAGCCAAACTGGCAACACTGCAAAAAACGCGAAGCAGTGAATGTTGGCACTTTGCCCTAGAAGGTGTTTATTGCATCCAAAGGGTATTGAAAATGATCAGAAAATNTTTTTCCACATCACAGCGGGAGCTGTGAAGTTTGTAGCAAGTCAATGACCATCTTCTGCTCATCCATTCNATTTTTTGTAGGAAACGTGACTATATCGCGGTAACGCAATTTTAGAAATATTGTACAGTAGGTTGAAAACATTTTGTAGAGACAGCAGAATATAGATCGAAAAAAAGCTTCTGATTTCGTGCTGAGCTGAACTTTTGTCCAAAAATTGTTTCTGGCAGGTCTGATCTGCAGTCATCTTTTGCATAGCCTACAGCTAATCTAGCACACTTCACTTTTAGCCTATCTGGCATGTAGGCTACATTTTACAGTTAAGTTTGCTGTTGTGGAATTTATGCTGTCACTGAGCGCTCTAACCTAGCTTGTAGTTAACTGCATTGTAAGTTTGTTGTAGCATAATTTTGATGTCTTCGTTAACTAATAAAATGAGCTGCACTCATTCATGAAAGCTTGTAGAAAACAATAGTATAGTCTGTTGCTTATTCAACTTTTGTCCACAGTCTGCTGCTTATTCAAATTTTTTCCACAAGCCCAATCCTACCCAAATTAAGCAAGAGTTTAAATACTTACGTGCGGTTTATGTGACATTGGGGCGATATTTTTTGATAAAAACTTGCTTATTAGAAGTTCGATTTTTAGTGAAATAAACACTTTCAGACTGCCCAAGTTCAGTAAAACAAGCTTTGCATTTAATATTTTTGTCTCTATCCTTGTGCAAGAAATGGTTTATTTAAAGGCTATCCAAAAAAATCACTCCAATGGACGTTTCTGTGTCTGGAACCATCAATCAAAAATCATATCTAAAAAATTTAATAGGGGGGTTCAGTCCCCTTAGCCCCTCCTGGATCTACCTATGATTTAGTGCTAGCAGTACAAATAACTAAAACAGAATCAAACAAATGTTCTCAAACTTGGATGATGCAATACTTCTGATTATATGTCAAATGACCTTTTGATTCTTTTTCAAAGTTCTGTAGAAGTAGTTCTTCAGTATTGTAAGCTATTTGGCAGTTAGGCATTTCAATCAAAGTTCAACTAAAAAGTTTGCTGTATTACAGTATTTTCAGAATACATGTATATTGCTTCATTCCCTAACTTTGCTAGAAGATTCTCAAAAGGAAACTAGGTTGTCACTGAAATTCTTTCTCTTTCCATGGTCAATTGCTATAACATAGTCACAGATCCCAATTCCAGGTCATTATTTCAACAATTTTTCTACATATATTATATAAATATTTGATGATTCAAGATAACAGAAAAAGGAATGAACTCAGAAGACTTGCCTACAATGAACTTGCCAAGAAAAAATTCTTGAAAAACAATTGGTTGGTACACTGAAGCTAGTTTGTTTGTTCCTTGTCAATCCACTACAGATCAGCATTAGCTAACCAATGCAACGGTACAGATTTAGACGATATAGTAGAAACACAATGAATGTGATGACAAGCAAAACAGTGAAAGAGTTGAAAAATGTATGTCTTGCAAAAGTCACATAACCCTGGCAAGTACATAGAAATTACATTGAGGAATGGTGATTTTCTTGAAATTTTGACTGTCTTGCAATTGTGAGTGCTCTCACCACATTCCTGGTTTATAATAATGTTGTTAACCTGTTTAATGAGGCGAAAGTCACATTTAACAATGTTTAATTGTACAATAGGCCTACTGATATGTTCACTGTACTGAATAACTTAACAGTGGGACAATGACCTTGCCTATCACAAATAATCTGGTGCACTATATAAATAAATCAATACAAACAAGTCAAAAGCATGTTTGTGCTTCATTATGAGAAGAGTGAAGTGGGCGGTATTAACTTCTATATTCTATAAGTGAATAACATAATAAATTTGGCACTGATCACAAGCTAAGCAAAGCTCAACCACCCACAATAAAAATGATAATTCATAGTAGCCAGCATGCATCGACACACTGAAAGTTTAGCGTATTAAGACAAAGCAAGTGCAAGTCATAATTCTCACCATTTACAGTTTTTCTCTTGTTAAGACGTATTTAACATGGTGATTTTCTCATAAATTAACACTCAAAAACATCAACAAAGGTTTGGTGGTTGTTATGCACACGGATTTGCTTGAATGAGGATTCAAAACAAACTTTTGCATGGCATGACCAAATGTGAGCTCATAGTTGTTTAAATTTTTCGTAAAACCAGAAGTAGTCACAGTTGAAGGATGCCCAACTGCCAGAAGGGCAATTTCAGTCGAGACAGCATCATTCAACTGAATGTTTGAACGTCCTGAGGAAACTATGAAGGTGTATGTTTTCTCAGACAAAAGACCAAAATTTTTTATTTCTGGCAATAATGATGATGCTTGGTATATTGTGTTTATGTTTGCCCATATGTGATCTAATCTCTCTGAGAATTCTGGAGTAACCACAATGATATTTGAAACCTGTGGAATGAGCCCGTTTTCAAACTTCTGCTTCAAAATATGCAAGCATTTTGTGAAGTCAGTGTGATTTTGATCTGGAGTAGCAATGATTTCTGAACCAAATTCCTTATATATGTTGAGCAACTCAGGATAAATTGAGTCAAAATCACCAGATATAAGATCAGGAACAAATTTTTCTTCAAAGGTGGTAATCTCCTCATTTAGACTGTGCAGAAAATTAGTTCCTCCATCAATGCTAGCTTTGTAAATGGCCTTGTCCCACAGCAATTGAAGACGAGCTTTAGCAGATTCAGGCAACTTTCCTGAAAAACTCTCAGCTTGGTTCATCACAATCAAGATAATAGCTACATCAGAGTCTTTCGCCAAAAACTCTAAGGGAGATTGACAAATGTTTGTTTTTTCCATTAATTCACTTCCTGCAAATCCAAGTCAGTCACAATATTCACAAACAACTTAAATCTGTAACAACATTCGTTGGAGTATTTCAAATGAACTTACATTATTTGCATGCATTTCTATCACAAAAATACTGAAGTTGAAACTGACTAGTTTAGCTTATAATTTAGAAACAGAAATATATGTGCTCTTGTGAATGACAACACAGTTGTGGTGATGATGAAGTGTTCTGCTCCTCTCTGTGTTGGTCATGTGCAAAACTGATTGTGTTATGTGCTATTGTATGGCTAACCATTTTTTGTGCTCTTGTATCAATGATCACGTCTGTATAGACCACAAGCCTGCAAATAAACTATTAGTATTATAACAGATTAGAAATGTTGAAGACAAACAACAAACAAACATAAGTTTCGTATGGTCTGTATACATTGTGCATTTCAAATTTCATGCTAGAAAATAAACAAACAAAAAAGTAAATGATGAAGATGTTACCAGGTTGAAGAAAAGGGCATGTGATGTAGCCTCCAAACAATGCCATGTGACCTGTGGATCTATTCTAGTGAAGAAATACAGGTCTAATGTACAATTCGCCCTCCCCATCTTCTTCCCGGATGATGACGTCACTGGTGATGTCATCGATTGAAGGAGGTCGCACACCACTTGATTATGACGTCAATAGCACCTCATGAGATACAGCCCATCAAATTGACGGCCTATATCTGATGCAGTGGTATACAAAGATTGAAGTTTTGAAATTGGATTGGATCCAAAATATTCTCATAAACTCCCTATCCGATCTGTATCCGAAAATTTAAAATTATGGACTGCAATATCCAATCCAAATCCGCCCACTAAGCTGCACATTAGCAAAAATATTTGGTAGTGTCTCTTTTGCCTCACAAGGCAAAAGTTGCAGCTATTTTGCCTTTAGTTAGACACGATTGAAATGTTCATGTGACAAGTATGATACACACAAGAAGACAAGGGTTAGGGTTTAGGATTAGAGTTAGGATTTAGATTGAGGTTAGTCTTTAGTTTACGCAAACAAACAAGAAGCCACTAACGTAGATTTCCAGCACTGAAACCATGACAACAAACTAAGCCGTTACAGATGTCGTTATCAAGTGAGAAGGTCATGCGTTTGAACTTTTCATGTGACCATTTCAAACAATTTTGTTTGTAAGGTAAAAGCGCTCCAGCAGTGCTGTTGCCTCTTGAGGCAAAATAGGCACTGCCAACACACTTTGTCTTGAATGCCATGGCTACAACTGCCGACCACAATCAGTTGAGTTTATGGGAGATCTTGACCAGAAGTGCACAATCGTTTTTCTATATAGTAGCACAAGTTATAGTTGTGCACATTTTTCACCAAGGTGAAGCTAGCCGCACTTTCGCCAGCCGCACTTACAACTGGATGCGAGGTTCGTCACAAAAATTTCCAATTGTCAAGGTTTGCTAAAGAAACAATTATTTTCACTGCAGTGGAGAGGAAAGCAATGTCAGAAAGGTTGGAAACCTTTTCCAACGAAAAAATTTTTTTCTTACTGCGTTGAGACGACATAAAAGTTCCGCAACGTCTTCACAATCAGCTGAGTCACGATGGTAAAAAGACACATTATTGAAACGTCATGCACTGATTTTTAATGATGAATAAATCAAGAAGCACCATTTAGGTAATATGTTAATATTTACTTAAAACCACATAAAACTGTTTACCTCTTCTATATTTTTTGTAAATTTTGCTTTTTTCGTTACTCTGAAACCATCTTCGTACTCCCAGATTAGCCCGCTGATACTTTCGTCGTATACAACGACTATTTCTGCCAAATTGTTAGATCTTCTGGTTTTCAACCTCGTCCTTTTGAGCTCTTGCTGGGACTTTTCCATTTTTCCTTGGGTTCGGTTGTTGTGGCTAAAGTTCCTTAAAGAAACAAACCCGCTTGATATTTGCTTTGGAAATGCCATCTAACACCATAAATAAGAAAAATATAATCTATTCATCTAAACTTACGCGAAGAAGCTTTTTTTCATAGTACTTTGAGTATTGCTTGTAAACTTCCGATTGCCCATGTCGACCAAGGTCACCTATCAGTTGAAATTTAAAGCTGAACCATCACCAACAGCGTTACTGAAACCCAATAAAAAGCAGACTTTACTTACCAAGCAAAATGCTTGATCACAAAAGACAATGTGGCAAACAGCGTCTTTTGATCACATTTATAAATTCAGGGGAAAAGTATGTTTTCTCGTGGTCCATCTGTTGGCTTTTTTGCTACTTCCAATCCTTCATTAATGAAACCAATGAAGTATTTATATTAGACAGTAGCTCCCTTTGGAAATACAAACTGTCCGTCATCACGGCAATCATTTTTTTCTTCTTTCTGAAATACTCCTGATATAGTAAACTCAAGCCAACTTATGTAGTAAGTAGAAAGCTACATAATAATAATAATGATATTTTATTGCGGACTCATGGTCCATATCACAGACACAAGAACACAAAAGTGGTTAGCTATACATCAGCGCACATTACAGAAACGGTGTTAGCACATGACCAACACT
>JGI24021J15306_10011878_pt1 | contig 10816 bp, 8 predicted proteins | sample Ectturendosymbi1_FD_15306 | JGI IMG/M metagenome (IMG submission 15306) | reverse complement strand
TGCTGCTTTCCTTTATATTTTATACGTAGCGTTGAAGCACAGAAATTTGGTGTTATTGTTTTTGCGTTTATGCTGCTAGTAAAATCTGGCACGTGTTTTGATCAGAATAATTAAAATTGAAAGCACCAATTCGTGAAAATCTAGAGCACAAAACAAACAAGTTTTGCAAATTCGTGCTGCAAACCATCACACAAAACCAGTTATTTAATTTAAATGAAATTATACGAGATGTTTCGAAAACAATTTTCATCGCAAACAAAAGTAAATGTCAGCAAATCTCATTCATCGGCTTTTTGCTAACGATGAAAACACTTGCGTGGCAAAATGTTTAACACAATTTTACTGGCGTTTTCGTTTTTTTCGTTGTTGTTTCTAACACAACATATTCTTGAATAAAGAAAGTTATGTGAAAAAGCGATTTCACTTGCTGTATATTTTGTTTGTGTCGCGTAAGATGGCACTGCTAAAAATTGTCGACTATCGTTAACTTGCTTAAAAACCTAACTCCAATTTTCTACTTTTTGCACAGAAGAGGAACTTCTCAGAGCAGTAAACAAACTGATGAGCTGGCAAGCTGAACGTTTGGATCAAGATGTCGGATTTTGCGAGCTTAGTGCCAACATGATGCCAGTGGTTCATCCACAACTGGTCAAAGTAGACGAGCCTTTACACTTTTGGTACACGCACAATCCTGATTGCAGTAGCGAGATTTCATTTGATGATATTCTGAAGCTATTTTCTGAGACATGCAAATCTGTTGCTCTGGTGGGGTTGCCAGGAGCCGGCAAGACCACCATGTCAAAGCGCTTGTGTCGCGGAGCAAAGACCACATGCTTTTACATGAAGTTCCAGCACATGAACTACGGTGAGGAGCGGATGACCCTGCGCGAGTTGCTCATCGACAATATTTTCCCTCACTTGGACAAGCAAACGTGCAAAGACGTTTACAGATGGATTGTGAGGAATCAAAGCACATGCATAATAATTCTTGATGGCCTTGACCAGGCAAAATGGAATCTTGAAGATTATCCGAACTATCGTAGCGACAACGCAGCACAGACTGTGCCACATTTAATTGGTAATCTGCTTGCAAAGCAGTTGCTTCCAGACGTTCGACTGATTTTCACGACCAGACCTCACAAACTGCTCACTATCCCACAAAGGCTCCGACCTGACGTTACCATCTTGCTTCGTGATTTCACTGATAAAAACATGAAACTATTGTTTTATTCTTTGACCGGGCTACGAGCCTCTGAGCTGTGGAAATCTCTGGAGACTAGTTCTCCGCAAGTACTACATCTTTGTCACAACCCTTTAATGCTGCATATTGTCATTGCTGTCCTGTTATCTGCGCAGGAAGCTGGATTCCGAATGGAGTGGACTATGACAAGAGTTTATACGACCATGGTGAAAAACTTACTAAAGTCTGAAAGTCCTGGTATGGGCTGCAATTTACAAGGAATGAAAACGAAGCTAGCAAAAGTGGCCTACGACGCTGTTCAACACGATTCCGTATTAATAACGAGCAACCACCTGTGGGAGGTAGGTCTTGATGTCAACACAGTCAAAAACCTGGTGATTTCCATTGCAGGAAGAGCACGTTCGCCTCAAAGGCTATTCGAAGAGGGACCCCACTTATATTTTGCCCACGAAAGCTTGCAAGAATTTTTTGCAGCACTGCATCTCTTTTATATGACAGTCAAGACGGATGCGCCTCGTCTACCTAAACTCGTTACCCACAAAGATTTTTTTTCCCAACGCTGGTCACTGACACGGAGATTTTACTGCGGTCTTCTACTCGACTTCAACGGTATGGGCTGGAGCAGATAATGCTTAGTAAACTCTTTGGATGGCAAATTGTTTTTAGTTAGTTGACGATCCATGTCATGATGAATACTGTGGGGATTTGGTTTTAAATCCTCACAAATGTAATGTTTCTAAGCCTATACAGGAGTGGTTCACAGTCGCAACTCCTTCAAATTCAAATAGCTGTTATACAAAATTTGCCTCTCTGTATTTTAGTCCCAAAACTTGCTAGCTAGAGGAAATGATATTAATGACTTGTTGGAGAAAATATTGCTAAATGTATTAGCACCAAACTCCACTACACCAGTTTCTGCTTTTCCTTCCAGTATGCTGTGCCTGCAAGTGACGTGAGCTAGAGATGCTGCATGGTAAAACCTAAGCAAAGCAAAATGTAAAACATGAATAGATGCTCCAGTGCTACTTTAGCGCCACTGGTCGGCAACGCTTGTTTGCAGCGGAGCCAAATTACTTCACACAGCATTATCAAGAAGTTGCTTTATAACCCCACGCACTACAACCTACTACTAAGTGTTACGTTATTTCAACGACAAAATAACCTTTTCATCAGGGTCTAGTCTATCGGTCTGTTGCTGCTTAAAACAAAATTACGCAACTGGCAAACTTGGGAAATAGGCCTTTCAACCCATGCGTCAATAAACAATCTGATACCAACAGTTACACAGCTGCATTCATGAACGTAATTCTTAAAATGAGAAAAGCCTTTGCACAAACCTGGCTGCTGCTAAAAAAAGTATTGGAATGTCAAAAAAACAAATAAATAAGATAATTCAAAAATTTTATAAAATTATGACTAGGTACCCATTACAAGATTTTCGCAATTTTTTTTTTTAATTTCGTCTCTCGTTAGATGTTCACAAAAATGGCCGTCAAAGTTCTTGTATTAAAACTTACTAATGAAAAGAATTCGTGAAGTAGGGTACTGCTGAATTTACTGAGAATATAAATAATATGCGAATAACAGCTTCAGAAACATTTGGCGTTAGGTCTGTCAATTTAGCAACTTAAAATTGTTAAAAACATACTTTTCAAAGCATCCAATCAAATATGGCTGCATTGCACTGTACGTGCAGTTTGTGCTTTCAATGAGACGTTTGTTCCTGAGCTGTACCTTTGAAAGTTTTTAAATGTTCGGACAGTGTGAAGTAGTCATTAATTTCAAACACGATTGCAATCTCACGTCGTTCAATCTGTGTTGCTGTTTGTTTTTCATGACGCTTATGCTTGAAAGCAATTTTTCGCTAAAGTAAGTCGAGCCAAAGATTGACAAATTCCCCATTGCAAAGTTCTTCATATTTCCAACAGAATCAGACAAACAATTCCAAGCCTTAAAGACAAGTTGATCCCGTTTCGATTAATGCAATTCTTCCCATCTGTTTTGTTTCAAAAGTGCGGCAGGGTCTTTTGAGGTTTTCTATGTCCGTGATCAGATGTTGAAACTTGTACTTCCAATGACTGTTTTCTCGTAATTCCTCCAATGTAACAACATTGTGCTCGATTTACATTTTCAAAGGCAGAAATATCTAGAGCAGTTTCGTCGGCTTCGAGTGGGTGAATGGCAAATAGCAGAGTTGTTTTTTGGTGACGAAAATCTTAGTAACGACCCGAGAAAGCAGTTTTGAGTTCATTAAAGGGCATGTCTCACCCCTCAGGCATTCTGTATTTAAGTACTGCCGAGTGCCTTGTGTTTATTTCTGTAAGCAGGGAAATATTGCAAATCACTGTTAAAATCTTTGACTAACAAGTAAAGCTTTGTTTGGAAAAGTAAGACTTCTTCGCGAAGAGACAAGGCTATATTTCCCTTCTCCTTGGCGTTTTTTAAGCCAGTTCAGACGTTGCGTGACATCAACCATAAAGTAAAACTTCTGTTGCAACTCGTCGGATGTTAATTCGGGAAAGGCAAGACCCTTTCCAGCCATAAGATTTTTAGTGTCCTCCAAGCATGCTGGAAAGCATCTTAGCACCAGCCTTCGGGAAATATATCGGACGTTCTTGTGTAAAATTAGATCAGAATTTTCGCTGTTTGCTTTCTTGTAGCAAACTGCCTGTGATTTAGATCTTTTGCTAAGACTTTGTTGACAATTTTTATCACTAAGTTCATAACCTCTGTGAAATCCTAAGGAAAGGATTTGGCGCAAAGTGCCTCCTGATGAATGATGCAACGAAATGATACCACGTTTCGTTTCAGCTCCTTCTTCATTAAAGCAACCTTTGTGAACCCCTGTCACGCTTGGTGCTTCGTCAGTTGCAATAGATACAATGCGATTAGTTTCTATGCCTTTTTTGTTTTAACATTCAATTAAAGCTGCAAAAGTATCTTGCCCTTTTGTCTGACCAGCAGGAGGTAGCATTTTATCATCTCCTCTTTTGGCCCTCCGGAACTCATGTAGCGGCCTTGCAGCACTACCTGAGTGGTATACCAACGACGTCAGATAATTTATCGCAAACAATAGAAAATTCTGAAGCTGCAGTGATGTCCTTGGCTTGTATGGCACTGATGTTTTCAACCAAGGTCAACGATTTTTACCTGACTGTCTCTGTTGACAAATCCATTTCTTCAATTTAAAAAATCATTTCTGTCTTGTTTTCAAAATTGCTGAACAGTTGTTTGGAAGCCGTAATGAAGCTTGTTTTATGTATGCACCATCAGTAAAAGGCCTCTTTTCATTGTTTAGTGGCTCACCACAAAATTGGCTTTACACCAGGGGGATAAAATAGTTTTCTGAGAGGGGCCCAAATTTGTAATCTGTGTCCTATAGTTTTAAACTACGTCCAACACATTTTTCCAGGGAGGGCGAATAATTTTCTAGGGGTGGTTCGCTCCCTGCTCCCCCCTGGTTACGGGCCTGTTCTCAACTCTTTAGTGTCTTCTTTGATTTTCTGTTTTTTTACTTTACTTCACAACTCTAAACTAAGACCTGTCCTTCCCGTTTAACTGCCACAGTTTATAAATACTGTACAGCAGTGGTTCCCAAACTTGTTCGAGCAGTTACCCAAATCAAGGCAGCGATAGTGTCTTATTACCCTCAATATTTCGCAGTGATCGCTCATATTATAGAACAACATTGTGGTGTTGGTTTCACCTTACCCCCCGAAAAATCGCATATTACCCCCCAGTTTGGGAACTACTGCTGTACAGTATGTTTTCATTGTTGCGCTCGATACGGACTCACGCGGTGCTAATCTGTGACATCATAATGGCTGGGCATGCAGCTAACCTTGACACGTTGGTAGAACGCTTGCGATGGCATCAAAGCTTCTGCGTATTACGCAGTCAACGCCAGTGGTCGGTCCGCCACCACGGCCAGTGAACGATGGGTAGTTGCCTACACCACAAGTGGCTTGCGGATAGAATTTTAAGGCCTCGCGAGCTTTCTTAGTATTGATTTAATGTTGTGTATATGCTGCAGTAGATCGTTTTAGTTAGAACAAGCACAAAATCTTTTGATAAAAATGTACAGTATAAACGGCGTTAGACTAAAACTGGCCTGTAGAGAGCTTCTGGAAATTAGTTAGCAATGACAGATTTTCGAAAGTGAAAGATTTCGCACTAAAATGTACTCGATGTTTGGAAACACAAGCATACATACGTGTGTGAGAGCACAATATCTACGATGAAACAAGTCAAATCTAGAAACAGAAATCGAATGGCAGCCGAAACATTGGACGATAGTCTCCGACTTGCTACCACTAATACTGGTATTGATAAAGGAAGGATAGTGTCAGAGAAGCCTCAACCACAGGCATCCCACTGATAGAGATTTGTAATAATTTCAACCACGCACTCACTCATCTTCCTTTTTTAGCTTCAAATCTTGTGAATCTATTGTTTCTTACATCATTTTGTTGGATGTGGCCCGCAAGTTATCACGTTTTTGTAAAATGGCTGGTAGATCAAATGTAGTAGTTGGACGACACTGATATAGGCTGTGCTTTTATACGCATGAATAAGCATACACATTTTTCTAAAAAGTACGAATATACGAATACTCCTGTATGCATTTCAGTGAGAATCTTGCTGCTGAACACAACCAATGCATTCCCACCCTTTAGTGAATAGATGCCTAGATAACTGTATTCTAACATATTTTGACTCAACTCCGTCTCCGTGGCCCACTCGAAAACTTCGCTGTTGCTCACCAGTGGGCCATGGCCCATAGGTTGAGAAACACTGCTCTACAATCTGTATGCGTAAAACTGAAATTGACACGTGTAATGGTTAAGATCCAATGAGAATAGTCTTTTCATTTGGTTGGTTGCTCAAATTTATCTGTTAGCAACAGGGTTGCCAGACATCTCTTGAGAAAAAAGCCAAACCATTTCTGCAAAAAAGCCAAACCGGGTAAAAAAAGCCAAATTGTTAAATAAACATGAAATTTTAAATTCTTTATTAGTTGTAGGACATTTCAGAAGAATAAAGTTGTAGCATTACCTCTACACTCTATAGCAGGGCTAATCAAATGGTGGACCGCCGTCCGAATCCGGACCTTTGGATGGCGAAGGCCGGACCTCGTCAGTCTCTCAAAGGTGTATTCTACACCCAGAAGTTTTTATCTCAAAATTTTGCGCTTTTGGCCGTACTTCTAAAGCATTTACTCCTCGTCAACTGTGCGATTGTCGATCAAGCTGTTGTTCAGCTAAATTGCAGTGCACACCTGAATTGGGCAAGCTACGATTTTTTGGTTCAAAAGTAATTGTTTCGTCATAATTGTTTAACAATCGCTCGTCACTGCAATGTCTACCCTGGTGAAAATTGTGGATTCAAGGCTAGAATATAGCAACGAAACCTTTTCTTTCCGATAAACAATACAGTTATACAAATTTATTTGTGCACAGTTATGAAAGATACTTGAGTAAGGGAAGAGCTTTGCAGGGATTTTGGTCCTTTAGGAAATATTTTTTATTTTTTTGCGGGAAGTCAACAAAATGTGTAGAAAAGCTAAGGCATTTTCAGCTTTTTTAGGAAATGATAAGGAAAGGGAAACTGTTGAATTTTTGGCTGACATAGTGTAACACCACAATGACTTGAATGTAAAATTTCAAGGAGAAAAACATAGCCTACTACTTGCCCTTTCCGGAAAAAGTTTAACATCTTCAAACAAGTCATTCAAAACGAACTTAGTTATTTTCCCAGGCATTTGGGGAAAATAAAAGCAAAAAGATTCCTGATATATTCAACTTATTGAAAAGCTGATTATCAACATTGTCGAACAGTTTGACGACTTTCTTTTCGAAAACAGTTGCTGCTCTTTCCTCAAAACCCTTTTTATTGACAGACATTACCGAATTCTGAACTGAAGCAAAAAGACACATGCGCATGTGTGCACCGAAGATGAAGTGGAAATTTTTATAGGTACCGGAGCTCTGCTGGGCATCTTCGCTTATATTTGTAGGCACCGACCCATCATTCACTGCATTCACTGATGAAGGTGGTGGAGCGGAGCTCCGGCAGCTTGGCACCACTGGTGTTGACGCAGCCAAAATTAAACTTGAATTAATTGAATTCCAATAGAATGTAGCAGCGAAAGAAATATTTTCTGATGGCACACCTGAGAACTTCTCGTCAAAGGAAAGTATCTCCAAAATTTTTCCACTCCCCGCAAATACAGTCTGTGGAAATTCTTACGGCGTTTGGGTCTACCTGCTGCTGCTGGAGGGCCGAATTGTCCCCCCCTGCCAGCCACAGTAAATGTAAAAATCGAGCCCCCACTTGGCTTATACTTCGGTTTTAGTATTCTTTTGGTTTTCAGTATTTTTTTGCGTTTTTCGGAGTATTTGTTGGTGATTTTGGGTTTTTGGTATAGCCATCCACATCCGCATCCACCGTCATTTTTCAGGGTTTTTCTGAGTGTTGCTAGCAACCCTCCTACAGTGGGCAGTGGACCTTTTTCAGCCACGTTTTGCCTCCTGGCCTAAACATCTAGTTGCGCCACTGACTGCTGACAGTCCGCACTGTCAAAAAAGAAGCTCATGAAGAACAAGTTTCGCATCTGCATCACGAATAAAACTTTCACCATAACATTCTATTCAATGCCGCTACCTTGGATCAAAAATTAAGTAACTGCCAAGAAGCACATAATGCCATTGCTCCCATCAGCAGAACAATAAATAACGCTGACCGCGTTTGTTAATATCTGTATCCATTTACTGGATTTTGTATATCTATATACAGTATAATCGTATCAAATTCTCATATTACGTTTTTTGTTAGAAAAATCCAAGACATGTCACATTTGCATGATTTTATGGGAGTGACCGGACCTCGAACAAGTTTGACGTTTGTTACCGGACCTTTTCTTAAAATAATTGAGTAGCCCTGCTGTAGACGTTTGACTAGCAGTGCGAATCTGCGTGTTGCTAGCACATCTGTGAAATCGCAGCCATGTTTTAATGTAATCGTTTCGATCCCACATCCTCAAGTAACGTTACTAGTGCAAAAAGGTGTGGGAACGCGTTCTCACAGCAAAAAAGGTGTGGGAACGCCATTTCAACGCGTTCCCACCCCACTACATCCCTGAAGAGCACTGATCTAGAAGCTTCTCGTATAATTGCTTGCTATCTACATCTGAACTGTACAAAGATCCTAAATTTTCACACGTAGATTTTAGTTTCTCACAGTCAGGACCTTTTTACAACAGTAGCCTACCCAGTCCAAAATTTTGGGGGTCAAATGTTTTGAATTTAAACAAGCAACCGTACTTGGTTTAGGATACCGCGTCTCGAAGCACAGGAAATTAAGATACGCTAGAAATTTTGGGGGCGTGGCCCCTTTCGCCCCCCTGCTACGTCTATGTTTCACAAGGCCTTGGACATCGAACAGAAAGCCAAATTTGGAAAGAAAAAGCTAGCTCTAAACAAGAATAACAAATCTCTTTCAGAAGTTAACATTTTTGCTCATCTGGCAAGGGAACGATACTAACTGTTCATTTTTCGTGGACTAACTAATGTTCTCTCTACCTTAGTCTCTGGACTGAAGCATTGCATTCAACCTAATTATTATCGGACACTAGTAGCCATCGAAGATGTTTGATAAAGTCGGAGTGGGCCGACCGTAGCAGCTTAAGTAATTTGTACATCTCTAGGACCTCAACAGCAGTTATTGGCGTAACAGTCAGATTCTCACAGCTCGGACTTAAACTCGTCTCAGCCAGATTTTGACTAATGTCTTCTTGCCTGAAATGTAGCAGTACGGACTGACTTCTCCTTTCTTATAGAGCAGGGGCCGAAAACCTATGGCTCGCGAGCCAGATGTGGCCCTTTTGATGGCGGCATCTGGTTCGCTTGATATTTTCTTAAAAAGGATTGTTACTGATGAAACTTTTTCTGTAATTTTCCTACAAAGCCATCAGCAACACCATGCAGCACCAAAAGTCGCATTCATAAAAAGAAGCATGTTATTAAAGATAAAATTCTGACATTTACCATTGTTTAAAATTGTTGATTTTGCTTAAAAATGCACACGTTAGTTAAGTTAGTTGCATTAAGTGTTGAAAAATATTATATGGTTCTCACGGAAATACAATTAAAAATATGTAGGTTTCTTGGCTCCCTTAGCCGAAAAGGTTCCCGACCCCTGATTGTACTTTAGAGTGAGAAGGACGAGGTCTCGTAACTATGGCATGCGAGCGTTCTTGTTCTGTCACAATTTCTGACCGTCGTATTATGTCACAATACCACAGTTTTGTCATATTGCTTGATGGTGTTGACGCAACACGCCCGACTTATAATTTGAGATTCTTAGCGCAGAGCAGTGGTTCCCAACCCAAGGCCGGCGCTAGCCCTTGTTTGGTGGTACGGCCAAGGCCAGCAGAAATTATGGATTCATGGAACTATTGCTCCCCAAAACAAGCGGTACTTTTGCGATTCTGTACTCTCTAGAAAAGATGATCTTTTTCAGGCATTCAGAGTAAGCGATCCAAACTAAGCACTTTCTGCCATAGTTGCTGGTCTAAATCCTAAATTCAACCCGAACTGAAAACATTATAGAGTAAATATTTACCAATTAAAGGCTATTTCTTTCCTTGCAGTTCCAAACATTTAGTAGAAACATTGCTCTTGACTATTCTACACCACGAATTCTGCAAATTAAAAACCAATGCCTGCAATGCACAATATGGAGTTGTTGCTCTAACTCTTCGCCATTGAGTCAACAGACATAAAGATAAAAACATTCTACCAGTAAGTATAAGCAATGTTACGAACCGACAAAATTCTTATGCCGCTCGCAAAAATGAAGGAAATTTTCTCAGTGTGTTCTCTCTACCACAAACTTCAGCAATTTTGTCCACGTCAAGTCTGTTAACTCGTTCTTTGTGAACATGTAAAATCGTTCAATCGTCTTTGGATCATGGTTGTGTACGCAAGTAAGTTTTCACCCGCTTTAGTGCTGAAAAAGACCTCTCTGAATGAGGCATTCATGGCAGGTAAAAAAAATTGATCCCAAACTTTCCAGACACCGGAAAATACAATACTCTCAGTCTCAGAGACTGACAGTTTCGACAAAATTTTTATTGCATCGTGAATAGAGAAATCGGTAGACAACTCGTTGCAAACATCTTTGCAGAGTAGTTTCAGAAGTATGCAGCTGTTCCTCGAGTTCAAGCTTCAAGAGATCGTCTTTGTAGATTCCTAGGAGTGTTTCTAGCTGATCTTGATATGCATCCTGCAAATTTCTACATAGGCTATACGATATCCAGGTTGATCAAATAGAAAATTTTCTTCTGCATTTCGCGGAAGCCTGCCCTAACTTTCCCACCTTTGGCAGCTTTGCAACATACAGAACAGAATGTGATTGCAGAATCATTTCCCGCATCATTATGAAGCCATTTGCAGTGATCAAACCAAGTTGCTTGAAATGATCGTTTTCTTTTGTGAAATTTTTGTTGTCATGCGACTTCTGTTGTCATCGTGTTACCTGGAGGTGATTGCCGTTCAGTATTTAGTAATTCATCCAACTACAAGCCTTCGAGCAAGCACATGTGCTCCACAACAT
>JGI24021J15306_10011876_pt1 | contig 10817 bp, 7 predicted proteins | sample Ectturendosymbi1_FD_15306 | JGI IMG/M metagenome (IMG submission 15306) | reverse complement strand
GTGGCGGATCCGGGGGGGGGGGCATTTTGGGGCAATTGTCCCCCTAAACGGCTGTGGCGCCCCCTTAAAATGGCCTCTCTGATAAAAATCGCCCTTTTTGGTACCTAACGAAATAGAAACAAAGGCAAAAATACTCAGTCTAAACTAAACAATGCTTTACACTTCGTAGAACTTCAGTATTTACGGTACGGACTTTGACCCAGCGTCTTACCGATTAGAATCAACAACATTATTGTTTCGTAATAATACTCCTGTTCCCTTATTTCTTTTCCGCGTCAGAACTGCCCAGCAGCAATCACAAACACGATCTTTCGTTAGCACAGTTCTGGACTTGCCGTTGGGCTGTGCAAAATTGGTCTGTTTTTGATACAAGTTAATTTTTTAATGCTTGGTGGCAGTTGTGAAACTAAAAGCAGTAGTGAACATAGGAAGGCAATAAATATGGAAAACTTAGAACTGACGCAAGATTTTAGAAACCCGCAAAGCGAAAAAACAGTTTCAGGTCTGCTATCAATGCAGTCCGTGAGTCCACTCCACAGTGGCCTACGTCTGCATCTTAGTTTTGCAACACCAAGGTAAGTGGATGAGTTTCATGTCGGAACTAATGACCCTGATTTAACCATATTACAGTGTGTGAAAAGCTATAGCAACATTTCTACATTAGCAGGAGCGTAACGAAGTTAGATGGACCCAGGGCAAGAAGCAAGTTTGGCGCCCCCATGGTCGAACCTGAGGTCTTTGGGAAGCAATTGTACTCTGTTGAAGAAAGTACCTGTGACTTTGTCGGTACTTTTCGGCGCCCCCCGCAGTGATTCGGCGCCCGGGGAATTTTGCTCCCCTTGCCCCTCCCTCGTTACACCTCTGTACGTTAGCAAACAACTTGCCGGTTTCTGACAAAAATGCATTGAACGTGCCTATTTTTTTTGGTCACAGACCGAATTTTTTGTTGTGCTCAGACAGTCCTGATCGAAAAATGTTCTGAAAATCAGGCTAGTGAATACTGTTACGACAAGTTTTAATACTATTACGGGACAAATGACCGAGATGTCTTAGCGAAAAAAACAGGAGCGTACTCCAGTGGCTCAAGGAATTATGACCAACAATGCAATTCTGCAACACCTCACTCCGTCAACGGGCAGCGCAGCGTAGCATTGAATCGCTATGTAGTAGCACGACGCGCCTCAACAAATCATGGTACTCACTACTCAGCAGTCATCTGTAACGCAGAAACTTTGGAAAAATACCAACTATCTACAGCTTGGTGGAATTATTAATTGGCTGTACGCAGTCATGACACTTTTTGCTCAACAGTTCAATGTTTGCAGATCAAAATTTGAGAGGAGTACGGCGCCTTTCGACCACCCCCCTGGCAAAAGTGACTGATTGCCATATGGTTGTGTCTTGATCCTTTTGTTGCATGTGCAAACCCCTAGATAGCTCACGCCGGCCACGAAAAGGCTTTGGCATGGTTAGCGAAATCTGCAACCAACAAAATGCGTATCTTATTGGCTAGATCAGGGGTCTCCAAACTACGACCAGCGAAGAAATTTTGTCATTGATGAAAGAATATCTTTAAGAAAATTTGTTGATTTGGTAGAATATAGCATAACCCGGAACAATCACCTTACGTAAGAAGTCCGGCCCTCGACATATTCTGTACTATCTTATTTGGTCCTCCGACAAAAATTTGGAGACCCTGGGTTACATCATTTCGCGCAAATCATATAAATTTGAGTAGAAAGGCAGAAAAACGATGCAAATTTTAACTTTTTCACTGGCATCTGTGGGGTTGGCGGAGATTCATGGTTTTAAATAGGTTATAGGCTGTTTCTCGCTTGTGTTTGCTATCCTGGATAGAAACAGATCCATCGTCAGATCAACAGCATTAGGGTGGCTTAAAGCTTGTTTTTGGGGGATTCGTAGTAGCATACATAACATTGCAACTTGACTTTATTAGGGAGACTAGAGCTTGAGTATGGAGGTATTCACTGTGGATTTGATGATGTCATCCAGACTGCTCCTACTTCTTTTGCACAGTGTCACACCTTTTCTTATAATCTGGATTAGTGAGATTGATGTTTTTTCTTCACATCAGCAGTCCAATGTCAAAATATGTGAAAAAATATTAAACACTTGATTGAAATTCTACTTATATTAGTGGCGTTAAATGTGTTTTGGGGCAATATGCTTTCAGGTCCAGTCAGTGCTGTATCAGCCCAACTCTGCCACCCAAAATGCTTACAGGGGCCCCCTAATGGTGATTTGTAAAAAAAGTTATGTTATGCTACATCTCGAGACTGAATGGCCTTCAAAATAAAATATCCTATTTGTAGAAACAATTTAGGCAGAACCAGGCCCGTAGCCAGGTTTTAAGACTTGGGGGGTCAAAATACATTTTTAGGGGGAAAATATATTTGTTTTTATCATATGTTTAAAACAAATTTTTCTGACCACAACAAAATTTGGGGCAGCACAAAAAAGATTTGGTGGTAACTGCCTCCGAATGCCCCACCGTGTCTGCAGTCCTGGGCAGAACCGTCGCCAGAAAGTCTTCTATTGGGGGCCTTCATGTTTGTGCAGGAGGGCTAGACATTCTGAAAATTTACTTTTAATTCACAGCATTTGCAGATTGTGCAAATTAAGTACAAATATTTTCCCGCAAATACCCATAGTAGGCTCGTAGTTTACAACTAAATTCTTTTGAACGAGCTTAACAAAAGGTATTGGGTCGTAAATCATTGTCATTTATTTGATGGCGATTATTTAGAGATATCGTAATGACATACAGATGTAAAAAAAATTTGCAGGAAATCAGAATCAATCCTATCGTTCAGTTATCAAAACATCATTACTGAAGGAGCAAACATGAGGCCGGTCAAAGCATGTGTGCCCCGATGAACGTCTTCTTTCATTAGCGCAAATTGATAAACTTTACCATGAGCCTAAGTGAAATATGCTTATAAAGCGTGCGCATTGGTCTTTTCACTGGCCGAAATACGCATGCAAAAACCTTGCTGATGTCTGGACTGTTGATCTTCTGGTGCATGGTACATGTTTAGATTAATAACATTTTGTATCTAAAATCGCATATAAATCTGAACAAATATAGGCTAGGCCTACGTGGACGCAACGGTTAACATCCATAATCCACTAACTCCACCACTCTGTTTTGGAACAACCCCCAAAATAGACTCTTCTAACTACACAATTAACTCCATCTGGCTGTCTAAACAGCAGGCTGCGCAAATGTGTAACTTTGGTCGTAAGCACCAAAGGTATCTTATTGCTAGCACTGCATAGCATGGTATGCAGTACAAAATAGGAGAAGACTACCCGGGTTAGACAAAGTAGCCTACATTTTTTACAGCAATCACTACACAAAACACGTTGATCAAGTGGAAGTCTGACTTCTGGACGTATACAACTAGGCATGTAGGCAGGGCCGGATAAATGAACGCGAAGCCCATCAGGGCAAAGTCGTGACCGCGACGCTCCCGAAACGCTTAGCGCAAATGGGCAGTTCACTAATGTCCGATCCTTTGCCTGCAGAGCACGGCTCTCACAAATTCAACTCCAAAAATCCCTAGAACAGTACCAAAAAAACCCTAAATCTGTGATGGTGCAGCATAAAATCGGAGTGCCAATGATAAATGTTAAAAATATGACTAAATATTTGTAAAATAAAAACTGAAATAGTTCGTTTCACANATTTTCATACTTTTCTGAAAATCCCTAAAACTGGTAAAAGTTCCAATCTAGGGACAAAATTTCTNGAAGTGAGAGCACTGNTGCAGAGGCANATTGCGAAACTTGCTAGCGGATTGTTGTACTGTTGGTCTTTATGGCGTANCAATAACACGGTAATAAATCTTCAAATGTTCTCNTCAAGTTACGGCAGCAGGCGTTTTGCCGCATGTGACCAGGGCTCCAACTGAGGTTTTTTCCAACCAGATCTGTGTTTTTAGTCGACCTGTGTGTCTACGTTTAATTATGAAAAATCGCGTGAAATGTATGTTTTTTGAAGTGATAAACTCATCAGCAACTTCAATGTGTTCAATAATATAAAGATAACTTTACATCAGGGATTCCCAACCTGTGGTACCCGTACCACTAGTGGTACGCGAAGGTCTTTCAGGTGGTACGCGACTAACTTCCTGTTTTTCACAAAAACCTGGAGTCATAGCTTTCTAGTTTATGTATCGGGCTTTGTTTCTAAATAAATAAATTTTCCTGTAGCCTGCTATTCCTGTTGTTTCGTTACATTATGACTTTCGATGCACTGTTAGCAAACTTACGCCACGCATCGACCAACTGGTGGAAGGTAAACAAAAACCAAAATATCATCAAATTTAGTTGTGGTCATCAAATTTACTTTTATTGTTATTTTAATGTATGTTATTCTTCTGAATAAACTAAGTTCAAATTAGTTGTTCTGGAAGATGTGGTACGCATTGACAACACGGGGTGCCCAAGTGGTACGAGATCGCAAAAAGGTTGGGAATCCCTGATGTATACGGAGTGGAAAAAAGTTGTGTTGCAAAAGGAATAAACATAAAAAAGCAGAGAAAAGATATTTTAATATTGCAAATTAATAAGCGCTTCCCCCAAACATCTAATGCATGGATGTTTGCGATTTTTAGAAATTTTATACATTCATAACTGTTGAAACCTGTTTTTTGTCCCCGAAACGTTGTGAAACTCAGATAACCAAAAATTATCAAACCTGAGAATAGAGTTCTTTTGCCGTAGTATAATATCACCATTTGCAGTAAAATTATTTTTACTACCGTTTAGTTCTCATTGCTTTATCGCTACTGCTATTCGTTACTTTGGCGTGAGTGGTGACAAAAGGAAAAAGCTCGCAAGAGCTCCTCCGTCAGTACACGTTGATAGTAACCTAACTGCTCTTCTCGCTGTTTTGCGTTGATTTTGGATGATTTGTTTGCAGTAAGCTGGCAGCATTGGGAAAGATTAAGCTCAGGTGGCTTTTGACCTGATCGATAGGTTCCACGTTAATTCGGTAAAAATTCAGCATCAGCGACAAACGTAAAGCAGTTGGGGCTTCGAAGCATTGGTCACTGCTACCGGTAAAGTTGCGTATGACCGAATTGACAGTGATGTGCCCGAGTCATTTTTGCCAAGTCAGAGTCACAAGCCCTTCGAGTTAGAGTCGAGTCAGAGTCATCTAATATTTTTTCGAGTCAGAGTCATGTCTTGGTCTAGTCGAGGCAGAGACGAGTCACAAAAACTGTCGAGTCATTTCGAGTCATTGGTTTGCAAGCTCGAGTCAATGTCGAGTCACACGAAATTTCACATTTTTTCCATTACATTTTTATGCTATGAAATAGCGCCCAACATGCTATAAAATGATGCCTGATAAGTTAAAAAATGGTGCCCAACATGCTATTAAATCTTGCGCCATAGGTTAGAAATTGGTTCCTAATGTTGTTTCAACAAGTTTGATTGCAGGTTATTTATATCTAAGTTTTCTCAGTTTGCATTTTACTTGTCCCTTTCACTTTCAGTCATTTCAAAAAGTGTAGCCCAATTTTGCTGCAAGTGTTGCAACCACTCGGTTAGTGTTGTTTTGAATGTGCGATTCACCACGAACGGGATGTACGTGAAGAACAACACCCATATGTGTGTCGCAAAGAAAGCAGAAATAGAATGAGCACGACATGGAATCATTATTGTCAGAAATTTAGATTTAAACATGATTCGGTTTTAGTATGTGCATTATATTTTGTAACAGGCTATACTTTTTGGATTGGATTTGAATCTGAAAAAGTTGAATCACTTTACTGGTACCTGGAAAAGACTCAAGTCACAGTATGAGACCCACTGCCAGGATCACAATATTCACATACTGCATTAAACCACGATAATGTGTTAATATATTGTGCCCTGCTGACCCCTCATTGAAAGAAAAGTCTCTGGTCTACCTCTGTGCAAGTTGGGATGCTTGATCCTTAAAATGTAACATGGAACGACTAGACAGGCAAAACAAAAAATTTGCGCCAATCTTGATCACCACGGAAGATAAAAATGCTCATATCTTTAAGTGCACACGAAGTAGGTTTGTCTGTCAGGGACTCAGAGATTTTGTAAAATAACTCTGACTCGAGTCTCGAGTCATTGACTGTGAATCGAGTCGAATCATTCTGTGAAAAATGTGACTCGGGTCGAGTCGAGTCACCATTTTTCTCAACGTGGCTCGAGTCGAGTCCGAGTCACCAAAAGTCGTGACTCGAGTTGAGTCACTGACTCGAGTCACGCTATCACTGTGACTTGAATGCTTGTAAAAATATGTCACTGGGTTCAACATTTCGTTGCATATGCAACTACGGTTTTTGTTTTGATATATATGTGAATATGATAGTTTTTGTAGCTTGGTTCGTCTTTGGTATATTTGGCTGTATGCATAGCTTGAAGCAAACTTATAATTCATTTTGCCGGCTTCAATGTCTTGTACTACGTTCTGTATTGTCTGTTTTTATCAACCTGCGTTCTACAGAGTGTGTGTGTTCATACTATGGACTTCATGTCTGCTATAAACAAATAAATTAAAATTAAATTCTGTATTGAAGGCAGTGGCGTAGCCAGGGGGGAAGGGGAGACATCTGTTCCCAGAAGCAGCATTTTCAGTGCGTGAATTGGGTTGGAATGTCACGTAACAATTAGTTACAAAATGTCAAATGTTAGCGGATACTTGTAGTTACGATTTACAAAATGTCGAATGCCAGTCGCAGATACCCAGTTGCAAAAGCTCATCAAAGTCCCCAAGGTTCGCAAAGCGAACAATTATGAACTATAGCGACGTTTTAAATCATCACTTGTGTCTCCAGCAACCACTGCCCGCATGTGGTTTAACTCACGGTTGTGTCACAATGCTTTCAGATTACCAGGGTTGCGAACTTTTCCACTTCGTTCTTATTGTATAGTTGCGTCACAATGGACGGGAATCAAGCATTCACAGTGCATGCAACTGTGCATGCATTTTGGGCAGCGATAAACATTTAAGAGTATGTTGTTCTTGTTGCTACATCAGATCTTATGTTTAGGAAATTGTTTGATCTTTGATAGTTTGACAAACTTCATGTTGAAACGGATTTGATGTGGTTGTTAAGGTAATTATGATGATTTTTATTTGTAGGATGTTTAAATAAATCCTGACTACTTTTGCAAACTTCTAATTGAAAATGGACAACAACGTTGATAATCAGTGATGTAGTCGAGACCGTAACCTCCTAGAGTCTAGGACCTAGACCGAGACCGAGACCTGGCTCAAATGTCGAGACGAGACCGAGACTCTGTCATATAAGCCGAGACCGATACCTGGAAGTTCGAGACCGAGACTCGAGACCTCACATTTCTCTGATGGTAATTAAAGCTAACTCCTTGAATAATTCAGCAACAAAATATCTGAAACATTACCAAGTGTCAAGATGCTAAAAATCATCGCAAATTTGTGCAAACGGCCGAATACTGCAAACGTTCATTTTCAGTTTCCCCTTAGGAATTTACAACCCTAAACCTGTGGCCAGATTTACAAATTCCATGAAGAAATGCATGGACATTGAAAATGTTGGCTGCGTTTAGAACAGTGGTTTTCAACCTGGGGGTCGTTTGCCTTTTTCTAGCGGTCGCGAGAGCTTCTGACAAAAATATTCATATTCACTTCTCTATTTTATATTTCTTATGGAACTACTTTTTGTCGTAGCCAAAATAATAGGATCACCTGGGAAAAATGATAGCCTTCTTTTTCATTCAAAATTGTTTTAAGTGTGATCATGACCATCACAGTAGAGAATACTGTTACGTTTGGCAACGCACGAACAACTTTGTGACGTAAGAATGCGATGCGTTTGTAAATTAGATATCTGATTGCGGCAGCTAAGGGAGTTTTATTCTAGTATTCAATGAGTTGTGCTGTGGGGTGATTTGTGTATGGCCCTGGTCTCTCTCAGTGATGCTGCCATGTGCATGAATTTAACACATGAGTCTTGGTTCAACACAGTGATATCATACATTATTTTATAGTCACTGTGATTTTCTATTGTGCAAGCACAACTGCATTTCATATGTCCGACTGGAAATTTTCGGAAGGGGGTCGTTTTCGGAAAGTTTTTTCGGAAAGTTTTTTACTATCTTCCGCTTACCTGATTCAGTACAATATTTTTATTTTAACACTGGGCATCTGCGCTTACAACTCAGATATATTCGCCACATATTTCGTGTATTTTGGCTAACAAAGCTTTGACGTTTTTTGTAACGTTACCTACACCTTTCCTAATTACTTTTCTCCTCACACGACAAGTAATTGCGTAAGAATTCTCCAAAGATTTAGAAATAAAAGGTGATAAATTTAGAGATTAAAAAAACGAAAGCACTGTCACAAATGATGGTGCTGTTGTTTTCTTTATTATGATTTTTATATTCACAAAAAAACAAAATCATTTTGTCAGTTTGTGCTGCACTCATCACAATCGATGATAATTGTGTTACTTCATCGTAAATATTTTCCTGCGAGGTGGAAGTAGTAAGCTACTCTTATATTGCTGGTATCTATGCTGGTTTGTTTTGGTGTGCTGAAGTGGCGTATGTCTATGTTGTGTAGGCTAATAGAATAGTCCATTTCATCGGTGGCCAACTTGTCTTCGACTGGGATCAACTAGAAAATTTCTTGATAACTCGCGATCGACCAGTTGGTAATATAGTCACAAATACAAAATGCCAAAGTTGAGGATCACATGTGCAAATGCAGTGTAACATCGCCTTTGTAAGTGATGCACACACAGAAGGCAAAGTGTCTGTTACACCTACATCCTGATTGCCACGCAATAATAGAAAAACGTATTACAACACCTTCGCGGTATCTGCCGAGCTGGCCTATGGTCAGCCATCACAAGAGGCACCAGTATACGTGACCAAGCAATTGATAGATGATTTTTACGTAGGCCTACTTTCTGGAATATTGATTGAAAAATGTTCTTTTTTGGCAGCTTGTCAATTCAATGCAAAATCAGGTATAATCGACCAAGTGACACTCGGCGATCAACCTGCTGGCCAACCCTGGTCGTGATCTATTTCAGTGTTTTAAGCTGTATTTTCTTTTGGTTAGAATTTTGAACTTTCTACCTCAAGCCTTATGCAGTCAACCTTTGCTAAAAGACAGTTTGAGTTTGTAGTTTTTGTAAGCTACATAGTTTTACTATATTTTATACTGTGATCTACTCTCAGTGTTACAAATTTCTTCATTTCATCAATTGATTCAATGCTGGGACTCTTTTGCAAATAGTGATGTAGGTGGAATTGGCCATATGACAAGGACTATATCCTTGGATTAGCGGATCTTCTTTGCCATATAACCAAAAACCTTAACCCAAATTGTAAACCTGTGTCTGTTTTTCAAATCTTATTAAAAATGTGCTGCAGCTTACTTTAAAAATTTTCCCATTGTTAAGGTTAAGTTAACCCTTAACACGTTATCAGTAATGTCTCATGAAAGATCTTGAGTACATGAAACATTCCTTGAAGAATTATGGAGAAAAGAACATGAACAACCTTGGATGTGGGAATAATAGCAGCAAGTGTATTAAGAGCAGATATCATCAACGATGCAAAGATTAATGGAAGACTGCTGTCTGCACAAGAAGTAGCAGAACAGGAGAATTCTCAAATTAACCAGGATTGTAAAGAACAAATGGAATCTCCACAAATTAAGTTGGTACAAGCAGAAAGCAACTGTGGGGGATATAGTCTTGAAATGGAACTTATAAATGAATTTTTGCAAGTGTAAATTGGAATTAATGTTCTGAATATGTTATAAATCATGTATGATGATTATATGTTGTAGTGTTTACGATATTGTATGCAATGTAATGTATTACAAACCAAGAAAAATGACTGAAAGGGCTATTAACACAAAAAGGGGCCATTAACACAAAAAGGAGTCATTAGCACAAATTGGGGTTACTAGCACAAAATAGGGCTATTGGCACAAAATGGGTCATTTGGCACAAAAGAGAGGCATTGGCCTCACAAAGAAACAAACAAAGAAAATTTTGTATAAATACCTAGCAGTTCGGACTTAATTCAGTTAGTTGCTCGAACTTGATTTGAAGTGGACGTACAACAGCCACTGAGGGTCTTGTAGAGTAAAAAAAATTAAACAAACAGTTTCAGTCAGAAATATATGCTGAACAACGTAGTAAGCTTTTGCCCTGCAAAACTGTAAGTACTTTGATTCTTGGTTTGTTTTATTAATACTTTGTCATTTTTAGTGTTGTAAATCATATTTTATAACAGAGTTCTGTCATTATGTTCTTGTGTTTTGGACTTGTAGAATTTTCCAGAGAATATTAAAAATAGGGACAAAGTCCTGGCCAAATTTTTTATGATTTTGGACTTAGGATAATTTTAATCAATGAAGGGGTTTTGTGTTTGTTTTATTTATGTGTCAAACCGTTGGTCATAAGGGTTCATGCTCATGTTTGCAACTATATTTCATTGAGTATAGTTGGATTGAGGTTATGGTCGTAGTTGTTATGCTTATGTCATAGTATTGATCATATTGCAATAAATGGTGATGTGTTAATTGGGCAAGGGTCCTGTCATTAGCAGCTAGGGTTGATGACATTGACCTCAGCTTTTTGGTGTGTTGGGGTCTCTAGTAGGACCAGCCTCGAGAACCTACGATTATATAATTTATGCGATATTGGTGCTAACTCTTAACCCTTAAGCACTATGGTAGCATGTTTTCGTCCAAGTCTTTCGTGGACATATGTGATTGAGCTAGTGTTTATGAACCACGATAA
>JGI24021J15306_10011874_pt1 | contig 10818 bp, 8 predicted proteins | sample Ectturendosymbi1_FD_15306 | JGI IMG/M metagenome (IMG submission 15306) | reverse complement strand
ATCTGCACATTTAGAGAGGCACATGCATGGTTGATACAAAAATTTAATCCAAAATTAGCTTGGGTCAAAACTTTTCTTTGAAACCAACTCATGACAAAACATCTCATTTTATGCAATGATTTTTAAGAATGATAATTAAGCTACAAATTAGTAATGCATTATGAGTGTAAGAGTACAAAAAAAATTTAGCACAAATGGGTTTGCCAACTTATTTAGTCTCTATATAAATTTTTTCTATAGGCAAAATCTTCGATTTATATAAAGTATTTATTATTTTCTACGTTGGCAATAAGCTACTTTCTAATGATTTGTACTACTCATCTCAATGTATTCAAGAATTTTTTGGCATGAAACAAAGGAGTGTTGTGTTACTAGCTGTAGCAACAAGCTACATTATAAAGATTAGCGAAATGATTCCACTTAATATCAATATATACAAAGAAGTAAACGCATTGCAAAGTTAAAATTTTTTCAACATGCCCTACTTTTCAAGTTAATTCAATTGGAAAAGTTCTTCAAAATCTTTCTGAAGGGCTAACAAATGAAATAGAGAGAAAATAGACAAATTTGTGGTAAGCAACATTTTAATGCTTTAAGTTCACAAATTTGTGGTAAGCAAACATTTTAAAGCTTTAGAAAAGTTCGACCTAACATGAAAATACTGTAATAAAGCAAAGAAATTTGAGTGAGAAATTTGGTACTGTTTAGCAGATATGTGGCGCATGAATAGGCTAGTGGTAATGCATTAGCTCTGCAAAAACTAATGAATAATGCTGTGTATCAAATCAGAAATTACGGTACATTTATGAAGAAAACCTCTCTTTTCCCAATCAAAGGTTGACTGTACTTATCACATCATGCTTACAAAACAAAAATTGGCATCAACAACTGAAACACAATAGGAACGGCTGCCATCGAACTGGACTAAAAAATAAGGACAAACCAGGAAGCAAACGAAGATAAAAAAGGTAAAGTATATTGTTGTGCAATGTCATGTAAAGTTATCTCATCCATATTTTGCATTTGTTTTAGCTTGGATTCCAATGTTAGCTGTCTCAGTTTTTGCTGAAAAGCACATACATTTACTGGGCGGCTGCATATTGTAACATCATTCAAACTGATTCAAATGTAACAGTTCCCCAAATTCTAAGTGACTCCTGATATGGCAACCTTTGACTAAAATAAGGATGCAGGTCAAAATAAGCACATTTCTTAGAAATAAGGACAGAAAAAGTTTCTAAGACACAGACCTTCAAAATAAGACAAATCTTAAAATTGAGGATGGTATGGCAGCCCTGACAATAGGGCCCTGAAGTTTCATGCTTCCTACTCAGACAATAGGATTCAGTGTACTAAAATAGTAGATATCAATTCTTTTTTACACACATATAACAGTGTTTCATAGGATCTGTTCATTTTCTCATGCATATTATTGATGTTGTAAAAATATCTTTTTAAACCGTTTTATATGCTGACGATAGGCTTACTGTAAGCACAAACCCATTTGTGCAATTTTTATGCTCACTGTTTGCCAATCACTAAAATGTATCAATTATTATTATTCATAAAGTAATTTCATGCCCACGAATAATCCTAAAAACGAACATTTTCTGATGTGAATATGACCAACCAATACAAAATAATGTAACAGAAAAATATCTAGGTTTTATTCTGGATAATAAACTTATTTTGACAACACAACTTCCAAATCATATGGATTTGTGTTCAAATTAAAACAAAACACTAGCACTTCAGTACTCAGATCTGTTTATTTTGCTCTTTTTCATTATCATTCATCTTACTCAATACTTAAATGGACGAAACCCATAAAACTACTTTACTTCTGCTAAGTATATTACAGAATAAAGCTATCACTACCATTAATTATTATAAGACTAACACAAACATCTCTTGTGGTAAGTATTGAATTAAAAAAATTCCTGGTTATTTTAAATTGTCAGCTAAATTTATGTACTCTGTTGATAACTGCTGCCAGCCTGAATACATTAAGTAGTTTTGTAAGGTAGTTAAAAAGTACAAGAAACCTTATGCCTCTGTCATGAACTACATTTAGAACAAAGCTTAGGTCTGCACTGGTAAGCAGCATCTTTGTGGCAGTTCACAGGTTTTGAGGCAAACAGAGCAATGCTAACCCCCAAGACCNCATGGGCATTGGCCTCAGTATATATCCTAGGCCCACAATTCTTAAAGACTGTATTAAAGACACATTTGCCAATGTCACATATCATAATCCTGGGATGATTAAAATAGATGTACTGCATATCACGGTAAGATGAATGGTTTGTTTGTATTTTCAGACCTGTTTATTTGATTTGGGTGACACCAATTGGCAGCAGGCCAAAGCCTGAATTTTGCTTCTTGTCAGTGTGGTTATGGTGAATGCTTTTGCCAAAGAAGCATTATGGCCTTTGGTACACGAAAAGCGGAAGTGCTAAATAGCCTTATAATAAATACTACGGCCAAAGCAAACAATACAACTGACATCTTGCAAACGTTTCAATAACAACTGTTATCATCTGTGCATAGCAATAGCAATTGCGAAACGTTTGCAAGATGTCAGTTGTATCGTTTGCTTTGGCCGTAGTATTTATTATAAAGCATTATGGCCATTCACTAAGTGGCAATGATTCGAACATCCAACCTTTCCATGGAGATGCATACATTTATTCTACCACTGAGCTGTCGCCACCCATTAAATTGAATTCTTCTTCTTCTTTTGAGCTAGTTGTTGACACCACTTGCTTGGCCACACTAGGTCTCAGGGCAGGTGTTGAGCAGCCATTTGATTGTCTCATCATCCAGAACCATCAGGCCATGCAGTTCACGGGGAGGTCGATGGATTGGACATTGGAGGACAACATGGTTGACGGTTTGTTCTTCTGCACCACACTCACAGGCTGCAGAGGAGGCCCTACCCCATTTGTACAAGCAGGAGCGGAATGTCTGACACCAGTGCGGAGGCAGTTGAGCCAGACCCATGCTATTCTTAGGAGGGTCATTCTGGGGGGTGGGTGCTGGTGTCGGGGATGAAAATGCGGAGTCTTGTGAGGTTGTCGGTCCACTCCGCATTCCATTGGTGATCTGCCCACTGCGCCACACATGTTGCTCTTGTCAGATGAGCTCATGAGATGTTGTGCGGCGAGTACAAATGGGTGTCTCGATTTAAGGCGCTGTGCGTTTGCACTCGATGGATGGGTGAGCGTTGAGTGGAACAGGTGTCCGGCTCCATGGCACGGTGTGCCAGAGACAGTGTGGCTCCAATGCGACGATGCTCAGCAGGTTTGATGCCTGCGAGGATTGGAAGGTTGTCTGTTGGTGTAGGGCACAAGCATCCAGTCACAATTCACAAGGTGTCGTTGATGGCAGGGTTGATGAGGCGGGTTTGAGCACTGCAGTACCATACAGGAGTGCAGTACTCTGCGGTTGAATGCACCAGGGCTAGGGTGGCTATTCGCAGAGTTGTTGCTCCAGCACCCCAGCCGGAGCTGCAAGCTACCTCAGGAGCACGACGCATGTTGTCAGCTTCTTGTGGAGTGACTCAAGGTGTGGGTGATACATGAGCAACCTGTCCAACACAACACTGAGGTATTTGGGCTCAGAGCAAAAAATTGTAGGGTTTTGTTGTTATATTTGACCTTAAGCTCACATTTAGCTTCCTTGTTGTTAAGGTGGAAGTCTGCCGACACCGTTTTTTCCAAATCTTTAGAGGGTTTGCACAGATCTCTAGCTCAATGAGCTGGCGAGTTACAGCCTGCAGCCAAAACACCACTTGTTACCTTTTGTGGGACTTGACTTTTTATCATGAAAATTTTCGTTTTTGAGCCTCAAATTTATATCCAGAAATGCTAGAAACCGAATCAAGGGCTTTAAAGACTCAAATTATAGCCTAGTTTCTAATAAAAAACTTATAGTAAAAAATTGGCTCATTGGGTTAGCACTCAGGACCTGATGCCCTCGGCCAAAAATGTGCATACCCATTCTCGTTATGACATCATCCATAAAAAAACAAAAACTTTCTTCTTTTTTTTTAATCTAAACTACAAGACTTCCTGAATATTTAGAGTGTTTGAATTGAGCAGCTATCTATCTCAACTGGCTGGTAAGTTATGGTTGTGCAAAGTTTAGCAAGAAATGTGGTGCATGCAGAACTCAAAGGGTTAAGCATAGCCAAAAATGACGATGTGGACGCTCTTAAACTACGGTCAATACAAAATTCTAAATCATTACTAGAGTGCCCCGCAATCACTGCGCTTTTTGCTGCCTTTGACGTAAAAGCGTTCAATACCACAGAATTGTTGAAATCGTACTTGGCTGGAAGGAACAAGATTATCAATTTTTGCAGGCAAACCAACCAGAAATGTCATAGTTAAATATTTGACACAACACATGGCCTACGGTTTTAGAAGTTGCATATCTGGTTTTTCTTATCTGTGCTGAAAAAAAAACACCTTGCACATATGCGTGGCGGCATAAAGACGTTAAACCACAACATGTGAACCACGCTGCGACTCACTTACCATGGATGTAAAAATATCACACACACGAGGAAAACATGTCACGTAAAATGTACCCAAATGGTTGCAACTGGTAGGTTCACGAATCGCATGTTTATTACTTTTTCAAATTGCTAAGGATCTAATGCCAAGTTGCAAAGAAACAGTCACGCAAAAGCATGTGAGATTAAACCAGAACCGTCACCAGAAAGTCTTCATTATAGGTGGCTTTACATTTGATCATGGGGACTTGACATTCTCAAAATTTGATAAAATCTCCACTGCTTACAGTGTTTCATATTTCAATTTGGATGGAATGCTCACCGTGGTGATGGATGGGAGTGTTTTAAACTTCCCATATGCGGTCATTACTTAGAAACGTACAAAATGCTACAATCACCAAATCAAGTAAGACTGAACAAGGCACAGTAAACAAGTAAAAAAGATTTTTGTCCTGGTCTTCTTCATAACAAATCATCTAGGAATTCATTAAAATTTGTTTGCCTAAGTTTGTCACTTTTAATTCACCGATTAACTGGTGTGGGCAACCTCTCTTGGAACACTGTGACCATTTAAAAGTATAATTCAATTTTTTTGAATCTTGAAAAAACCTTCCTCCTGAGCAGTTGTTGTAGTAACCATCAAGATAAGAATTAAGGGTCCGCAGGGTTGGATAAATCAAGAACCACTAATCTAAGGCAACAGACCCAAACACGTTTTTGTCATTTTCTTAGTGTTATCCTTTTCTTTGTGTCTTTGGGGTAAGAGTTCTGTGGTTGCCAGTTGGCAAAGTGCTTTTGCTTGCTATTCAAGATCTTCTCTGATTTGCTTAGCATGGGAAAAGTACAAGCATGCGCATGTACTCAATAGCAATCTGATTTCTGAGTGACATTAAAGAAAATTTAAATGGAAAAATCACATCCAAAAATATGAAACAAGCTTTACGTAATAGAAACACTAACAAAACTGCAATACTATTCAGAAGAAGCCACTATGTTTTGATTGTAGGATAATGCTCCTAGCCCTACACAACGTGTAAGATGTAGAACACATAAATACTTAGCTCATATCTGCAGTGCAACTTTTTAGCTTGGTAGTGCTTATTTTACCGCCAAGATTCTGGTGGCAACTCATCGGCAAGAGCTATTGCGCCGCCAGTCAAACACTTTGTCTCGTGGCATGACACAATTCAAATAAAAAGGTCACTTTGTCAAGAAAACGCTGTTCTGCTTCTGGTGTAATGGTTAGGTGCTACAGCTGCTATGCCAATGGTTTGCGGTTCAACTCTCGTCTTGCTGATTTTCATTTTTTTCTTTGCTTTCTTCCAGGCTCCGCTTAGATCGGTGGTTCTCAAACTTTTCTGCACGTTGACCCTGAATTAAATAAACACTTTTCTGTAGACCCTGTGGCCTACTCCAACAGTTACTAATACAAGGAAAGTATGTGCCAAATTGTTCTCCATCCTACTGCGTAGCCTATGCTGTACTCTACCATTCCAACAACTGCCAAACGGGACACATGCACTACAATATTGTTTGTGACGTAACAAGCACAACAAGTTTTCATAATGTTATCGCAGTGGATTAGCCTATTTAATAAAAACTATTCGAATCGACTGTACTTTTAAACTACTGTAGCTGAGACTTGAGCAACCCTTTTAATTTTGTTTAGTTTGTTGAAAAACACTGTTTGCATTTCTTGCCCAATTAACAATAATTTTGAATTGGAGGCTTCATTGCTCCAGTAGACCCCAGCAATTATTCACTGACCCCCTAACCATTCAGCGACCCCCATTCGACCCCGTGACTATTTACCCACCACTTGGATTGTCCATTCGACCGCTGGGCGTCGATATTGACCACTTTGAGAACCACTGGCTTAGATGTGATGATGTTACCTTTAGGGGTTAGTGTTGTTAGGTCAGGATTAGGGTTAGGTTAGAATTAGGGCTAGCTTAGGGTTAATTATTTTAGTGTTAGCTTAGCATTAGCTTAGGTTAGGGATAGGTTAGGTTAGCTGCTTAGCATGAGGTTAGGGACAGGATAAGGTTAGGATTGGGGTTAGCTTAGGGCTACGGTTAGGGTTAAGGTTAGGTTGTAGGTTTATCTTTTAGTTATATTTACTTCCTTTCTACCACCAAGCCTTTTGCTGCTGCCATCCTGGCGGCAAAATAGACACTCACTGCCTTTAACGTTTAAGCTTTGATTGAACGACTGTATTTCAATCACGAACAGTCACAAGTTCATTTACCTGATTCACACGTAACAATGCAATCGGCACGATTCAGCAAAAACACGAGGCAGCCAACCTGCTTGAGTACTGAACTGTATATCGACACAACAGTGAGTCGGCTGCGGCTTGACGAAGGGTCATATTGACTAGATTCATGGAAATTCGTTGGAAGACCCTGGGGTTGAACACGAAATCTGAATACGTTAAAAAATCTAAATTTCACGAGTAAAATTATTAAGGCATAAAATTTTGACGAATAATGGTCGAACTGATCATGATCATCATACACCGCCAATTGACTCTATGCGTACCACAGTTGCTGGAGGCGCTTGTATTCTTGACACCCTAGGGCTTAAGCCTGTACGTAAATTCAGCCCTGTTTCCAGGAATGATTAACCAAAACTCATAAACAAACCCAGCGGACTTTTCCATCTTATGAACTCGGTGCACTGCAAATCCAAACAATTGTAAACAACAAAACCTACCACGCGTCATGAACAGTACTGCCCCTCTTTATCTCGACTATTTTGAAAAACTTTAAACCAGAAGTGGAACCAGATCCGGCTAACCAAAGTCAACTCCGGCGGGATTCTGCGTTTTTCTTTCGGACCTGGAGTCAAAAACTTGGGAAAAATCGGACCCGGATCCGGAGTCACTGTTTCATTTCGGCAGTAGCAGGAGTCTGTGCGGTCATTTCTATGGAAAAAAAACACGGGGAAATTACGGTTGGATCGATGATTGTAGCCGGAGTCTAAACAGGAGTCGGATTCTCAAATTTGAAGAACAGCCGGACCCGGATTCAAAAATTTAGGAACAGGAGCTGAGTCGGAGTCTGAAAAAGTGACTCCGGCCACATCTGCTTTAAACTTGCTAAGGAAAATTGGCGGTAGCGAGTCCACGACTCCAGAGCAGAGGTGGCGGAGTCACTTTTGTCAGACTCAGACTCTGATCCTGTCCCAATACTTTTAAATTCGGATCCGGGTCAAGCGAAATTTCTGACTTGCGAATTCCCAGAGTAATATTCTACATATCAAATTCGCTGAGCAAACTACTGATTAGGGTTTTGGGATTCATGCTTAGGTACGTGTGTCGGGTTAGAGCTTGGGCTAGGATGAGAAAAAAAATAATTGAGGTCAAAGACTAAGTCCAAAAATTTTCAATGGGTAAAATTACTCCCGCACTATAGCTTGTTGTGGATGCATGACATCTAATCAAAATCTTTTAATTTACACAATACGCATCAAAAAAGTAATTGCCAAACTTTATTTCTTTATTCTGAGAAGCAAAGTAACTGAGAAACAATAACAGGTCAGAAATTTCGCTTCACACCGGGTCGGGAAAGTTTTCAAATTTGAGAATCCGATAGTGATGAACAATTCGGAGATTTTTGGAATCCTCATCCACTCCAAAATTTTGCATGAGTAATCCGGTCCGATCCTAATCCAGTAGACCTGTCGAAATATTTGATCCAAACCTGTTTATATCGGGAAAAAAACTCTGATTAAGCATTTTTCTGCAGTGATCAATGCAGTTTGGATATCCATATCTGATCTGGTTAAGTTTTTTCAAAATCCAGTCCAATCCAGATCCGATTCTGAAATGCAGACTCCGGTTGGATCGCGATCCGGAAACCGTATCATGTTCAACACTAGAATCCAATCCGTATTCAGCCTCCAGCTACCATCGATTAGTGTTGACCAAATCGGAGATTTTTGCAATCCTAATCCAATCCAAAATTTTTATTGAGTAATCCGGTCCGATCCTAATCCGGTATACCTGTCCAAATATTTAATCCAATCCGGTTTGTATCCAAAAAATCCTCTGATTAAACATTATACTGAAGTGATCAATGCAGTTTGGATATCCATATATGATCCGGTTGAGTTCTTTTCAAAATCCAGTCCAATCCGGATCCGGTTCTGAATTGCAGAATCCGGTTGGATCGCGATCCGGGAAAAGGATCATGTTCAACACTGCCATCGATCCAAGAATAATTTTCCCATGTTTTCAATATTAGGAAATGACTTCGCAGACTCCTGCTACTGCTGAAAAGTGACTCCGGGCCCGAGTCCGGTTTTCACAGAATTATGAAAATCAGAACTGGTTTCGTAGAAAAACGTAGAATCGTTTCGGAGTCGACTCTGGCACTTCAGATCCATGGTCACCTCTGATCCAGAGATGATCATATAGAGCAGGAGTGCCGGAATACAATCTTGCCGAAGTTTACATTTTAGGCCAGATCGGGAGCCGGAGTGTAGGTTAAGGTCTGTGCAGGAGCCAATTGAACTTTTTGAAAGATCTATTAAAATTTCTGCAATGATGCTTGCTGTTGTCAAACAGAATGAAAGTGATTGAGAATTGTTTTCTGACCAGCGTCGCAATCTATCGCTATAGTGGGACACTGGGTGGGAGAACCGAGCATTTCACCACTAAAGACGGATTTAGAAGTTAGCGCCTACTGCCAATACAAATTACAGTTTAACCAACAATGCAGTTCGGAAATTTAAGAATCCATGCCCCAACCATGACAATGTTGAGCTAATGATGTGGGCAAAAGCAAAACAAGCATGACAAAAAATAATGGTCAGTGAAACAGACCATAAAGATGTAAAACTGTGCCGAAATGACCAACAGTGATAAGATTTGATATGTTAGAAGGAATTTGCATTAATACATACAGACTATTTATCTGCAACGTTCATATTTTTAGTTTAGCCACCACTTGCATGGGCCAACCTTTACTTCCATTTTGGAGCCATCCTAAACAAAGTTGAATGTTTGCCCTGATATTTGCAATTCAAAGATGACCTAGGCTTGTTTTGCACCTCTCTTGTCTGCGTTAAATCTTAAAGGGATTGTTAGTTATGTGTAATCACTAATCAGGGATGTAGTGCTAACCAGAGCCGTATCAGCCGCACTCCATACCCCCCATTTGGGGAGGGACCCACGCTGTCACAGGGGGGCCAAAACTCCAGTCCCGTCACCACTTAACACCCCAGAGAAAGTTTCGATTCCAAAAATTGAAATATGAAGCACTAGAAATCATTGACGTTAGGGGGCACTTTGAAAGAAAAGTGCATTACAGTTACTTTGGGCGCCTTTGAAAGTAATGGATTTACACATTACAACTGCTGCCGGGGGCCCCTTTGAAATCAGAAAAGTGCATTACAGTTACTTTGGCTCCTTTGAAAGCAAGGTATTACACATTAGCACTGCTATTGGGGGCCCCGTTGAAAGCAAAGTAGGTCAATTATACAATGCAGTTGCTGTTGGCCCCTTCAAGAGCAAGGTAGGCTGCTTTACACATTACTGTTGCAAAGGAGAGCCCGAGGCAAGTGTTTTGCTTGCCTTCCCTCAAAGACACCACTGTATATAATTCTGACATAGGTTTTGTATGAGAAAATGAAACCGATTGAACACGTTCTGCTTCATCGGATATGCATACTTTATCACCTGATGTGCGCATGTAAACACGTAAAGTTATCTTTATATTATTGAACACATTGAAGTTGTTGATGAGTTTATCACTTCAAAAAACACAGATATCATACGATTTTTCAGAATAACCTAGACACACAGGTGGACTAAAAAACAGATATGGGTGGAAAAAAACCCTCCGTGGGAGCCCTGGTCACATGCAGCAAAACGCCTACTACTGTAACTTGCATTGAACATTTAAAGATTTATTGCCGTATTATTGTTACGCAATAAAGAACAAGGCTACAACAATCCGCTAGGAAGTTTTCCAACCTGCCGCTGCTGGCAAAGGAGCGAACTGCGCACTTGCGGTAAGCGTGTCGGGGGCCTCGTGGTAACGACTTTGCCCTGATGGGCTTCCCGTTCATTTATCCAGCCCTGCCTACATGCCTAGTTGTATACGTCTAGAAGTAAGATTTCCACTTGATCAACGTATTTCGTGTAGTGATAGTTGCAAAAAATTTACTTTGTCTAGCCCAATAGCAAGGGCGTACGCAAGGGAGGTTGGGGTTAAAACCCCCCTTGAGCTTGATATTTTACAAAATTTTATTACCTGCGCAAAGGAGATTAATTGTTTTCGCATACTTTTTGCTTG
>JGI24021J15306_10011873_pt1 | contig 10819 bp, 6 predicted proteins | sample Ectturendosymbi1_FD_15306 | JGI IMG/M metagenome (IMG submission 15306) | reverse complement strand
ATGACAATTCAGTAACATTCTGACACTCTCATTCTATTTCTGAGTCTCATGGGAAATACAAATGTGTGCTGTCCCATTCCATCCCATGGACGTTTCCCATGGGATTCCCATAGGAATGACATTACCATGGGAAAGGCTGCTAAAAAGTAATGCTAGCTGTTCAAATACAACTGATCTTCACCAAATTAAAAGATGAGATTTCGGACTCATTTCCTCGGTGCTGTTGAAAGCTGCTTTTCGTGTTCAGTTTCACGATACTCGCTTTTGTACTCCCTTTCGCCTATCACAAGTCCATGTCCCCTATCTCTGCTTGTTTGCACTACGCAGATACTCTCGTGGTGAGCAGTGCATTGATGGCAAGTCAGTGGCAGCACCGCGCGTGACAACGGCGTAGCCAGCCGCCCAAAAGTTTTGGGGGTGCAAAATGTTTGACTTTAGGCGAGCAACATAATATTTCTTTGGGATGCCGCTTCTCAAAGCACAAAATGTCTAGATATGCTACAAATTTGGGGGTCATGGCCCCCTGGCCCCTGGCTACGCCTACGGCGTATGATTTAAAGTAATGCTAAACTAGGCCAATAAGTTGAAAATCTATTGATGCAAAATTTCTGAGATTTCTTATTTTGACTTTGATCAGGTCGATGCAATGACGTCAAAAACATCGCAAGCGCAAACAAAGCCGAAGTTTTTGACAATACTGGTCGCGAGGAAAACCAGCTGCATGAAGGGAGCGAGAAAAGAGAGAACATTAAAGAAGACTACAACCAAACAATAAACGCCGACTTAGACAAGGAAAATGAACAAATCTTACCACCCGACAAGCTTCCAAGAACCAACCAGCCAAATCCAGATCAAAATAATCCCAAACAACGCCAAAACGTAGATCCCCAAAGAGAAAACAGCTATTTCGATTTTGAAGGAGCCAAAAATCTGGCTTCTCGTTTGGAAAGTGCTAATGAGGTTTCTAATGAAGCAGTTGTGGATCATGCAAAGTTGGTTTCAAATCAACAGGAAGAGCACCAGCAAGCCATGGAAAATTTCAGGCCAAGACCGAATCAAGCTCAGAACATTTCTACAGTAGAAAATGAGACTACAGACGTGAAGGCAAGATCACAGTCACATTTACCAGATTTTAATCGGGTAAACGATGCAGAGCATCCAGACGAAAACTTCCAGCAGGATAATCAACAAAATCAAACTGTTATAAGACCAAACCACATGAAGGGATTTAATAAAACAAACATAAATTTAAACGCACCAAGAGCAAACTCAGAACCGGCAAGCAAATCTGTGGATTATGGTTTTAACCTCCAAAATGTACAAGGTGAACCAAATACGGATTCAGCAGAGCCATCAAATTCCAACAAAACAAGTTTCCATACGAGTGTTAACGATTCAAGCAAAAGCGCAAGAAATCAACATTTGCTAAGTCAGCAAAATCGAGAAACAGTTGCCATTCCACCTGTTGTATCAACAGAGAATATTGATCGCAATAAGAAACCGGAATCAAACTCATTTGTTTCAGGAACAAGTCAAGGAAACCAAACTCAAGATTCAGGCTTTGATTTTAATCCGAAAAGCGAGCAAAACCAAACTGTTTTTCCAATATATAACCAAGAAGTCACTTCGAATCAAACACGTGTTGACCATGATATGCCTGCACAAATATCAAAAGAAGCAAATCAATCTAAAGATGACATTTACATGCCTTCAGGGAAGCTGATGCAACCTGTGTCTTCTACAATGAATAGAATTAGGACAGATGACAACAGATTTGATCATTCTGATCAAAGAGCAAGGACCGCTGGGGATGCCAAAGAAAATTTTGCAAGTGAACAAGATCAATCATTCCTAACAGGTAAAAATGTAATTTCTGAACAAAAAGACTCCAAACAAGATGAACCAGAAGTGAATTATGACGGCGAAGATACACCAGAAAACCTAAGCGATAATCCAGAAACTGTCCAAAATTTAAATGACTTGTCCAGAAAAAATGATACATCTGGTAATGGACGATCAAGTTCAGATCAAGAGTTATTCAAATCAACTCAACAATACATTGATAAAGCATCCGATGTCTTTCCCGAAAGCATCCGAAAGCATCCGAAAGCACCGACCCATGCTATCCAGAATCACGACAATGTAAAATTTGATCAAGATGTAACCTCCGATGTCGTTGATGAGGAAGACAACATAGAAAGAAGTAATTTGAATGTCCAGGACCAGACAACACAGCCTGTGCCTTCTGTAACAAATGCTACGAGGAAAATTGCATCAAACATTGATACAAATCCATCATCAACAATTGCAGGGAATGCATCTGCAGACGACACCTACCCGAGCGAACAGATTTTGTCGGTTCCACTGTCAAACAAAATTATGACCCCTCAGGAATCAGGTTCACAACAGAATGAAACACATTTATATGAAGACGGAAGAGATCAACCCTTATCTATAACTTTCAACCCAACAGCCGTTGCGTCCGTTTTATCAACAGAAAATTTTACTTATCCCAACAATTCCGATTCAAACCCAGGAACTTCTGGAAGAAGTCATGAAGAACAACCGCAGAAATCAGAAGTTTATTTCAATCCTTTAAACGGAAAAATACAAACGTTTTCGCCAACATATGATCTGGAATCTGGTTTAAACCAATCTAACTTAGGCGATAATGTGCCTTCAGAAGTATTAAATAAATGGAATCAGTCTGAAGAAGACAAGGACAGGTCTCCAGACCAGCTGACGCAACCTTTTTCTTATATAGTGAATGACACGATAACAGATGCAGATACATTTGATCAGAATAACCAAACAGCAAGTACTGTTGTAGTTGCCAAAAACGAAAACAATTTTTCCAAATTTGGAAATAAACAAGTTCAGTCGCTACTATCAACAAATGGAACGTCAGTTTATGATCAAGAAGACTCCAAACAGAACAATGCAGAAATCATCCACGACCGTAAAGTTGCATCTGAAGGTGTGAATGTCAAACCAGAAACTGCACAAAATTTGTATGACTTGGAGCCAAAAAGAGATGCAATTGATATTGGACAGCCTGATTCGACTGTTATTCTTCCCGAATCAAACCAACAAGACAATAATAAATTCTCGAATGACTTTTCGAACACCGGAATTAATAACAATCAAAGTCGTGGTTTCAAAGATCATCATGACCATAGCATTTCTCAAGACACGATTTCAGCAAACTTTGATGAGAAAGCTCAGGCAGAAGATGGTGGGTTCAATATTGAGGACCAGCAAGTACGGCCTTTAGTAACAAATTCAACGACGGCAATTACAACAAACATTGAGAAAAATCCATCATCAACAATTTCAAATGCAGTGAATGAATCTACAGACAACTCTTTTGCCTACCCGAACGAACAGATTTCCTCGGTTCCATTATCAAAAGAAATTATGACCTCAAGGGGACCAGGTTCACAACAGAATGAAACATATTTATACAAAGATGGAAGAAATCAATCCTTATCTACAATTTTCGATCCAACAACCTTTGCGTCTGTTTTTCCAACAGAAAATTTTACTTCCAACAATTCGGATTCAATTCCTGGAAGAAGCCCTGAAGACCAACGGCAGGAATCAGAAGTTTTTTTCAACCATTTAAACGGAACAAATCAAACTTTTTCGCCCACATATGACCTAGGAGTTGGTTCAAATCAAACAAGTATAGACTACGATGTGACTTTAGAAGCCTTGAATAAAGCGAATGAGTCTGAAGAAGACAATGCCAAGTCTCCGGGAAAGCTTCTGCAAACTGTGTCTTCTACAATAAATAAAACGAAGACCGATGCTAACTACTTTGATCAGAATAATCAAAGAGCAGGCACAGTTTTGAATGTCAAAACTGAAGACGACCTTTTCAGTCCTAAAAATGAGCAAGACTCATATTCTGCTTCCCACTTCAGAAACACTACTGATGAACGTGCCAAGAATATAGAATTTCAGGCCGCTGTTTACAAAACAGTAGCCGTTGTTTCATTTGTTGTAGCTTTGTTTACCGTGCTACTGTGCCGTCTTTAGCATTTGTAGTTGGAATCACTTTAGCAAAATATCTCTTTCTTTGCCCTGGTATTTGTAGAGCTATGTTTTCTAATCTCTTGATGAGAAATTATGGACGAGTGAGAATCTCACATAACAGCAGATGCGGTGTGCTTGCAGTACGTTGTATAAAATGTCATTTTCAGTGTTGGATTCACAGAAATGGGTTTATTTTACCTTATAAATCTGCCTTGCACATGCTGTGACGTAGATTATGGTTTCTGTCATTTTAGAATACAGTGAGTTTCAAGATGCTCGTTAAACTCGTTCTCCGCCGACCTCCTACTGTTAGAGAATCTGACATCAAATGCTGTAATTCATCTAACCTAACTTCGAACCATTCGGGAGTCCTATTGTAATCCAAGAAATAATGGGTTCGATAATACGGATTTGTTATACTACGCGTCTGCATACACATTTAGCTGCAAGGTAGACAAGTAATCTCCATATTTTTCGTAATAACCTGCGCTGTGTTTGGTGTGCTCACAATCACATAAAGCGGTAGATTCAATTTCGCAAAATCAGGTATTACCAGTCAGTGATGCACTCTGACTATTGCTGATCATTCATTGGTGATGCAGCAAAGTATGTTGCTATATAAGCGCAATCATGTTATTAAGGGGAATGCAAACCAGGCCCGCAACCAAAGGTGGGCAACCGGGCAATTGCCCCACCCCGAAATTTTAAAAATCATGCTTAGTTGTTAGGTACAGTACAACCATTTTACCGCCCCTATAATTGTGCAACAACAGGCCCCACCCCCGAGAAAAGTCAGCTGGTTTCGGTCTCGAGGCAAACTAAGAATTAATCTCAGTAACCTTGCAATGTCCTTGATTTAAAAGAAAACAATGAGACAATTTACAGCAGTGGTTCTTAGCCTTTTCCTTACTACATCTCCCGTAAGTACTTGTCCTTTGTTTCAAGCACCCGGGCTATATAAAAGCAAACATATTGTTTGGTAAATATATTGGTCAAAATTTCAATGTTGTACAGCGCTTAACTGCTCACGCCACCCTGGAAATTTGTTGATGCTCCCCTGGGAGGGCGCGCCCCCGCGCCCCACCTCCGGCTAGGAACCACTGATTTACAGTATATACGCCCACAATCAAATAATCGCAATGCGCATTTAGCTAGATCACACCAACGTTCTCAAACCAATGTTTCTCAACCTTTCACGGTCTGTGACCCTTCTACAGAGACCATCAATGCCAATGGCCATCTGCCCTTCAACCCTTTAGTATTTTATTCCCCACGCTGTACCGGTAAGTCAGTGAAGGCTTCTGTTCGTGGTTCCCTCGCGAAAGCCTCTGGTCCCTTTGGGGAGCCATCGGCCCAGGGTTGAGAAACCCTGCTTCAAAATAGTGGCGGATCCAGACCAGGCGTTTGGGCGTGAGTCATAGGGGGGAGCCAAAAGTTCTTCTCTTGTATACCCCAGATTTTGTGTTACAATTCTCTCCAGTGGACTCGCCTTGTAGCACGGTTTTTGCAATTATTTTTTGACATTTAGCAAAATCAACAGCCTCAATCTCATCATCAATAATAATCGCTGCATGCAGATCCTCCTGACATTTTTAATTTGCGTGTGCTGCGCCTACGTTTCTGCCATCATACAGCTGGTCACGTGACGTATCACAGGCGTCACACCTTCTTGGCTGTTGTTTTCTCGATTTGGTACTTGGAAAAGACTAGAAACTGTTTCCTGCGACTCTACAGTATTGCTTGTTTACACCTTCTGGCTTTTTATCGTCGGCGGTTTTTCCGGAACAGCCTTTTCCATGACATAGGTACACGATAGCGGGTCAATCTTTGCCTGCAGCATCCCCACAATAATACCGTATTCTTTAGCAACAACTTGGAGCGGACCTTTTTTTACAGTTGACGATTTTTAAAACCTGACAGCTTAACTCTTTTCACCTTCTCCATTCTGCAACATACAGTAGATATTATTAATATTCATTTTTTTAAACGTATTCGTCACTCATCGTTAGCAAACGTATGATATTGCAGCCGCAGACTAGGGTTGACAGATCACTTGAAATTTTTTCAAGGACATTTTTTCGTTTTGTGATTATTGAAATTTACTTCATGCTTACTTTGAATACTTTTTAGATATAGCAGTGTAGCACGTTTCTTTAAACAAACATTTCTGAATAGCAATGGGTACTTTTTACTATATAATTGTTTAAGATGGAACATGGTATTCTGTTTAATTACCCTGTTTAATCCTGATTCTTGAATGTTCAATGTGATCGATAGTTCAAAAATGAATCATTTCACTAGAACTTTCAAGGACGCTGGAAAATACTCGAAAACAACAAAATGCTTTTCATGGATCAAGGACATAACCAGTTTTGATAGCAAATCCAAGGAAAGTCATTGATGCTCATGGACGTCTGGCAACCTTACCGCAGACTATCTAGGTTGCCGATGCCAGTTAGTGCGGTGAACCTAGACCAACACGTCTGTTCATGCCCGTCTCAATGTGGGGGCATGTAGACGGGATGAAGCACCCAAATTCACACCCAATACCTCCAAACTCAAACGCTAGTCTCCCGATAAAGCAATTTTTCAATTCGGTGTATACTACGAAGGGCCAAAACAGCTTAAACCTCCACTGAAAAAGCAAGACCAACTGTTGTGAAAATTTAAAAAATGAGAGATTAATTTACTCTTTTGAAAACTCCTAGAAATGCTAGACACGTCGAAGTAAATTTATGCGCCATGGTGAAAGCTTCCACTTGTGCGAGAATGGAGATGTAGGTTGGCTGATCGTGACATCTTCCAGAGCAAAAAACTGTTAGCAAGGCAGACAAGTTAGTGGTTCGACAGGGTGGTACTGGTCGTTTGTATTGACATCAAATGTGGTCGCGTAGTCTTAGAACTTTGTTGCAGCGAATAGATTACTGACATGAAACTTCTACGTGAATTCTGAAACGCTGAACTCAATCCATTTGATATTCCTCGAGAGAAGATGAGCGGAGAAACAGGGTGTTTCCCAAGAACAGCAGGACAACCAATCGCACCCAATCTCATGCCGCGAAGAAAGGTCGAAATGCAAACTTCGAGAATCGCAGAGATTCAAGTGTTAATCACTCTTATCATGCAGGCTAACCGGGTTAGAATGCGTGTTGGTAACATAGCAGCCGCTAGTAAAGCGATGGGCATGTGCAGTGATGTGTTCAGCGACAACAGGTAGAATGGGTTAAAATTTCATTAAATTAAAGTAAACATGCCAACCGATATGGCCAACAGTGTGGGAACATCTGTGTCGTTGATCGCAGAAAAAAAAAACATCCCAAACGTTAAAGCAAGGAAAGAAACAGATATCACAAAAACACAGTAAAGACATGTATAATATGCATAAGAAAGCAACCAACGATAGTCACAAGCTCTGCACAGAGCATTGGTGCAAGTGTGACGTCGTTGAGGTGGAGATGACGTCGAGATGAATGCAGAACCCTTACGAACAAGATAATCAGCAAAAAATACGGACATCGCCGCCAGAGACGCACCAATGTGCTGCGTACTACACGGTGGCACGTGTTGTTCAGTGGTTGTCAAAATTNGGGGACCATGAGAAAGAGTGAAGCAAAAGTAACAGGAAAACTGGAAAGTTTTCCCGAGATTAAGCAACATGTAGTGGCCTGTGATGGTCTAAGTCCATTTTGAAAACCCATTTCTTAAATGCAGCTTCAGGTACAAGTCGTGACAGTGTGTTCGTATAAGTGTGTAACTGCTGCAAGCCCTTTTGCATGGGCGGTTTGGTATGCGGTTATCTGCGTTGCGTGAATGCATTGCGTTATAAGGATTGAACGCACCTCGCGTGGATGGCTAAAGGCACTTGTGGTGGGAGCTTTGACTTGAAATCCGTGAGTGGCTCGCCACGCACAAGCATGCCAGTAATGGGTTGAAGTGCAGTTCCTGGCAGTGATAACTAGCCCGTGTCCAGGTGGTAAGTGCGGCCGCTTCGGTGCTGGTAGGTCTGGAGTTCGACTCTCGTCCGGGTCTTACAAAGACCTTTTAAATTGGTACTGTATTCTTCTTCATATCAAGCGCACGGTGTGCAGAAGAGCTGCAGAGAACGCAACTGGAACACAAACAAACCGGGTTAATTAATACCGGGCAAACTCAGTCGTGGCGCTACAAGAGTACCGTAGTTGGGAATGAAGTAAAACACAACTTCTTACTATTTAGTCAAACCAGATGAAGCAAGCTAGATACGGTTACTATAACCGTAGTTATAAGCGCAACCGAAATACCATATAAAATCAAATCCTGACGGTAGTTACAGAGAGTTGACTTAAATCATATTGGATTGAGTGTGAATGAGCTGCTGAAAAGTTTATTGAACGTGCAGAGAGGCCTTTTTGCCCTGAGAGTTTTTGCATCTGCACATCTGTTGCAGAGTTTTTGCACCTGTTTCATCTGTTTTCCACTAGCTTCTGTTTTTCTTTAGTATGAGGATATTCCAATATTTCATACGACCGTGCTCCAAATATAGATCTTATGTGCGCATCTCACCCAAATATGGATGACCACGCGGTTGAGTCGTATTAATCGTACAGGGGCCCAGAATCTTTCCGGACGCAAAGAAAATTAAAATCGAACCACTATTTAGCTGATGGCTCTGATAAATTCCAGCAAGCAGATCCATGCTGTGGAAATGCTACCGGTTGTTTTAGAAAGAGAAAATGGCAATGTAGTTGTAATGTGTTGCAGGGCGCAGTGGATGTAAACGCATCTAACATGTAGCAAGCTGTCAGATGGTGCAAACTCGGTTGAAGGTGTAGCTAGTTCGCTTCAACTCTTAAGGTGCACGGTGTCATTCAGGGTTGCCAGGTGGACCTGTAAGCTTAATTTAAGAAATCTGGCCTTGTTTCAAATTGATTTGCCTAAAAAAATTTAGTTGGCCTTTTGGCCTTCTTTTGGCCTCATCTCACGTTGGTTGGCCTTAAAAAATTCTTTTCGCCTTTCGGCTTTTTCTTGGCCTTCTTACGTTGAAAAAGTTTCTTCTAAGGAAAAATATTACCATTCCATTTTTCAACTCCTTTGCAAAATATTTGTCATAAATTGTATATTAAACCGATGTCAGAGTTCTGATGTTGGTAAGATTTGAGAAATACGCGATTCGAGAACTTTTGCGTAATCACTGGAAATGCTTGCACTGTGAGCAGTAGCGCAGCCAAAAATTTTTTTGGGAAGGGGCCAGTCAGTAACGTCATCAGTCACTGATGTTTTTCTAACAGTTGAAAATTGATATAAAGTACCAGTAAAGATCTTGGAAAGTTTGTTTCGGGGAGGGGCCATGGCCTCGTTGGCCTCATTCTGGCTGCGCCTCTGACAAGTGTGCTAGCATTGAGGAGGCTGAACCCTTGCAGACAGGCCTGCGTCTCTGCAATAGAAACGCGACAATGACGTCGACGAAGTGGAAGGGCTCTTATGATTCTGGTCTTAAGTACAGGAGTGAATGGGATATGACTTTCTTTATTGATGCAAAAAGCTGCCCATGGATCAGTGACCTCGGTAGTGAAAATCAACCCGATGATCTGGGTTGGCAACGTAGTTTAAGAAATCGTATGGAAGAGCATCGAACGTCACTATAGGCTCGTCAGTCCGCAGGTATTTGCAAGCCAAACCGCGTCATCGAGTTGATTTTCACAACCCTGACGTCATTGGCAGTGACAACAATTGACGGCGGCTGCAGATTATTGAATCTATGTCAGTTTTCTTCAACCTTTTTGTCATCATAGAACCCCTGATATACTTTCGCGTTAGTCATGGAACCCCCGTTAACAAAAATTAAAGAAACACGAATTACCTGTAAGAAAATCTAATTTTCGTTATTAGACACTTCAGGAAAAAAACAGTTATTAACGACTCGGTTGTTCTTGCATTTCTGTAATGTAACTGCTGCATTCAGAATTTGGCCATCCGGCACAAAGAACCCCATCTCATATGTGTCGTCCCATTTTTTAACTTGGGCAATTGAATTGGATTTGGTCCGCTTCGGATTAGGTGTGCTCATTACCGTCCACACTTCCGCTGTTATTATTATTTTGCTTCACGTAAGAAAATATGGTATTTTGCTTCATCTAGCTTGACTAAATAGTAAAAAGTTGTGTTTCACACTGTTGTTACTTTATTCCCACGAAGGTTGAACAGCAGCTCGAGTCTGTGACTCAGTCTACTCTCGACTAGACTCAGGCTGAGCCTACTTTCAACTCTTTCTACCAGTGTTGCCAAGTCCACAAAGACAAAATATGCCAAATTATGTTCAAGAATATGACAAACAGGATAAAAATACGCAAAATTATTTTCGTAAAAACAAAACAGCTGGAATGCAGTACAATTTTTCACCCTATAAAGTTTACTGCACAGTCGACAATTCATATAAACACATTTTAAGGCTGTCTATCGAAAAAAATCGTTTCCCAGCAAAGAATCAGACACTACGGTGTTACAGAGTATAAATTTCGCCTACTAGATGGCATCATCAGCTTTGGGAAGTGCATGAAGTATGAAGTAGAATTAAATAAAGCCCACAAAGAGTAAAGACACCAAACAAGACGATGGTTCCAAACTGTGGTACGCGTACCAGTAGTGGTACGTGAGAGTCTTTCAGGTGGTACGCGAGCAACTTACCAAAGTTGACAAGAGTTAAGACAAAGCAACAAAAACCGCCTTGAGCTTTTCAGCCGGCTGTTTGAGGAATCTCCTGCCTAGTTTTGCTCCCATCTCCTTGCAATGATTCAGCTTGTAC
>JGI24021J15306_10011871_pt1 | contig 10821 bp, 7 predicted proteins | sample Ectturendosymbi1_FD_15306 | JGI IMG/M metagenome (IMG submission 15306) | reverse complement strand
CATGCTGCAGGGCATAAACCTCCGGCACGGGGGTACAGTAGATGCGATTGCACCCCCAAGACATGAAATTTGTCGATCATTCGGTCAAAAATTTATAGAATGTGGGCATTACTACTTTTTTCATGCCAGAAATAATCAATTAGAATAAACTCTTCCAAATTTGTCATGAATCAGGAACATTTAAGTCAATTACAACAGTTTCACTTGAATTCGGAAAATTAAAACAGATTGATTCAAATTTGTGTAAATTAGAAACATAATGGTTAGTTTAATTCACTAAGATTTCCGTTTATACCTCTTTTTGGGAAAAATATGTCAAATTTTACAAAACAATTTTGCATCACAAAAATATGCATCCCACTACACCTGTGTTGCAGAGAGTGAAACAAAACAGCCTGTGTACATCTTGCAGTTTATCGCGACCTTCAAGCTCAATGTGATCTCAATCTTTTCACATTCCCTTGGCCCTCTCCTGTCACAGCGCACCATACTGTGACGGTGGACTACTGTGATTTGCCGCATGAAGACCAATTGCCAGAATCGGTCGAACACCCTGGTATTCAACCCTCACATGTTTTGCCTAACACGGCAAAAGTATTAAATTCCGGATAATTTCATATCCGTTGGACTATCGCAGTGAAACCATCGTTTCCTTCGTCACGTAAGTTGCAGATCTTCTTTTCATGTCTTGCAATACTATGACGTCAGTGACTGATGCGCGGTGACGCGTGAAATCCATGACACCCAGTCCAAAGCTACTTAGAAATAATTGCACAGACCCGAACAACACCGTGTGGTGTGCTCCCTTGGAGTTTGACAGAATGTGCTCAACAAAGCTGAAACTAAGGTTATTGGTTCGATTCCCAACTTCGATTTGGATCTTTCCAAGGCGTCTATCTAACAACCGTGCTACTAGTAAAGTAGTAAGTAGTAAAATCCTGTACGCTTCTAACACAATACAAGTCGTTTTCAATCAAAGTTGCAACAACGAATGAAAAACAGTAAATTTACTACGAAAACTCGACAAATTCAAATGTAGCAGCGCCAATTATAATCCTCATTTCCGTTCCGATTACAGAGCAGCTGAGCGAAAGGGTTTCATGGAGCATTCAAAAATGAACACACATGCTACAAGCACAAAGGACAACGAAAAACAGATCACGTAGCAAAAATGCCCGCATGACCGAAAATATTATCAGCTTTCTTCGGTGACAACCGAAGGCGTGTTTGTATACAGATGGCTTATCGCCTCGTTCAATGAGAAGTCAAACAAATAATTCACTGAAGTGCTGTACGGTCTTTGTTATGTGTAAAGTAACGAGTAGGAACCGCGATGACTTTCCGAATGCGCTTAAAGGGAGCGGCTGTTGCCTGTGATGTATTGCCGTGGCACAGAACACAATATAGGACGGTATTCGGCAAAAAATTCACAGCCTTTTCGCGTTTAATCCAAAAACGAGTAAAGCAAAACGCCGAATACAAACGTCAGGATCAAAACGTTCGATCAACGATGCATGGACAACAACGACACAGCACCTTTGACGAGTCAGGAAAAGGGGAGTCTTTCTCATGTATCGCAGTGGCTCGTTTCGACAGCACTAGCATTTCACAATGGCCTTGTCTACCTCACGAAAGCACAAGTCCGAGAGAGCTTCTACACGCTCACTTCCTCCGCTTCCATCGCCTCCGGCTTGGCGTCACCATTCTCCTGACCACCATTCGCGGCCGGTTTGCCGGCGGCAGTCTTCACCTTCGCGCGTTCTTTCTTCTGCTCGACTTTACGACGGATTTCCTCCTCCTGCCAATTAGTCGATTAACTCTTTAATCAGTCGATTGAAAATTATCTTCTTTAATTAGCGAATTAACACCTAACTTCTTTATTCAAGTGACAATTAGCCTCTTTGATCAGCCAACTATCATCTCAATTAACTTCTCTAACTACTTCCAAAAAGCACCAGGTGAATAAATAGAGTGACGAAGACCTCAAATTTCTTCACACAGATTTTTTGCGGTGACGAAACGTTCAATATGACGTCATAAACAGCAGAAAGAGAGAGAGTGTAGTGACTGTAGTCAATGAGAAGTTCCTTGCTTCCAGAAACCTTTGTTTACGACTTTCCCGAAACGATAGAATTTCGAAGATGCTTGATATGGACTTGACCCTCATTTACCTCGGTCCAGTGGCAACCGAGGTAAAGTTGCGCCCGAGGCTAAATGCATTTGCCCTCCCTTCCACCCACATATGCGCCCCCTTACCTCCACACTTGCTACCCCTTACCTTCATGTGCGGTAAGTACAGGTCTACGGGAAGATATTTTTGTGAACAACAAACGGAGATCACTGTTTCGTCGCCTTTCAAAAACTCTACGCAGGAGGCATCGTACCTTCCTTTGCCCCTTACCTCTTCCTCGGTGCGTCCGTGCTTCCACCTACTTGTTTCGCACAAAAACAATCGTATCTTGGCAACGTCAACAAAACAACTTTCAAAGGAATCACCCGGAAGCAGACACTGGCCGAAAACATCGCAACTCCATTCTCGTTTCAATATCATCGAAGCGAAATGACGTTTCTTTCATTAAAAAAATCCTTGAAAATTTTAATGGTACTACTGTACATTCAGTTCTGACTAGGATTCGCGTGTCCAACAAACTTGACCGTTTCGACTCGTTTTACTCCATTCTAGCATCGAGAGCAGGTTACCGAGTTGCTCTGCAAAGCGACAACCCATGAGGCGTTGCGTGGCAACCTCCAGAAACCAGTTGTAACCGAAACCAGTCGTAACCGCTGAAGACATTTCCCTAAATGTCTAGTGGTACCATTAAAATTTAACATTATGTAATGTTGCCAATGATGTGTGGAGCATTCATCACGTCGTTATGAAACACGCCAGCACCGCTTAGGATTGGCCACAGAAAGCTGAACGCTTACGTTTCATTGGCTAGCAACAAGGTTTGAAAGATGCAAATCTTCCTGAAACCGACACTCACCTTGTCCTGCCGAGCGAACTTGTCGAACATTCCGGCGTACATCTTCCTCTCCTTCTCATCCTGCTCCCTGATCTTCCTGGCGCATCGGTCTGCCATCGTCTTCGCTTGCTTGTTGCTCGCGTTCACTTTCAAGGCCTGGACAGATAACAAATTGCAGTGCCGCAAATTGTCACGGCCGCGCGCTTGAAAGTCGAAAAACATCCAGAACTGCAGTATTTTGAAAAAAAAGGGATAACGATACGGATTCCTATTGCTTCATTTTTGAGTAAGAGCTGGTGCGCAATATGTGCTCTGGTGTCTCATTTTTCTTCGTGTTTTCACTTTTTCCCTGTTAACACGGGTGTCGTCAACGACCCAAAAAAACGCACCCGTTTTTTTTAAAAGCCCACTTAAAAAAAAACAATAAAACCAAAAAACCCACTCTTTACTTTTTTTCTCTACATCTAAACCTTTTCTGATTTTGGAACATACCAAATCATATATTGAAAAAATACACTCCACAGATGCTGAATTAGCAGGGTATGCACGTAAACTTGACGTGAAACTGCAGAGTTTGTGTGGGAGTGGTTTCTCTGTTTACTGTGCGCGTGCTTGCCAAGCGCTACCATTTAGGAGTGAACTGACCAACAACACTGCAAAATCAAAGAGGGGAACAATTCTTTACCCTTAATTTTGAATGCCATAATAGGTATAACAAGTTATTATTGTGTAATTTTGAAAATAGTGATATTGGATGATGGAATAAAAACAATTCAGAATGAGGTTTATCTGTTTTCTTTAAAAAAAAGAACATCTTGTTTCTTTTTAAAAATCCAAAAAAACGTTGTTTTCTTTAGAAGCCCAAAAAAAACCAGGTGGGTTGTTTTTTCTATTTAAATCCCGGGTTTTTCTCAACCCTGCTGACAAACCATGATTGTTTACGTCATAGCGCGCGATAAACACTAGGGAATCCCCTGAGACACAGTAGATAAAGAAAAGACAGCAAACGAACAGATTGATTCGCCCACGAAAATTTCAACGTCGCCATCGCGAAACAACACTTTTATCGCAAAATTTTGAGGCTTATCCTGGAGTGGCTGCAAAACGAAACATGACGTCCGCCAGGGGGCGCAGCGAACCTCTGCGAAGTTGGTCTTGGCGTCTTCGAATTGCGACTGGTTGAAAAAAGCCTCGCCGAGGCGGTAGAGAGCTTTCTCGTTGCGCGGATCGGTCTCCAAAGCCTGTCGACGTGAAAAAAAGCGGGTTAAAGCGAAGCTGATCAGATACAACTGAACCTTATTTCTGAAATACAAGACGATGAAGATCAACGAAAGATCTAAAGAGACGGGTTTACAGTCGACTTAAAATTGAACTATTCTCAAAATCAGACCATGGCCCACGGCTGTAGTTCAAAGACAATAGGCCGAGAAACCAGTGGCAGACACCGATTCAACCAAACGCCTACCTTTTCGCAGTTCTTTGCCGCTTCAGCATACTGTCCAATTTTGTTCTGACAGAGAGCCAGGTTCAGCAGGCCGGCAAGCTTCAGAGCGTTCCACTTCTTAAGCAGCTCCTTGTCTTCTTCTGAGCCGTCTTCCGACGCATCGTGGTACGACAGATAGTCGTCGATCTTCTTATAATGGTGGATCGCTTTCTTGTAACGTCCAGCCTGCCAGACAAACCACGCATTTAAGAAGAACTAAGTAGACGTGCGGGAAATTGCTTTTTTTCGCTGAAACATTTCGGTGATTTGCCCCAAAGTAGTACGGAAACTCGCCATAACAGTATTCACTATAGTTTATATTTTCAGACATTGTGACCGAATTGACTCAATTTTTTTCTGTCATTAAAAAAAATCGTTCGATCACCGAAAAAACCTTGGCGGGAAAGCAACGTAGTTAGTACGTCAGCAACGAAAGCTGCTGATGACATCACGATCGCCGTATAACTTCGATAAAACTACAAGAAACCATCTGATTTGAAAACCGGCATTGCATTCTGATTTCATCAGAAAAAAGAAAAACTCGCCCGAAACCTTGAACTGTTCAGTTCCTTTCGCTTTGACAATTTCGCTCTGTTCGAGCTTCTCCTCGTCGGTCATCTCCCACGACTCCTTCGCCTTCTCGAACGAGAGCAGCTTAAGTTCGTAAACGATGTCGGCGTTGGGGGGGATGCTGTGCTTCTCGCTGCCTTTCGCGCCGAAGCCGTACTTCGGTTTGATGCGAAACAGGGAGTGTTCGTTGAGTTTCATTTTCTTCACGGCGACGTCGATTGCTGGAATGAGCTCCAGGTCGTCTTCGGCTGCAACAATAAGCTGATGAAACATGAAAAAAGAATGCACGAGCGTGCTCGCATGCGAACATTGACATTGGTTGTTTTAGCGATTTGAAAATTCAACCTGTACCATGGTGCAGTTAACTAGTATTCACAAGTTTGAATCATCGCAAAATGACGAAAGCAGAGTCCGCAGTCGGTTGATTCCTCGAAAGCTTTTACAGCAAACCTAGAGCTTTTAATTGTTTCAGGGAACTTCACCTTTCGCAAAATCTCTACTTCCAACGCATTTACAACTAATGTATATATACCCTGTAACTCATGCCTATAACGCTTTATAACTCATGTATATTTTTCAGCACAATTGTATCTATAACTTACGTCTGTAAGTCTTTACAAAACATGTATAACTCTTTGCAACACATACCGGCGTCAATTTCGATTGCATTGCCTGCCTGCATAGGAAGCGTCGCATACAAACAAACCTGACAACCGTTTGCCAAAATTTCCTTCTGCTCGTTTACTATACAACAAAATCTCACGCCTACCTTCGCCAACAACGTAAGATATCGTGCGGCTCTCATCGAACACTTTGCCTTGGTATTTCCCTTCGATTTCGACCGTGACTTGCGCGCCCTCGTTGGGCGTCGTGTAATTCTCGCCTTCGCTTATAATTTCGCGAATAACTCCCTTGTCCTTCGCAGACGTGACGTCTTCGCCCTGTTGACATGGCAACGGAGGACTTGATTTTTTCGGCTATTCAAAAAAACTCGGTCTATGACCGAACAAGATGTGGTAGCTCAGTATTCGCATGTGTTCGGAAAACATCAACAGCGGCACGTAATGGTGAGCTTCAGAGTGCTAAAAATCCAAAACCAGTTCGAGGCTGCGTTCGACACTAGACGGAACGCATTGCTACATATCTTCCGTCACCAGCTGCAGATGAAGCCAACGGGCGCGTGATGCAAGAGAAAAGACAAAAGCAAGCGCAGCAGCAGCAAAACGCCCACCTCCCAGTCAAACAGCTCGATTTCAAAGACAAGGGTGGCATTCTTCGGGATCTTTGGAGGGCTGCCCTGCTCACCGTAGGCGTACTCCGACTTGCAAGTCAAAACGCAGACTTCTCCCCTTTTCATGGAAGCCACACCGATGTCCCAAGCTCGGATAACCTCTCCTGCATTTCACAAAGCAAAACACATTGAAAGGCTGGACTAATCAATCTATTCCGCGTCGTGGACATTTTTACCAATTTTTACCAAAGCGGCAATTGACGTCAGCACACCACGATACCACTGATGAAGCTTGGTAAAAACGCCACCAAAAATGGAACTATGCAAAGAGCGTTTAACGCGTTTACAATTGTGTATAAGCCTTCAGATAAAAAAAAATCAATAACACGACATCGTTTGAAAATGTTAAATAACTGACGAAATCGAACTAGTTTTACTTTCACCTCCTATTATGAACCGACAATGATGTAATCAACCCGAATCGGAGTTTTAGCTTCGTCCTCGCTCGAGGCGGAAGAAAATGCAGTTTTGTTCAGTTTGAAAAATAAGGCTAAGGGATATGCAGTTGAAAAACGTGACAATGAAATCAAGTAGTATCAGTCACTGGTGGTATGGCAAGGATACAATCAAGCGACCGCACGATCTACCAAGCAATTGTGGACCGTACGGGCGTACTTAGCAAAACAACCTAATTATTAAAATAAATAGATACATACACAACACAAAAGTTATCACTGCAAAACACAGTTTAGTGAATATGTAAACACAACATTCAAGCATAGAAGGCACAATTGAGAGAATGTATCAATCGTAATCAGTTTTACATATATATGGTTTAGACGTCTGATGTTATGCAGGTAGTGCGAACTAAATCAAGCAATGCTCTTAAACCTATATATCGGCTTAAACGACTGAACAAGATTACAAAAATGTGAATTATCAAGAGTATAACCATAAGCCATACTACTGCGGATAACTTATACTTGGAAACTAATAAATTGCAATGTATATAGTTTTTAGAATGCATGTCAGGGACTGGTCGTTGATATCTATTAGGGCATCTTCCCAATTTTAGGTCCAGAAAAGTTGCGCAACTTTTGTTTTTCTCTCAACTCTATCTGCTTGCGCACAAAACATTCCTTTTCACTGAATTATGAGTGTTGTAGGCACGAATGTTGTTTGCTACTATCGTTTCCATGTAAAGAATCTGAATAGGCACTATAAATACAGTGCATCTATTTATCAACTTCTGAAATACAAATAGCATGTAAATTAAGGTTGTGGAGTCATTGGTATGAGTAGGCTTTAGGGTTACTACAGCTCATTGTATCTCTTTACGTTTTTGTTCTTTGACCAGAATATCTGTAACAGTATTTGATGAACATTCTGACTAGTTCTGGAATGTTGCTACTTGCAAGTATGAATCTACAGGGTAGCCCTAAAGTGGAGATGGTCCAAAAGTTTGTATACAATTATTAACTATGGTTCGGGAGAAGATGAAGCATTGAATAACCACCACACTCACCTGACCTAACACCAAGGATTTCTTTTTTTGAGGTGTTGTAAAGTACAAGGTGTGTGAGAAGAATCCCAAAACAATAAAAGAATTAAAAGATTACATTCATGGCGCATATGTATATAACATACAAGTCAGTGGTTTGGCCGCTGACTACGGATATGCAAGCCGAGCTGTTACATTGCCCATCATGTTCACTAGATTCAGATCATGGTTAAGCATTACTTAATGTTCAGATTTCTTCCCTTAAACTTGGTTAATGTAGAAATTTAACCCTTATCACTTAAAGAAACAATAAATTCAACTTAACAAAAATGGGATTATTGGTAGCTGGACTAGAGTAGTTAAAAAGATCCAAAATTACTGAATAACCCATGGAGCTTTGTATAACACAACATGAAAAGATGGGACAACCAGAACTCTAGCCATGAAACTCTAACCCTCAAACTGTAAACATAAAACCTAAACCCTTACGGTAAAGGCAAGGGTATCCAAACTTGTTTCAAAGAGAGCCAAATGCAATAATGAGGTGCCCGTGGGCAAGTATTGCCTTCCATCATTTTTTTAACCGTGAAGTGGAGGTGAACACAGTCCAAACATTTGGTCTATGGATTTAAAACAGACACACTTCTTTGCAGCCGCTTTGATGCTTATATTCAATCTCAGCACATCAAGACACAACAATGGTAAACATTTTGAGTAGCAAGACACCAGTGTTGCTCCAATACAGAAGCATAATCCAGGCTTTGGCGGGCCATATACAACACAGTCTGAAATTAAAGCCGCCATCACATACCACCTTATTTCATGGAAACTCATTCTACCAAATGTCATTCAAAAGTTTGGAAAACCAGAATTAATAAATGCAACACAAAGTGGCAGTGAGAAACTTTAATGGCCATTTTTACAGGGGAGGAAACAACAATTTAAGAACTTATTAACAGAACCCAATAAGTAGAAACAATAGCTGTGAATATATCTTTTTTGTGAAGAAAACAGAAAGTAGGCCTATTCATGTACCACCTTGAAGGCCTTTGACCACCACATCCTACAGTTTGGGAACCACTGCTTTAGAGTATGCTGATCTGTGGCAGAAGCAAACTATTTCTGGCAATTTTACTGCATACTTGCTAGATGCGTTCAGTTTTGTGAACTATCATTTAAGATACATTTAATTTTATCTAGAAGTTTTTTTTCTATTTTCACAGGGAAACTCTTCCAAATTTTGTTAAGTTAGAACGATAAATTCTTGTCTTCTTGTAGTTCAACTGCCAGTTTATTTAGTTTGATCCACTTGTCAATTTTGGTTAGTTCATCATTTACCTCAATGTACAACCTGTAAAAATTTGAATCAAGCAAAGTTTGATTTGTATCATCTGCAAATAGCCTCACATGAAAAGTTGATGCTGAAGGCAATTCATTTATGTGGATTAGAAACAAAAGTGAACCTAATATTGAATCCTGGGTAATACCACAAGACACAGGCAAAAGATATGAATGAGATACCATGTTAGTAATGCAACATTCTTTATTCTAAAAAAAACAGCATCCAACTTTTGCAAATGCTTTAAAACTAATCAGGGATTTGCAAGCTGTCTATTACTGACGCTACACCTTAAGGAGAAGCTATAATATTAAAGTGTTCTTAACAAGTCAATACCATGTGCAATCATGGAGTTCAACTTGCATGAGTGTGATTGGTGATAATTTTAAGAAGCTGTGGTTTCTTGATATATTATCAGGGATACCATACCGTCTTTATTTATAAGCTTTGTCACTATTTTGCAGTGCTATAAATATTGCTGTCCTTCTAAGAAATGTCCTTGTTTGTGACTTGCGTCCTTGTTTTTTCTTATTTCCTATAGCATAAGAATTTTAAATACAAGCAATTCTAATAGACATGCAGACCATTACTATATCCAAAAAATGCTGTTCTTTCTGCTACTCATGTTGTTGCGTAGCATTTGCCACTACGCTTCAAATCAAGCAGATAAATTAAATCTTCTGGTGCTAATCTTTTTATTTAGCTGACGTCTCGCCCTCCTATATTTATATCAGCATAAACATTTTGTAATCAAGGTTTTGTGACATCATAAAGTAGTATGATTTTGCAGCACAGAGATGTAATGCACTATCAGGCATTGTTAGAACATGAGCTGTCTACCCTGGTTAGGACTCTCAGGAAAGCTGGTTTTGTAGCGAATGTTTAACATTTAATTGATTTACGAAATAAGCACGCAAAAAAATTCAATGAAGATTACAAGAAGGAAGTTGAGAATTAGACATTGCTGAAGCAAATGGTTCCTGGAGATAAATAGGCAAACTTATGATCTGGCGTTAGTTGTGCAAACAGAAACAATTGTCTTCTTTTTAAGTAATAAAATCAAATTTTGCTCAGCCGTCCTTATTTTTGGTTCTAGATTGATGGTAGCCCTGTTTATAATGCTCTCTATTGCACAGCTTGAACTACTGTTCCACATCATCCATGCATAAACTCTTGGAGCTAGATGAGCTTGATGTTAGCTTTCATTGCAAACTACAACACCAACTTTACATAGAATGCAGTATGAGAACACACCTGATTCACATAAAAATGCAAAAACCCTTGTTCATGCATGCATATTTGCCAAGTTAGGCTGATCTCTTTCAAAATTAATTTTTCATGTAAGTAACAACATGAATTCATCATCAACAGTGTGTGAAAGCAAATTACAATAGGAAAAAAACCTTACTCTTTCCAAGCGTAAATGTGAACTTGTCACGGTTTCTAGAAGAGTCAAACTCGGTTCCATCTAGCAATGTTCCAGTGTAATGAACAATTACTTTGTTGCCCTTCTTCGGCTTTTCATCTGAAACTCCCTGACGTTTTATTACCTACAACAGAGTATCAGTGCAATGAAAGAGGTAACTGTGGCACAGAAGAACCTAAATTCCTGTAAGCAACAATTCAATTAAATCCCTTAACACTTTGAGAACCGGGGTACGATATATTCGTACTTTGATTTCAGCCTAAAACAGCAGTTTTCGGTTGCCTTACCAACGCCCTAGCTCCTCC
>JGI24021J15306_10011870_pt1 | contig 10822 bp, 6 predicted proteins | sample Ectturendosymbi1_FD_15306 | JGI IMG/M metagenome (IMG submission 15306) | reverse complement strand
CAGCATTTAAAACTAAAAAAGGGAAGATCCGTAAGTGTGTCATTGAAATTATTACACAATAGCAGATGGCAATTTATTACAAATCACTATCTGTGGGAAACCTGTGGTTGATGCTTTTCTGACACTATCGTTCCTTCATCAATACCAGTGTTAGTGTTAGTGTTGCAACCCGGAGACTATCACCCAGTCTTTCATCTGCCATTAGGTTTTTGTTTTCAGATTTGACTTGCTTCATCATAGAAAATGTACCCTCATACACATATGTTTCCAAAATGAGAGCATTTTAGTGCAAAATCTTTCAGTTTGAGAAATCTTTCTTTGCTGACTAAATTCCAGAAGCTCTCTGCAGTCTTTAACACCGTTAGTATTTTACATTTTTAGCAAAATGCTTGTTCTAATGAAAATTGCCTATTATAGGGATAAACAATTTATTTGGCTCGAGGGCAATTTTGAGAAAGCAACATTCAGCAGACAGATTTATTTGGTGGTATTGAGTTCATTGGGCCACATGTACTCCTCAAGACAAGGAACGCCCTAAAACACAGAGGTTATCTAGTCAGGGGATTAGTGAAGGACTGCAAACCTTCTGATTTGATCACAAAATAAAAATGTAAAACAAAATGGTGCATACAAAGGGTATTGCTCTTGTGAAATGCACTATATCCAAATGTGACCTCACACGCTTTTCAACAAATATCAGATTTGAAGATTTTTCCTGAATGCTTCCGAGGGCTACTGAAAACACTGTGGCAAGCCACATGTGGCCTGTGAGCCTGTAGTTGGACCACATTGTTTTAGATAGTAATATCAAAGTGGCTAAAGTTGTAGTTGAAAAGAAAAAAAATATATTCAAAAGATCGAAGAAAGAAATATGAAAAATATTTAGAAAAGCAAAGAAAGCCGATGAAAAACTACAGGCCTAATGAAAAATCCAAAATCGGACTAGTCTTTCTTATTGTGAATGTTTTATGATTGCAACTGTTGTTCCATGTCATTAAGTTGCACTTATATGTCATTTGAAAGTTTGAGGTGTTACTTTGTTAAGTGTTCTTTTTTCCTGTTTTATGTGAACTAGCTTTTCATTTAGAAGTGAAAGTTCTCTTTGTGACATTATTTTCTATAATGGTACTCATTGCTACGGCAGTATTTAAAAATGCTGCTGAATTGAAGTATTAAACCATTTTTTATTGCATGAAGATGAAGTTGCAGTGGTATATTTAATTTTTTTAGCTTCAAGATTGGTTATTTCAGTATTCTTAATTTCTGATTATTTTTAGAGCCTGGGTGCCTGTGTTGTTGTGGTTATCATTCAGCATTTGCCAAGCTATTGTAAAATAACGTTTGACTATCTCAATTTGTATGGCAATGGATTTTTCATGTTTGGTATTTTATGGTTTTTGAGAGAAATTTTCAACCAACAAATTTCCATGTGCTCTTTTAGATTTGGATTCATTTGCTTGCATGCATAGCATAGGAAGCATTTACATCACCATGGTCTTTTACAGATATCCTTATTTAATGTTATTACAAACTTTGCATTTAGCCAAAATTGATTGCTTATTAGTTCTTGTTACTTGAATTTATAATTTTGAAATGCAGGTCAAGTTCTAATGGATGCCGACTTCTGAACAGTTAAAAGTGATTTCTAACAAAGTTTTTTAGTTAACTCATTTAATTCTCAGCCTTGTATCAGAATAATTTAATACTGTGAGGCTTATTTTGCAAATAATTGCAAAGAAGTAGGCATAAAATAAAAATGTCCTGTTAGTCACAAACAGCAGGTCTCGTTAGTCACAAGAACATACTCTACAAATATCTTCGTTGCCAAACCGTAACTAGCAAATATTGAAAACTAATGTATGGATTACAATATTACCAAATCAAGAGTATCTGTGCAGTCAGTGAGCAGAATTTGGAATTTGAATTTATTTTTTTATTTGGTACTTTTGTCCCCTGTCCCATTAGTCACAAACAAATATTCAAATGACCAAAAAATTAAAAGGCAGATGAATTTTTCCAAACATGCAAACAGTGAGTATGGGTCATCACTAACAAATGCTACTAGTTTTAGTTTTCTTCTGTATTTCATGTTTGCTATAGAAATGAAAAAGTAGTCAAAATGTTCCGTTAGTCACATTAGGAATTGCCCTAATGGATTCCACAGCAAATGACAAACAGTGCCTTTGTACTAACCAACTTATAATTACTATTTACTTACTCTTGTCATGTGCAAGTTCCACAATTCATTAAGATAATGAGTTGTTTCCAAGCCTTCCATTCTCAATGAAATTGCGAAGAGGTAGGGTTACATCACATGTAATAAGCTACAAGAAATATTCAGCCACTATAGAGGTAGCCTATACCTTGAAAATTGACAACAAATCAATCAAAAACCATAATGAAAAAAATGTAGGCTGCTATAATGGCACAGAAAATATCACGAAAAAATTATTGCATATAACTGCCAAATAATTTCAACATGGCTTAGCAATGCATGACACCTAGCTTTGGTTTCTTTTATTTATTTTCTGTGTTTGTTTCTGACATGTTGTCAATATTACCAGGTTTGGTCAAAAATACAGAGATACAAAAAGGCTTAGTAAGATCACATCACAAGGTAGGTGTTAGAAGGTACATGANGCAATTCACTAAAGAGATACAAACATTGAAACAATGCACCAGTAGCTACTACTGTGTGAATGCAGAGCATGTAAAGAAATGTGCGCACTAAATGATAAGGCCGTAGAATGTGATGGAGGATGTGCAAAATGGTACCATTGCAAATGTTTTGGACTAATGCAAGAACAATATGAGGTCTATCGCAACAACTACAGTAGAGGTAATTCATTGCAATGGTTTTGTGAATGGTGTCAGGTTAATACCAAGGAAATCACTCAGAAATAAATGTCCATAATATGGGGCAAAATGAAAGACACCACAAAATCAGAACAAGTCTTAACCATGCATATGAAAAAAACGGCCAACGGAAAAAATATATGCAAATTTCAAAAGGAAAATCACTTCTTTCTNAGGCATCTCGCCTTATAGGACTCATCAACTATAGTAAAAAAAACAAGAGCCAATAGCAATCCATATGTTATAGTTTTTCTTCCACTGGTAATCCAGAAACCATCATCTAAATCAAAACATAGAGAACATATCAAACATCTGAACAAGAGACTGGAATGGTGAAACTTAGAAAACTACAAGAACTCATTTTAGAGTGTGGAGCTATTCAGTCAAGACTTTCAAAAACAAATAAAACAATCAGTCGTAAACAAAAACAATATTAGAAAGCCTTTTGTAGATGAATGCAAAAAAGACAAATCAAACAGGTCTTTAACCATTTAACATCTGCGCCTTCTGGCCATAACGCACCAGGCTCTAGAGCTGGTCAAACCATCTGCAGATTCAGGATGTCTTCTAGTTTCAATTTTTTTTTTAATTTAAGCTTTGCGTTATGGTTTTTTGTGGGTGATGTCATAAGTGGGATAACTTTCATGTTTTTTTGGCCAAGGTCACCTGGCCCTGGGTGTCAAACCAACCAGCCATTTTTGGCTCAAGTCTTTACATACTAGGCTATAATATGAGTCTTTAGAGCCCTTGATTGGCTCTCTAACATATCTGGAGATTGTTCAAACCCCAAGTAGCCAAACACTTTTCTGACAGTGGTTTAAATAATAGTGAAACACTAGCTGTTTCAAAAAGCACTCAGCAGATTTTGATGTATTTCTGCTTTTCATACTTAAAACTTCCAAACTAACTTCAACACCCTCAGATAAATGGAAGCACTAGAACACAGTTGCTTTCTCCACTGATCCGTTTTGTGTTCATTTGTTTAAATTATTTTTTTTCAAACCGTTTCTGAAAATGCATTACAGCAATATCGTTGCAACTTACAGCAAAAATAGAGACGCAGGGCAGATTACCCCAGTTCCTCTTTGACTGGGAATTATATTGCCTGATCCTTTTTATTTGTTTGTGATGTAATAAACACGTTTGAATGCAAAGCCTCAGCATTCATTGCTTGCAGTGCTCAACATCAACTTTCTTACATGCTTAGTTGTGGGCATACAAAACTGTGAGTTGTATTTTATCAGTGTATTCAATGCAAGGATTGTTTTGTGCAACGTTTATCATGGGTTATCCATATAATCCTATTTTTTGTGTTGAGCAAAACTACGATATCTTTAAATGCTTACGAAAAAGTTTTAACATTGCACAGGTTGCTGTTCAAATAGAAAGGTGGAGTTAGTTCTGTGATGCAGTTGGTCAAGTGTGTTTAACAATGATTGCAAAACTAATCCCGACAGAGTTTTTCAATTAGTGAAATACAGACGCCATGTTAGTAATCTAAACATCTGCCTTGCAAGAAAAAATTAAAATTGCGGACTAGTTAAACCAGAAAGTCTTAAGCATGCGTATTTTAGGCAATAACAAGCCCTTTGTGCAAAATTTTAGCAAAGTTTCTTCCAATTGATAAAAGGGCAAAGTTTATGAGTTTGCGCTGATGAAAGATCATGAAAGGGTGCGATGTAGTTTGACTGTGGACTCAGATGTGCTTTTTCTGCAACAGTGTTGTCATAGCAGTGTTGGCACAGAAGATTCAATTCTGGTTTCTTCAAGTAAAGGGTGTTGCTTACGTTTCATCACAACACCTCTAAGTAATCGCCGTTAATTAAATGACCATGTTTAAAACCTAAATTATTTCAATAACATAGTTACACATCTTTTAATTGCAAATTCCAAGCTTGTTAAGCATATTCACGGAAAATTAGTTCGGACTACAAACACAATATACTTCATTATCATAGGGAGGAGGACAGATGCCTTCATGTGGCCCTCCCTGTTGCAGCATTTCCTGAAATGCTTACCAAATGTCATCGTGAGAGCACCCATTGCTACTCACGCTGGATGTGTTCAGTGTGGGATGGGTCAAACAACGCCCTTCTCAGGGCACGGCAGCAGAAATGTTGCTGAAGATCCACGACCCAACACTCTCCAGCTGAACACCGAGGGGTTCACTGAAAACAAGATCTCCGTCATTGAGCAACTAGCCTTTAAGAACAAGGCTTTCATCATCGTCCTGCAGGAGACTCACTGCGCAACTGCAGACAAACTAGTGATTCCAAATTTCTCACCAGCTGGGTCAATCCTGAGCAGGAATCACAGCCTTGCCATGTTTGTCCACGAGCGGTTGGAATGGTCACTGGTCGATCAGTCTCCAGAACAATCAGAGACTGAGTGGCTGTGCGTAGACGTCACAGGATACAAGATCACTAATGTCTACAAACCTCCACACTTGCGATTCACGCCAACAGCAATCCCAAAGTTCTCGCGCCCCAGTCTGTATGTTGGCAACTTCAACTGGCAGCATGTCAACTGGGGTTACAACACAACATCCCTGGACGGTGAGACCCTGGACTCCTGGGCAACATCCAACAACCTTGGACTGTTGTACAACCTAAAGGAAACAACCAGTTTCTTCTCTCGCCATTGGAACGTCGGTGCCAACCCAGACCTGGCTTTCACGAGTTTCGGCCAGGACAGCCGACTGCCGGACACACATGTTCTCGGAAAGTTTCCATGGTCACAACATCGGTCCTCCCTCATAAATCCCAAGATTCAAGGTTCCTGCCCACAGCGATCCGGTGAAGCGTTGGAACTTTCACAAGGTTGATTGGAAGTGCTTTCCCCTTTCACAGGTGATCAGTCGAGAGGTTGCCACCTTCGGTCACACCAAATATTGAGACGGCATACCACGATTTTTGCGAGAGGCTACTTTCTGCGGCTAAACAATGTATCCCACGTGACCATCGGAAGAACTATGTGCCATGCTGGAACAAACAGTGCGAGACCCTCCATCGCTCCTTTATCCGAGCCCCAGTGGGGACTGACTCTGACAGATCCACTTCGTCACTACTTTCTCGACTACAACAGAAGCAGGAGCGATGGGAGGAAGCTGTCAACTCCATCGACCACTGGCACTCTAGCCACAAGGCATGGAGAACAATCACTAAACTTACTGGCAGGTCTGGATGCTCCTCTCGCCTGTGCCCCGTCACGACAAATTCCATCACCTTGCAATTCATGAAGAAGGAGGCACACAAGACCAGCTGCCACGAGTCCACCAGGTTCGTCAACAAGCAGCTGTCAGACCTATGGAAGATTCAAACTCCCAACCCTTTAGGTCGGAAGAGTTTGCTGCTGCCTTCAGATGCCTGAAACCAGGAAAGTCTCCAGGATTGATTCCATCTTGCTGGAGTTCATACTCCACACCAGGTCAGCTCTCAAATCTTGCTTGTGCGACTTTCTTACTTCCTGCATGCACCAACTCAAAATTGCAAAGATCTGGAGAAGAGCGCTAGTAGTTGCGATCCCTAAGTCAGAGAAGCCATTGGAGGACCCAAAGAGCTATCGTCCTATATCTCTGTTGTGCATCCTTTCTTAAAATCCTCGAGAGACTCATCTACACTCGTGTCGAAACAATCATCAACCCACTGCCCCCCCAGGAGCAGGCAGGCTTTCGACACAGGAGGTCGGATATAGATCAGGTTACCCTGTTGACCCAGGACATCGAGGATAGCTTTTCAGCTAAAAAGAAGGCCGGAGCTGTGTCTGTCCACCTCACAACAGCCTACGACACAGTATGGCACTGCGGCCTCATCTGCAAGCTACTGCGATTGCTGCCTGATAGACATGTGGTCCACGTGATCATGGAGACGGTTGGCAATCGCAGCTTTACCAAAGGAGCAGATTACGACGCCTCAAGAACAGTGTCCCACAGGGATCTGTTATGGCGCCCCTTATTTTCAACATCTACATCTCTGACCTGCCAACTACCATCTCCAGAAAGAATGCATGTGCTGACAACCTAGCAATCATGCATGCTGATGGAGAGTGGAAGGGGTGCTGAGCAAGGACTGGCAACGCTAGGTGAATACCTCCAGACTTGGAAGCTAAAGCTCAGCGCTACAAAAAGGTGTCGGCAGTCTTCCATCTCAAACATCACGCATCTGGAAAGAGTGACAACGTCCACTTATGAGATGTTCCTCGGTTTGAGCTTCTCCAGAACCGCATGGACACCAAGGATCACATGTCATCTTCCATCGGTATAGTGATTACCAGAAGAGTCCAACTTTCGTTCTGAGGTGGTTCAGTTTACACCATGCAAGGCGGCTGAGCCCAAGGTCAAGGTTTCCCACTTTGGGTGCTGGAAGGGAATGAGGTGGGTTCCCTGATTCTTTCACTCTGCAAGCTACTGGTGTTGAGTCCACTGTTGCACAATAGACTCATGCCCTGCAAAAGACTCCATCAGTTCAATCGCCAATTGTGCAAACGGCCTTCACGATTTGAGACAAGGTCTTGTTTTCAGGCGTACTAAGTTATTTCATCTTGTTATGAGCTGATTAAACTGAAAACTGACAAAATCAGCTTCCTGCTCAGCATTGTCAAGCATGGAGTCATTAATGATTTATGGGCTGCTTAGTGTCACAGGGAACGTCAGCTTTCTTAAATCCATATATAGCATAATCTCTTAGTTTAGACTCTTGTCCACCAGAAACTTCAATGTTTGTTCCCATTGCCACATTATGTAGATCATGTCTTCTCAGAAATTGTTTCAATTGACTAAGAACTTGTTTGATTGATCTCTGAACTTACAGTTGTTAGTACTTCTCATATTTGATTTACTGATTGTTTTGTCTCTTCTGCCACAACCTGCATAACCGTTTTGAAAGATTTTAAATCAGCAGCATGCTGATTGATATCCCCATCACAGCTGCATTTTTTAACTTCCCTTTGTTGTTCACCTTCTTTGCTTAACTGTATTATTTTGTGGTAAAGTGATACGCTGCATCAATATGTTTCCAATAATGAGAAGGGAAGTCACTAGTTTTAGTCACCAGCCTTATTGAGTTATTAAGATCAGCATCCATTTCTTGTATCATAGCAGAGATGTCTTTTAATGTTTCTCTTGCCTTGCCCTTTCCTTCACCTTGTCTTGTTATGAGCCTTTTTCCTGAGGCAACTTACTGTGCAGCAGTACTTTAGCCTCTGCAATTGTCTCCTCATTGTAATAATTCAGAGCCTGTTGCAGGGTTGAATGTTCAACACAAGATTTAGATTGTCTTTCATATAGAATAGCGGTGGATGAACTATAAATGTAGTGTTCTCATCCTTGACCTTTCTTTTTGCCTTGATTTCACTTTTTTTACCATCTCTGACTTTTAGATATATGATTTCTCAAGGCCACCATTCTCTAGATCCTCTGTTCCATACCCAAGGAATGCAACTCTAGTCGTTAATGAAGACGGTGATGGTACAGTAGTCCAGCAGAAATAGTTCACAAAAGTAGCATATAAACCAAACCTACTTTTTATGTTTTATGCCACAATATTCTATGATATGCACATGATGAAAACTAGTATGCATTCAGCAATTGACCCTAAAACAAGGGTCTGCAAACTACAGACCTTGAGCTGTTGTGTAATAGCTCATGTGGCCCTCGGACAAACAAATTGGGAGACTCCTGTGCTATAACAATGAAATAGGTTCACTGTTTGAAGAAATGATACAGCTGTGGCGACCATCTTTTACGATTAATTTTGGTGGGTAGCCAAACACACATGAATTCTCATTTTCATTCTCAACTCACATAAAGATCCTATCCAACAACATCTCTCATTTCTTTCATGAACAAGACTCAGGAGGATTAGCATTGCTGCATTTATCAGAAACCTGGTGAAGAAAGTAACCTACTGAGAATTTTTCTGTACAGACATGGACTACACTAGAAAGCACTGTTAATTTTTGCAAAAATCTGAAAACAGATGAATACTTGGATGCTACAGAAAAGACATCTCATGCGAGCATACAGTATCACTCATCTTCCTTGTCAAAAACATTACATTACACTACTGTAAAGCGCTTGTCGTTCATCTAGCCGTTGGGTGTTGCCACCACAATAAGACTTCAGACAGACATGACCTCTCTCTTTACTTTCTTGGCTGGGATCACCATGTAACGTTTCATCTTTGGCCTGTCTGCTTTCACAGCCAGACACAAACAAAGTGAGTCATTTTTTCTCATGGTCGGTAGTTCCGATAAGAAGTAAGTTGAACTGTTTGTCTCCCTTTCTTGTCGCTTCTGATGGCACTGGGCACGTCTGCCCAGATCAGGATTTCATCCATATTAATAATAATTGAGGATTAAAACTTGTGAGAATCTTTTATGCTTTTCATTAAATTTAACAAAGCTACATATATTTTCTTCCAAGTCATGTGACACCGACTACCCTGTAGCCATTCACCTCCTGATTTTCAAATTGAAGAATTGCCTCAAAAAATAGCACAACCATCAATAAGATGCTGCAAATTCAGTCAAGCCATTTTCGTCCAATTATTTGACCCAAACTTCAACTTATTTGCATGAAGACATGATGCAACTNCTCTCGTTNCATAGGCAATTTTCTCTATCAACTTATCTTCAATAGTAGACAGACATCTGGCTTTCTCCCACAACCAAGCTTCAGCTTCTTTTTAGAAGGTCCTGGTTGGTTATGTGCTGCTTTCAAATTGAAATTGGTCTCGTTTTGTATCCATCGAAGTAGGCCTACCATCGATTCATCCACTAGAAAGTTTTTGCCTTATCACTCGATTTGAAAACAAAATGTTTCTGCAAACTTATTGACCTCAACTTTGAATTTCACAGTATATGCACACCTTTTACTCATTCTTGAACACAAGTTTTTTCCAAGACCAAAGAGAGTGTAGTTTGTACAGTACAGTGCATAACTTCAGTTGAAACTGTACAACTCTTTAGCCAAACTTCTAGATTTGACAATAATGAATAATGTCAATGACTACCAAAGACCAGTAAATTTGAAACCCAGCGCGTTTGCCGTTTTGCATTCAATTGACAGCCCTGGTATAGTGGTAAATGCTTACACCACTCAACTGCCTTCTGTTCATCATAATCATAATATATAATCATCACCCCTGTGAGGGAGTGTGCATGATGTAATGTTGAAGAGAAGAAAGAGAATGCAAAAAGAAAGTCTGGTCAACAAAATGTAACCAAGGAAAGAATGAGCATCATCTAGAATCTAGTCTGAACCTATCAATGAGGGAATAAAAAAATGTAAGCCGCCCTTGTGCACGCAATGATGAAAAGAAGCTACAAGCCGCGGCTTACAATCTAATAATTATAGCATAACTTTGCTAATAAATTTTTGTGTTGTCTGAATGAATCTGAATCAATCTTTGTTGCAGTCATAGACTAATTGTTTGCTTTTCTAAGGATGATCTGGCAACATTTACTGTACAAACAATAACTAAAATCTTCAATCCGACTTACTGTTTGGTGTTCTGCTGTAGCCATACTGACACTGCATTTCTTTGAGATTTGGATCTTTTCAACCACTCGGCCTTATAAATATTTTCTGTGTTGTGTACACCACCTAATCTTATCTTTTTCGTTGGGCTTGCATCATTAGAATCTCTGAGACTGTCACCCCAACATTCTCATGGTTGCGGCATGGATTCCTACATTCCCGAACTGCTTTGCATTCGATTCTCACACACTGTATTTTGCATTGGCAATTTAGGCAAGGCACTGAGTTCTGAAAACAACGTTCATTGGTGGCGATCGGTAGTCCGCAGAGATGATCACTATCCGGTTTGCCGGTTGGATATCCGGCGGCGGGGCCGGTCTTAAGCCGATGCGGCTGCATTGGACCAAGGGTCGGATTAAGGGGGGGACAACGGGGTAAATTGCTCCGGGCCCCTCGCTGCAAAGGGCCCCGTGATGAAATTTATTTGTT
>JGI24021J15306_10011868_pt1 | contig 10822 bp, 4 predicted proteins | sample Ectturendosymbi1_FD_15306 | JGI IMG/M metagenome (IMG submission 15306) | reverse complement strand
AGATGAAATCATTGTATCTTCATCAGGTTTTGTCTCCATATCGTGGTTATAGCTATTGCTATGGGTTGATGGATTGTGTTTGCCTCTTCTATTATGTGCCACGGTTATATTTCAGTTTGCAATTTTTTAAGGCTAGGGTAGATCAGCAGGAGTATATCAATGGTAAAATAACAGCTGCAGATTTCAAAGGTTGCCTAACAGTCGTGCGCAATGGTAACCCAGCAGAAATAGTCAATAATAACAATAGTATAGTGGAAGAGCAGTAGTCCAGCAGATTATGATTGCAAAAATCGCCGATCTGTTCAACACTAGTTGGCAGTAGCGAGCTGAAGTAAGGAGCTAGTTTCCCAAAGCGATATTGAACGGCAATAGTGCCGCTCATTTTTGAAAAAAGTAACGGATGCGGTTGTGGTGGTGACTCGAATCATCTCATGACTTAAAAAATATGGTTCGGCAGCATTGTTGCCACTCACCATTATGATCGTGGTGGAAGCTATCACTTTTTATCCTTGCGCGTCAACTTTTCAGTTCACCCATGATCCATGTGATGTTGCACGTAAAAATTTGCATATTCGCACGGACGATATCTAGTAGACAATTTTTGTGGGCATGGCCACACAAAGTAAAACGAGTAGCTAAGTTTTTTTGTGACCAAGTTTTACTTTTCAATCTGATTTAAATATGTTTTGTATGCATATGTTTGGAATCCTTCTCTGGACCTAGAATAAAGAAAGTCTTCGTGTCTGTGTGTTCTCACTTCTCAAGAACACAGTCACAGACTTTATAAGTTCTCAAGACATTAGTAGACTTCCTACCTAAGTTTCAAGGAATGGGTTTGACTTGAGGCATCTAGATAGCGTGCAAATCTTGAGTTATACTCAAATAATATATTAAAATGCATAGTATGCTGTTGAAAATGAGAGGATTTAATGTTTTCTACTGTGTAATGTTTTAAAGAAGGCAGTGGCTACAGAACCATTACCATGGATCTTTAAATTTGAAACCTTATTCAACCATCTCCTATAACGTGACAGTAACGCACGAGGAGAATGCAGTAGGCTTTGTTTTGTAGAAACATAGTAAACACAAAAGGTAAACCTAACCTTAACCGTAGCCCTAACGCTAAGCTAAGCTAACACTAACTTAACGCTAACCCCAAGTTAATGCTAACCTAAACCTATCCTAACACTAAGCTAATGCTAACCTAATGCTAACCCCTAAATAAACCTGAGCCCCTGCAAAGTTTTGAAAAAAGTAAAGAAAAACTGCCCTGGTCCCACGAATTGAAATGTGCAAGCAGTCACTATTACGAAAACATAAGGCACCAAGTCGAGAGGCGAACCTCAACCATTGACATGGCAGACTTGGAACCTATCCGTTAGGTAGGCTACCAGATAGATGCCGGTTGAATGACAAACTGACTGCTTTATTCGAACAATGTCATGCGAGGCGATATGGTTGAATCAGTTTTGAAACAGGAAGATCCATGGGTGGTTCCGTAGCCACTTCCTTTAAAGAAAGGTCAATCATGCCCATGTGTAAAACCAGGGATTATTGACCATGTATGATGTAGAACTAGATTACTGCTGAAAACCAGAGCAAACTCATAAACAAGGAAGATCTGATCGTATTATGCTACATTAATCCCGGTTAAGTTCGCACAAAATTATGAAAAAATCTGGATTCAGCTTTTTCAACAATTTATTAGTATTTATAGCAAATGCAATGTGACAACTTGTCATAAAAACTGGTAAGCATGAAACCTTTCATTGCTAAACGTTACGATTTGATATAATTCATTGTTCAGCAATTTTGTTTGCTTTGAAACTTGTTTGGTAAAGGTGGAAGGGCAGTGTGCGTGATGCATATTATCAATCCAAAGAAATAGCTCTTTATCATCCAGCTCTGTAAAGTTCCAGACAGACGCACTAACTTTTTTGTGTGTGTCTTCAGACATTGGGGCAGAACGTTTATGCATAACTTCCTGCTTCGCACAGACTTTTCTCATAGCAGTCTCACTCCGCACTGTCATGCGATGTTTCATTAACTTTGATCAGTTTGATGATTTGGCTGTCTCAACTTAGAGTCTAATTCCAATCTCTGTGACTCAATTAAGTGCTTGCTTGGCTTTGCCTAACGTTGTTTGTGAAGTGAATAGCATAATGTAAGTGAATACTATATGCCTTGCTAAAAAAATAGTTAGCTTTAGTCAAGGCATCAATCAGTCTCCAAACATTAGCCCTAATGATCAGCATCTGTTTGCTGATGCAGTTAAAAGTAGAACTGCTAAGTTCGCACCCCTACAACATAAGTTTGCACAAACAGCTCAGATTCAAGTTGCGAACTTAACCTGGAGATTACTGTACATGTAGAGTGCAGGATATGGTTAACATTTTGCATTTGTACCACCAATAAACAACAAAACAATGAATGCAAAAATACCCTAAGTAAGCAAGGGTACACAAATTTTGAATCATATACTCAACATTCATTTTTGTAACACACACTGATGATGATGGGGAAGCAATTGTGAATTGCATGAAGAGTTGAGGGGCACACAGATAAACAAGTGAGTCATGCACAGGTGAGAGAAGTAGGTGACAATGGAGGTTATGAAGCAAGAAGCCATGCAGCAGCCATGACATTACAGAATGTAAGCATGTAGCAGGAAGAGGAAAAAAACAATTTTTATCAACACAGATCATGAAAAAGCAGCACAGTTACCCATGGATCAGTCAAGAGTACCAACCACAGCCACAGGTATGTCCCACAGGGCTTATAGTATTATATACCCAAATGGGGTTGAAGATACAAGGGAGGAAACAGATTAGCAAAAGGAAGGTTTATCAATGAAAGAAAGTGTTTTGCTATTTGTTCGCTCAGCTTTGCATAGATTTAGACTAAATCAATTGCTTTTTTATATAAACCGCAAGTGTTCAACTCAAATTAAGATGCATAACAAACTGTTCATCAACTTTAGTTGAAGAAATTTTGTAGGATTTGCCTTAGCTGTGGACCTAGAGTTGTGTTTGGGTTATTCGCTTTCACTGGCTTTAAATAGTGCTTTCTTAAATTCTTCTACCTGTTGGATTGGATCGTTGGCAAAAATCTCATGTGCCTGTTGTTTTAATCCATCCAAACTTGGTGAGGTATAACTCTCATTTGGCTGTCTATTAAACTGTTTAGGTCTTTATTCAGTTTTAACATCTCGTACAGTGTTTTCAGCACCACTGTATATGATTTCATGCTATTCCAAATTCAATAATTGTAAAATTTTTTCAAATCAGACATCCAGCAACACTTTACACTGTAACAGGCTACTTTGTTGCTAGTTTCTGATAGCAGTTAGACATGTTGGAATAAATTTGGTGATTTAAATTAGACATTGACAAGGTAGCCAACTGTGGCTATCATGCAAACTGAGTTAGTTTTCATGTTGCCAACCATGGTCACATGATCCAAGGCAGAGGGCCAAAAACAAACTCTGTAAAGTATGTCGAACCATAATAATTTTCCACCAAAAATTCTGTTGTCTTTGCTGTTTATGATGTCAATAAACTTGGGAATTTCTGGAATTTTAATAATATTCACTACTGATTTTCACAGTTCATAACAAAGCCCAAAATGCAATATGCGGTACATTTATAGCACAGTTTGGTTTCTCACAAGTAGTTCCTCATAAGTATGCAATGTTGCAAGGAAGACAGATTCATAAAATGTAATACCGCTAGGCGGGCCATGCAGTTACTACAATTTGTAAAGTGGCTGCGGGCCGGATCCGGCCAGCGGGCCATAGGTTGCCGACCCCTGATCAGGGCATAGTTTAGCATTACTTGCCGTTAAGGATTTCAGGGTTTTGTTGGCCTTAAACTTGTAAATGTAGAAATGTTTAAAATTTGGGCTACACTAGCCTAGTTGAAATTATCCAAGAATGCTGAATAGCCTATGTAACCTTGCATAACTTAGCATGCAACAGAAAGAGATATCTATTGTTTTATTATGACTCAGCACTTCCAGTTGTGACCCAGCACTCCTTGCGCAACTGTATTGATCATCTGGCAGTTCTTTCTTGTGCATATGCAACCCCACAAGTTGAAACTGGACAGCAGCATAGCAAATTCAATTGTTATGGGACATTCACCTGATAGCCTTCAGGTTCCTTAAAATGCCCTGATGTCCTTGCTTTAATTGTTTTTTGTTGCTGGAATACTAATTATCGTTAAATAAAATCAACTTAGCTGATTAGCAGAAACAATGCAAAAAGCGATCATGTAAAAAAGTAACCAGTTGATAGTGGAATTAGAAAAATGAAAACACAATGGCAGAAGAACTGATCAGTGTAAAAATATTACATGCTTGCCCTGTGGTTTTTTAAAGTAAAAACTTTAATTTAAGCTCTTGTACAGTTTGCTTGAAGTCTGCAAGCTATTTTTAGATTTGTAGCTTTGATTTCAACTAAATAGACCTGTTCAGAAACTAAGTATGCATGCTATGATGTACATATTTGAGATCTGCATCCACAGTGGAAACATAATGGAATATCTTAAACAATTGCAGCATCATAGGCCTACAAGTTGCTTCTCAATGTAGAGCCCCAGGGTGTTTGCCATGTAAGAATGAGCTTCAGTAAGATTGATTTGTTTTATCGAAAACTTATCCCTACCAGATTCTACCCTTGTGGTTGGGGTAAGCCTGAAGAACTGAAAAAAATTTTGCAGTTACATAAATCAATTTCTAATCGTGAAGCTTGTTCAAAGCTGGTAAGTCCTTCATATGAAGTGCACATTGATGAGAATACAACACATGGTGATTGTACAATTTTGAAAGGTCACTTTGTCACTCCAATGCTTGATATCTTGCCAAGCATTGTTCCAGAAGCCATTCGTAATGCTCACTTCGAGGTTATATTACCTCCAAATAAGCTTATCAATTCTTCAATAGTAAAGCCTGCCTGCATTCATATGGCTGGAACTGGTGACCATGGATTTAGTCGAAGAAGAGAATTATTAGCAAAACCACTGACGAACTCTGGAATAACTTCAGTTTTACTTGAAAACCCTTTTTATGGCCTTAGGAAACCAAAAGAACAGTTTGCATCTGGCCTGCAAAAAGTCAGTGATCTTTTTATAATGGGATCTTGTTTGATCCTTGAAGCACAAGTCTTGCTACACTGGTTGAAGCGAACAGGGTATGCACCATTAGGGTTGACAGGAATTTCCATGGGTGGCCACATGGCATCACTAGCTGCTACAAACTGGCCTGAACCAATTGCTTTAATTCCATGCATGTCATGGACATCAGCATCAGTGGTCTGGACTGAAGGAGTACTAAGCAAAGCAATTCCATGGCGTGTTTTGGAGATGCAATATGCATGTGACTCTCAATATGAGCAGGAAATACTTAGCTTTTTGAGAGGAATGGATTCCCAACCTGTTGCAAATGACTTGGCAAAGAATTTTGGGCATGAGCATGACAGCATAATGATGGGCAAGAAGTCAAGTGGTAAGATTATAATGATAATTTATATCAGCATCTTTCAGTTTAAATTATTAAAACTAATTTCAGCTTTATGTTCTTCATTTATGGAGATATGTCATTAGATTCAATGTAGTACATTTTAAAGTCAAATTAGCTTATTTCTAGGTTGTTCTAACCAGACGCACGTTGTTTTTGTTAAATATGTTCTGTCATGCATGTGCTCTGTTCAAGCACATATCATCAAAGGCAATACAACACAAATAATCAAACTCTAACCAAAAAGCATTAGCTGTTGCATGTGTGAAGGATAATCTGCTGTTTTTTATGATACACAATGCTTCTGACTATTGATCTCTTATAATGTTGCTTTGTTGAAAAGCAAAAATGTATCTCTATTTGGGCGTGATAGTTATGGAAATGCAGTGATTGAATTCATAAAATTGAGCCTGGCTTGGTATGATTCTGTTTGAAATTTGCCCAATTTGAAAGTTAAAATAGATTTTGTAATTCATTTTGTTACTTTGTTGTTTGAAGGCAACTAGCCATATATTGAAACATGCATCACTGTGGAAGACAAAGTGCACATACTTACCATTTATTGTATATTACTAGACAGAAAAAAGAAACACAGTAACTGCCATTTACACCACCCATTGTTAGATTTAACTTTCACATAGTGTTCCAGTGGAATGCCATGCTTTGGATTGAACTAGATAAATTATAAAGAAGACAGCATGGAATACTGATTTAGGTTTGCAAACCATTCTGGAAAAGTTGAGTCACTTGGAAAAATTTCATCAACACCTGAGGAAATCAAATGCTTGTAATGGAGTTGAGTTGTAACTTCTGTAGATTTTAGACAATGTTGTGTGACTATAGCTGAACTTATCCTAAATAGAGACAGGTTTTGAGAAACTTGTTTGGTATTCCTTAGCAACACCTAAACCATGAAATGAATTTGGAGCAGATTTGTGTCGCAGTTCCCTACCTGGCTGAATCTTGAGATTTTTTAGCAAAATTAGAAGTTACTTTTCTTTGGTGTTCCTGTGCATATTTACAGTTCATTAAAATATTAAAGAATCTGGTGTTACATATAAACAAAAATTTCTAGGTTGGAAATGAAATGCAACCTTCACGTTTCGAAGTACCACAGAGGTAAAACAAGAACAGTTGAATCTGCTCGCAAAGCATTTACTATAGGAGATCCATTTCCTGTCAAGTTTGCATGTGAATTTGACATTTAAAGTGATTTGTCATGGTTAACATAATCGGCTGTAGGTGGTGATGAGTGTTTTGGTATGCTTGTCAGGACACTGAACATAAATGTGTGGAGTGAGTTGAACAACTCCAGATTCAGGTCAGAGTTCATGTCCATCAGACATGGGGCACTTACATTACAAATGTAATCAATTACGATTGCTTGCCATATGCTCGATTACAAATTTGTGTAAACAAAATCACAATGTTATCGATTACGATTGCATTGAAAGTAATCAAGATTACGATCGCGATTACGTTTGTCTTGAAACATCTTCACAAAGACAACAAGCCATTTGCATGGTTTGATGCAGGTGTATTTTCAGACGACATATGATATGAATGAATGCAATAAAAAAAATTACCAATATGTAAGGATTAAGCACTAGAAAAAAAGAAAAATCACATTAATTGTTTACTGAGATGTTCGTGCAGTCAACAAACCACTGGCGAAACTAGCGGTTTGAGCCAAGGGGGAAACTTTGCTGAAAGAGGCCTACTGGCCTCTGTAGGGGACCTACTAGTTGACACTCAGAAAAAACTTAAGAAATGATGGTGAATCCGGGTGTGGATGGCTATACTAAAACCCTAAATCAACAAAATACTCTGAAAAATGCAAAAAACCAACAACCCACTGAAAACCAAAATAATACTAAAACTGAAATATAAGCTAAGTGTGGCTTGGTTTTTACATTTAGCTTGCCAGGGGGGTCGATTCGCCCCTGTGGCCTCCTGTCAGTTACTCCACTGCAACAAACACTTTAGAACAGGGGTCTCCAAACTGTGGCCTGCAGGCCAAATCCGACTTGCAAAGCCATTTCATCCAACCCATGAAGTCATTTTGTCAACAACGAAAAAATAATGCAAAAAGTTTGTTGATTTGGTAGAATGTAACATATGCCGAAACAATCATATTACATACGATGCCCAGTCCTCGAACTGTTGTGTAATTGCTCATGTGACCCTCGGACAAAAAAGTGTGGAGACCCTGCCCTGCTTTAGAATATTGATTAAACAAAAATTATCGGTGTTTAAAATCTTTGTTACAGTTGATAAACATCAATGCTTCAAACCTTTTATCAGTCAACGACATCTATCAGGCTTGAACATTCGTCCAGCAACACTGAAAAGTCGTTAATTATATTTCAAATTGCTGACTATTTCTTCGACCTGTGGGTTACGATGTTTCCAGCTGTGTGATGGCCATTGGATCGTCTGCAAGCCAGTTCAACATTGTGTAGCTTTGAATTTGAAATGAAGTGAATAAAGATGCCAGTATAGCTGCGCATTTGTCTGTCAACAAAACCTCACTGGTTTCATTGAGTTTTCTGCCAGTATCCGTGGATGATCTCTGTTGACATGCTAGTTATCAGCGTTGTGGAAAGGTGCTTTCGACTTGGTTTAAGGTTTAAATACCTTATTCCTATGAAAAAAAGTTAATTTATATAAATTACTGTACTAATTATATACATAGTGTACTCCAGCACTTGCCTTCATAAGTTCACTCTGATTATACATAAATAAAACCAACACCTCTCTTCGTAATGTACCGCTATCTCTTTTGTTGCCGAAATGTCAATGTTTAATTAAAGCTCTTATTTTTGTTGCTACGTCTCACTACACTCACTACGTTACTTCTGGCGGCCAACAGGAAGGCTAGCTGGAAGAAAGCGAGAATTAGCTACATACGCTGTGCTTGTCGCTGGTCTGTCTAAGATTTAATGTACACAGACGTGCAAATAGCCTCCCCTGAAACATAACCGTAAGAAATGATGATAAAAGAGAAAACCCAGCCACCAAAATCGCAGATCGTTGCACAGTGATGTAAAGTGAAGGTTTCCAAGTCGCGAAAGTAATCGTCGATCACGATTAAATTGGCAATGTAATCAATTGCAATGACATGTCATTTTTATTCAGTTCAATCGATTGCAATTACTCAAAAAGCTGTAATCGTTTACGATTACCCCATATCTGATGTCCACGCATACCTCATTTTATATCTATTAAGCCAGAAGGTGCTGGATTTAAGTTAAAGATATGGGCAGTCAAAAATCGTAACAAACAGAAAGTAAAGCTGGGAAGATAATGAAGTTCAAAAAATAGGTAGAGCTTTCCCACACGCTTTAATTTCATTTCTATGTATTGATAGTAATTCTTCCTCCAAAAGGGTATACACGGTGTTACCACCAGACACGACCTGAACTCTAAGACATTTCACTGGGGATGATAGGCAGGGACGCTTTTACCTAGTTTGCTAACTAATTGCTAGCTGAAAATAACGATTGTCATTCATAATAAATATGCAGACATCCGCACGTATTTATGCAAATAGTGCTTGTAGAAAGCTCATTCGAAATATTGCTGTTTGATACTTTAGAGCAGAAATAGTTGTCTCATTTTTCATATTTATTTATTCAGTTGTTCTTTTTTAAAGGTATTTTTCCAGTTCCTGTTAAACGGGGACAAGCGCAAAACGATGATGCGACGATTTCCACAATTAGTTAAAATCATTAACGTTTTTGAAACAGCACTGCTAAAAAAAGTGCGAGAACTCTGCAGAAAATTTAAATTCAATTCAACTGTTTTTTGCGAACTAAATTTGAATTAATTTTAATAGCGAAAAAAAAATGTTTTCTTTAGGAGGAATGTCCGCACTTTCCAGCGCAAGTTCAGCTGGTTCTGCTCGGAATAGAATTGACCGTGAGAGGCGCCAAAAAGATACGATTAATTTTATGAAGGAGGTAATGGATCACATAACACACCTTGGAAATTTCTCAAAACCAGTCGATACCAGCACTGTGACATTTGTGTGCGCGAAAGGAGATGCTTACTTTCCAAGATCCAATCTTACACCAATGGATAAATTGTGGCCAGGATGCGAGGTTCGTAGAAAAACATTTTTATTGTGCGTATAGTTTCTACCGTTGTGATTACTCTTTGGTTTATTCAGGTTTCCTTATGGTTTTTCATCTCAGTTTTTTATTTCACTTGCGCATAAGAGACAAAAAGTCAGGTTTCAGCTGCTTGCTTACCACATTACGGACGCAGTTAACGCAAGTCGGACGTAACTGCCGGACGTATGGCCTAGTGGTTAGAGCGCTCGCTTCATGTCTGGTAGGTCGTTGTTCGTGTGGTTCGAATCTCGGCTGGGTCGTTTCAAGACCTTAAAAATTGGAACTTGCTTCAGTCTGGCCAAGCGCTCGGCATAATGACTGTAGCAGGGAATTTCTCCAATGCGGATGCAATCTTCGTTGGAGTCCGGTCGTGTTGCCTACTGCCTTCCTATCGGAATAACCTCGTCGAAGACCAAGTGTGTGCGGTTGAGAAATGGGCGATTCTCTTCAACACCGTAAACAAATCTCTGCTTGGGCGATCGTCGATGCCACTGAAAGGACAATTCCTGTGTTGTGCAGTTACATTTGTATGTACTCGCAATTGCGTTGTATGTTCTCGTGTCTTCGTCGTTCTGATCGCCGCGAAAGCGACGGCATGGGCCATCTATGTAACGCAAGTCACAAAGCATACATCTCACTTGTGTTCCTCAAGTTGATTGTGTTTTTTGTGCAGTTGTAAAAAAATATGCAATATGGCACTTTTTGTATTTTCAAGTTTCACGCCAAGATGCTTGTGCTTGTAAAATCAATAGTTATTCTTTGAGAACGCTCAATATGAACTACATTAATCGTCAGTCCAATTCGTTGTTGTTGTTTCGATATCGTAATGGGAAGCGGCGCAGCCAGCAATTTTATGTGATGCAAACAGAACAACAGAAGATTTTTTGCATTTTTTAGGTCATTTTACTGTTTGAGTCGTGAGCAGACGCCAAACTGGAACAGGTGGTGAGCTGCTCTTCACCAATTCTGCATTTTTGGGGAAAACGGAATGCCCTTTAGCCATCATTACTTCAGGTCCGCTCTGCCCTGGAATTCTGACACCTGACACAACTCCAATTGTGGATAAAATTGTCTCTTAGACTGAACTCTTGAACTGTTGACGTGTCTCTCACTCTGTAACACACAAGCACGAACTGTGAATCTGATTCACGCTGTCCTATGCGATGATGAAGGCGTTACTCAGGCTCGCGGCT
>JGI24021J15306_10011867_pt1 | contig 10822 bp, 4 predicted proteins | sample Ectturendosymbi1_FD_15306 | JGI IMG/M metagenome (IMG submission 15306) | reverse complement strand
GGGGGGGGGGGGGATTTCAGTAATATTTGGTATTCAAGTCTCATATCGGCTTCGCTACTGTAAGAGATATGAAGTATACTAACAACACGGCTGTGACAAAGAAATGGACATCACAATGTCCTTATATAGCCAATACTTTTTTCCCAATTCTAAAAATTCATGGTGAATAAAGTCATTTTCGTAGGTTTTAAGGGAGGGGCGATCGCCCCGCTGATCAAAACATAAATACATCCAGCTTTTTTCGGTAAAATTAGACAAAAATGCTACTTAAAAAACACTTGCCGTATACCTTTATCGAAGCAAAGTCGTTTAATCAAAGTCAGTTTTCGCTGTTTCGTCCCTTTTTATTCTCATCAAAGCTAGATCACAAAACCTGCCCTGTCTTCTTGGATTGTCATTGAGGCCCGGAGGTACGAAAGGACCAGATCGTTCGTAGCTTGCAATACATATGACTGCCATCGTCAGCATTATCCGCAAAGCAATTCGAAGAATACCAGAAGGACTTCAGGCCGCGATGATTTTAAGTTGCACGACTTGAAACTAACATTTTGCAAGCTAGAATCTTCACGTTAATTGCTTGCCACCTACATCTGATTCTGAACTGCACACAGCTCCTGAACTGTCGCACGTAGATTTTACTTTTTCACAGGCAAGATATTTTCACAACAGTACCGTAGCCAACCCAAAATTTTGGGGGGCCAAATATTTTGAATTTAAACGAGTAACAGCGCTTGGTTTGGAACATCGCGTCTCGAAGCACAAAACGTTAACATATGCTAGAAATTTGGGGGGCATGGCCCCTTTAGCCCCCTGGCTACGCCTATGTTTCACAGGCCTTGGACATCGAACAGACAGTCAAATTTGGACAGAAAAAGCTAGATCTAAACACGACTAACAAATCTCTTTCATGAGTGAACATTTTTTGCTCAACTGGCACGGTAACGATACTAACTACTAATTTTTCGAAGACTAACTAATGTTCTCTGCCTTAGTCTCTGGACTTGGGGCGGGGGCATTTCATTCAGCCTAATTATTATCGGACTCTAGTGGAGAATTTTCTTAAAGTCGGAGAGGACCGCAATAGTTTAAGTAATTTACAAATCTGCAGGACCTCAACAGCAATTATTTGCCTAACAGTCAGATTCTCACAGCCACGGAGTTAAAACTCGTCTCAGCCAGATTCTGACTAATATCTTCTTGCCTGAAATGCAGTAGCACGGAGTGACTTATCCTATAGCGTGACAAGGACGATGTTTTATAGTTGTAGCTACGACATGCGAGAGTTCTTGCTCTGTCACAAATGTTTGACCGCCGTGTTATGTCACAATGCCACAATTTTGTCATAATGCTTGGTGGTTGTGGCGCAACACGCCCCACTTAATGCTTTAGGTAAGGGTGTTGTCGATGTGTTGATGCAGCTTTGCAGTTTATGAATGTATGGGGCTCAAAATAGAGGTTCAAGGAACTGTTCATAAAGCTTTTAATTTTTGCCTAGCAATTTTTGCGCCTCAGTCAAAGCAGTGCCCACGGTACGTGCCATGCCTGCCATACCCTATATACGCCACTGATTTATATCTCTGATTTCTTCCAAAATGAAGTTAAATCTCTACTCATTTAAGACTCAGTTAAATCATTTTGTCGAGAACGACGTCCACACATGCGAGCTGTTACATTTCACAATCTTTTACAAAAATACTGACAAACATTTGCTGTTCTTTGAAAGTAAAGCAAGGAAATACAAGATAATGTTATTAACCATCTGTGTCAAGAGCAACTTAACGGTTTCATTGAAATAGGTCTGTTCGAGTTCTTACGTTTTCCAAGCACTTTCACGCAAGAATGCTCTAGCAAGCACGTTCACGCACGAATAACAAAGCATGCGACTTAACTTTGCTTTTTGTAGTTAAGGCAGTTTGAACTTCTCGAACCAGCAAAATATCTCTAGCATAAAATAATCTATTGGTGCGCTGAGCATGGGGTCGAGCGAGAGCGTGTGAAGCAAAAAACGAAAAACAATTGCAAAAAGATTGAAAAAATTTTTTCTACGTGACGCTGATTTGGCAAAAACTGTAGTTCAAACCATAAATTGTGAAAAGACCTTATTGCGGAAATAATGGTGTTTTAATCGTGTTCACTATCAAAGTTTGCTTTTCATGTTGGTTTCATTAATAATAACCTTGTCGATTCCAGCACAGAAAGCAAGAAAACCAATGTCAGTAAGTGATCGTCAACCAACCTATCTTACCAAAAATTTGAAATGCGATTTTGTTTTTTCCGCACTTGTGCAGACACAACATGGTGAATCACATCACTGAATAACTTTTACATTACTGTTTAATTGTGACACTTTAAATAACTATTCGTTCAAAGAAGTAATGATAAGTCTGCAGACAAAAATTGTCATTATTTGTAATAACATCACGTTTTGAAATTATCATAAAGGTTGAAAGTACAACTATTCATTGTTTAAAATTTTACTAAAGCTTTGAAAACCGTGTGAATGAATTTAATTGCTGCAATGAATTTAATTGCTATTCCAAAACTACCATTTCGTCTATTCTTGTAAATCACCATCTATTGCTCAAGTTGATCACTACTGCTACAAAACCTTGCAACGTTGCATACACCGCAGTTTTACTTTATATTTTAAATAAAATAACAATACAAACTTCAGTAAAAATCAGCTATATTTCCAATCAAAGAATTCCCTTTTTATCACAAACCTGCATGCACTTGATTTGAAATGACAAATTAACTGCGAAAGGTTTTCTCTAGTGATTTGTATCGTCATGCTAGAATTTAACTTTTGCTATTCAATTTTTTTATCATTGCAAGATGCTTGAATGCTACAGTAGTTCGACTACGGCTCAATTCGATGCCTTTGCAATGCATTTCGAAAACAGCTCGAAAGGCAGGCATAAAAGCGCCCAGCAAATATTACAACACGCTTTGCTTATGACGAATGCCACGTTCTGGCTATAGATAGAAAATAGTTCTTCAGCTGTTTGCGTCTGTCTTCCAAAAAGTTCCGTTGTAACGCGCAAGATACCGGCCTTTTGTTGCCTTTTTCTGTTGCTTGCTCTCCAGTTTTGCCGCGCAAGCATTTGCATCGCATTTATTTCAAACCTTCATGTGAGAAACCGTTTCGGAGAAAAAATGGATTCGCCGATGCATTGCAAACCATCAGCAAGTTTACCCTCGGGAGCCACTGCAAGTGCTCGGACATTTGCAGCCATAACTCGCCGCCCGACAGTGCTAGAGAGCTAATTGAACCCTTTAAAGATGCAGAAAGGCTTCGTTTGGATTTTACAAAAATGGACAGTTTGAGGTTTGGACGTTTTTTGAGTCAGCCTGATGTGACTGGGTGGACCAAATTGCGTGATCATTCCCTGAGATGAAAGATCAAGCCAAAATTGTCTGTTTGTTCTCAAATAAACTATGCGAAAATCCACATCTTCGAAGCCTTCCAGAGTTAGCGGTTGGACAGTTATGGTCTAAAATTGACATTTTTTGTTTCTTGTAATTAGACATTTCTAAAACGACATGCCCTTCATAAATGCTNAGAGGGGCCATTGTGTCCCTTCTTCATGTGGATTGCTGATTGGGAAAATCATCGCGTTTGCGTATACTTTCTTCACAATGTTTTAGCCGCTCTACCACAAATCAAAGCAATGTCCGTATTAATACGCACGTTTATCCTAACGTTATAGTTTGCTTGCACTTGCACATTTGTTGCATGCAACCGAAAAATCTCTACCTGTCCGTACAACAATAGCTCCAGTTGAAAGTGAACTTTCCTGGAGACAGTTGGTTCCACGATATCGCATTGCTTCAGGCATATTTTTGAAAGAGATAGATTGCGCTTCCACTGCAGTGAAAGCATTCGGCAGTCATTACACCTTGAAAAGTAAGGTAGTGCTGTGCGCTAACATTTTTGAAGGGTAAGATTGAACGCTGTTTTTCGTCCTCTATGACCCAAAACTTTTTTCGTGAAACATGAACATTATATACTTTCTCTGGTTGTACTGCTATATACTTAAATAAAATAAATGCAACTCAACAACAAATCAAGAACTATAGGTTTTCTACAAGCTTTCGAGGAATCAGCTGACTGAGCTTTGCTTTTATAACTTTGCCGTGATTCGGAGTTGCTGTGTTCAAGTTACTAGCTTCCACAAAGGCAACGATATCGAACTAATCAGAAATTTTTTTAATAGGAAATCGATTTCCTGTAACTCGACAAATCCTCAGTCTTGAAAACTGCGAGGAAATTGCTCACGAGGGAAATGCCGAAGAATCAAATTAAGGGCAGAAAAGCAACCAAACCCAAGAATGAAAGGAGCAAATAAAAACACAAGTTGCTGAAAGTAAAAACTGGAAAACAGGCTGTTGCAAAATGATCACTTTCACCTAAACCGAAAAACTGCCTGACGCTAGTTGCAGAGATACAAAATCAGGTGCAAGCAATGCGGCAATAACTCTGCACAAAGCGTTATTAGAATGCGTAAGTAGAAACGAGATCATGAGGTTGACAGGTGCACTCTAGGAAAGGCCTTCAAATGATAAATGTTGTACATGGGGAATAAAAATTGGTAAAATGAAAACCTGCATGTGTGTTACGAAATGGTATAAAAAATTCCCAAAGTGGAAAAGAAGCGTAATGTGTCAATGAACATTGTAAGGTAAAAAAGAATATATTTCAAACCAGGAAGGGTCATGTACAGTAGTGAAGTTATTTGTTACGATGCAGCATAGCAACCCGGAAGCAAACACTGCTAGGATGCACTCGTAACCAGGACGCCGAAAAAACACCTGAAGTTTTCCAATGGAGGATCCCCAAATATTTGTTGAAAGAAGCACAGTACCACAATGCGTAATTACATCATAAGCGTAGCCAAACAAAAAGACAATGCGAAAAGGATGTAATTGACAAAAAAGAAGCAAAAGAAAGTATTACTGGTCACTCCTGGAGAAGACAGATGTAACCATCAAAAGGCATATAGCTAAACACGGTTTAAGGCAAAACCTAACCTATTCATAACATGCGAAGAAGCAATCCCTATCCTATACTGTTTGCAGAACGTGACATGAGCAAGGTTTTCAGACTCTTTTCAATTTCTGTCGAGAGTGCAGCCCCGCTAAAAGAAACAATATTCCAGAATATGTACAAACCTTTTGTACAAAAGCGCTTGGTCTTCAGAGAATCTGGTTTGGTAAGAACACTAGAAATATTTAAATGAAATTGTCAGAGGTTTTGGGCAACGCGACGTGATATAGTTTGTGTAGAAATTTTGTCATTTCACGTAGACAGATGACATATTTTTTCACCAAATAAAGTTGGTTCTTTGAAGGAGTAACATGACAGCTATAATTACTAAACGTCGTTGTTATTAATGTATTATTATACAAAATGTGTAAAGGTTGCAAGACGGAATTGTTGGCTGTAGACTACTTAACCCATTAATGAACATTGTTCCATTTTTGGAACATGACCTTTACATGGTCAACGCTCGTTTCCACGTCATTGCATCATCTTAGTTTTCATTTGAATGATAATTCTCATTAATGCAAGCATTCCGTGCCCGAAAGTTTTTCAATTTTTTTCCTACCGGCTGCTTAAAAAAGTCAAATTTTTTCACATTTGAGCGATGTCCATTGGCTCTTTAATGCTGTCTCAGCAAGAAAGAACTTCATGGCAAATGCTACATTTATCGAAAGTAAAAACACTTCTGAATGTAATGATGTATTTTGCAAGTCTTTGGTGCGGTCTTCAAAGAAATTGTTTAAGTTGAAAGTTTTTGTTCCAAAATGTTCCAAAATGAAAAAATGTTCCAAACCGGTATCAGAATCAACATCCTTACAAGAATCCTTTGCAGTGTAAATGCTTTACTAAAATCATAGTCAGCAACTATATAAACTAAGTTTATTCAATGAGAACAAGATCATGGGACTGAATAAACGTACAAAATAAACGTTTCTGTTTGTGATAACCTAAAAAGCATTTTTCACTAAACCTAACAGTACAGTCGTAGGATCTTATCAGGGATATCTAGAAATTTTATCAGGGATATCTAGGAGTTTCTAGATATCCCTGGATTTTATGAAGGGTTTTTGCCACACTCATCACATCGCATTTACGTGTCTGCTTACTGATGGTCATGTAAACCAGGTTTTGTGTTGATATTCCTTTTCTCTCTGAGCATTAAATAAGACACCGTGGCTGTTATCAGCAGTTCAACTACAAGTGACCTTGTAAACTCAAGTAGATGCATTCAGCCGTAGCATGCAGTCTCGTATAGTCGCCATTTTTATCAAAGTTCAAAAGTAAGGGCCAGAACCACATTTTAATTGCAGTCTCTATTGACTAGTAAATCTGGCTGGTAAATCCGCACCTCTCATTCCCTGATTTTGTTAATATTGTAAAAGCGAAGAGGTTAATTGCATCATTTTTTTATTTCTTGTTTATGACCTTTCACCCTGCTACGTCGGCATGATTGGAACCATTGTAAACAGCCTCATTGTCTTTCCACTGGAAATTTGATGCAAACGCCCGCAGCCATGAGAACATTCCGGGGCAGTGTCCACTCAAACATTGTTGTGCTCAGAAAATTTTCTTATAGATTTATGTAGATAATAATCTGACTCAAACTCGACAAAACAAACAAATTTTGCAAATGCTCAGTTTTAATTTAAGTGTTACGCCAACTCGCAACACTACCGTACGTTACCACGTTACATTAAAAGCGTACCTCATTGTTACAAAAAATTGTCCTAAAGGAACTTTCGCCCTGACAATTGTCATGTTGCAGTTTGTTTCAAACAATAATAAAAACCAAAATATTTCACCCCTAAAATGTGTTTTATCCCCCAAACCCTAAAACCTGGCCATGGACCTGTTGGAACATACCCATCAGAGCAACGATAAAAAATTGCGGTAGTGTCACGATTAAACAGTTGTCTAGCCGGAGAAACAGAAAAGAAAGAATAAGAAACGTCAACCGGCGCTATCACGCAGCTGTTAACCCACATTGGACCTTTGTTCCATTAAGGTAACATGTTGTTGCTAAGCAGCCGCAAAAAATTTACCGATTTTTGTTATAATTTTCATGTTAGGTCAGATACAAACCGGATACTAAAAAACAGAACGATATGACTTGTATTTTGGTAGTGGTCAATAATGGGTTAAAATATGACATAATAGAATATTGCAAATTACAATAAACAAAGCTATAGTGACATATTTCAAGAACAGCAACAGGAACGAATTTTCGATTTTTAAAAAGTAAATGAGATCCATGCTGAAATTTAGTTCTCACCAGTTGTACATAGAAGACCAGCCCAATTTAGTGTCAAGAGGACGCCTAGGTATTTGACACATGTTTTTTGACTCAGGGACACTTCATTTAAAAGTATTTGAAACGATAATGGGATGTATGGTTATCTGTGTTTCTCATTAAATAATCTTTCTTTCATTTTCTCTTAGAGGCCGTACCTGAAATTAGCGGAAAGAATCTTAGCAAGAGGGATAAACCTACCATTTCCCAAATTGGTACCTTTACGTTTGAGATAAATGTAAAAGCAAGAAACTGTTCAGATTAAGCACTACGCTCTTTTTTTCTATTAACGTAAAGGACACGATGTTTGCTATGAGCAGTTGATTGGTGGGAAAGCTCTGAATCAAAAATTCCAATAAATTAAAGTTGATCAACGTATTCTAAACATCGCAAAGCATTTTGACTCACTGGCACCACAGAATATTTGCGAGGTTGAGGTCTCAATTACGATATACATTAGAACTTCATCATTGTTTCTATCCATTTTCGTTACACCCACTTGTCAGTCTTTCAGTCTCGAAACTGGCGCCAAACAGCTCAGCGCCAAGACGGATAGTGCCTAAACAATCCTGCGCCAAAAGGCCGGCATATTGTCGTCGCCGACACTGCGGCGCCAAAAAGTACATGAAAGCGCAAACCCGCAACGGAGGGAAGGCAATTCATTGAAATGTTAAATCACACCACATAAACCCGGGAGTTAAGTCAACCGTATTCGGAAATACGAGGATGAAGCGACTGAACCGAAAAAAGGAATTACCTTACCATCTTAATCCGACTAATGAAAACTAAAGAAAAGAGTGACCGGTTCAAACGTTCATTTGGACATGACAAATGACATTATAACAATAGTATCACAACAGAGAGAAACACGGCGCCTCTAAAATGTGACAGCAAAAATTTTCCACAGCTTTAGGTTACGTCATTTAACCGTAAGTCAACTTCGAAAAAAGAAACAAGCAATACCAAAGCAATAACTTTACCTACAAAATACCTATCACAATTGGACATAATCTAACCATATACAAGCACCTTGATTTAAACAAACGCAAAAAGCAAATCAAACGTGTGTCAGGGTTTTGCAAGCACGGTGTTCATTTTGGTCGTCATGAAAAACATAAAAAGGATGCGTGGAGCTATGTGAAATTGATTGCCTATGAAAATATTTTTAGGATTCATTCGACTTCGTCGCCTTTACGGAAACCAAGCTTGCACGGAACTTTGAGCTTTTGTTTCTAGTTTTGCTTAATTTGTTGGGAAGCACCAGGCATTTAAAAAATTATTTACCTTATTGTAAAACCAAATTCTTGCGTACCCATCAAGGCAGGTCAAATGTCATTAGTTACGCCAAAAGATGGAAATATATGAAAGATATATATTTGTTATCAATTTACAAAGTCTTAAATTGAACACCCTGAACAACCACATTTACCGCACCACGCAACCACAAAAATATCAAGGCCTTTTGCTTGAGTTGATCACGGCGAAACGAAAAAAGAAGCAAATCTTAACAAACAGTATTTCCACGAATACAGACGTCGTGTAAGACAAAAGAGGAAGCGAAATTTTCGGATTTGCAGCGAAGCTTCAAGCAATCGCTCCTCCCACTCACATTGCAGATGAGGTTATTTCCACCCACTCGTGGATTTCTGCACCACCGACTCTTGTGAAGCATGCAAACCTGGCAGAATGACTTGTTCAGCACTTGCTTAAAATGTNCAGCACGTGACTCAACTCTTTTTCGCGTCTCCGGCAATTTACGGCCATATCTGATTCTCTGTGAAGTTGCGTGTGAAGCACGAGAAACTAAAAAATAACTTCAACCCATTGGTGTGTTGCGCTATATATAGTACGTTCTTCACCTCATGTTTGCGTCTCCGACGTTCTGTGGCCATCTTTTATGTCGACGAAATTAATTCCGTTTTTTTTACATTGCAACAAAGAGAAAAGAAGCCATCTTATTCGGTGTGCAAAATACCTTGCGCAATATCACTTGTTTCATTTGTAGCGGAGAAAGTTTCTTGAAATTATGTTGAAAATTTGCTTGGAATTAAAAANACAGTGGACTAGGAAAATTTAAAGATACAAACATTTTTCACAAAACGAGTTTGGTTAAAAGAAGCCGAACGGAAACAATCGACAGGTGCAATCCCTGAATACGTTCGTCACTTAACTCTTACAATTTGCATCTTCGCTAAGTGTTTCATAGTCAACACTAAAATAAATTGCTTGCATTATGCAGAAAACTACAAAGTATTGTTTGATTTGTGACTAAATGTAGTCTTGAGCAGTTGCCGCAAGTGGAGCGCGTACAGGATGCAGAAAAAGAAGAGGAGTACGTATTTTGCGGGTGCGGGGCGGGAGCGGACAAAAAATTTTCAATCCCCGCAGGACTCTAAAAGATGTATCAAACAACGGTGCCCATGTTGTCGATAGCAGTTCCGTTTGTAGTTATTTCACTCGGTTGCTAAGTATGTACCGCGCTCAATAGTGCAAAGCAGCGGTTCTCAAAGTGGGGGGCAGCAACCCCCCAAGTCGGATTGTACGACCGGCGTGAGTGGGGCCCTGACTACAAAATGGACGACTGCTGTGCACTGAGAGCAAGAACTGGTGCCTTCGAAGATTAGGACGACGAAGCAACTTCTTGTAATGTTTCAATTCAGAAAATTGCGAAACAACAGAATGATAATCGTCGCGGTTGAGAAGAAATTATCGTGAAAATTGAACTGTTTTTTCTCATCGTTTTGCAGGCACACTGTTTGCACTTGCATTTGTGAAGTCCCAATACGCTTGTTCAGTTTCCTGCGGCATGACCATTTAGTGCTATAGATAGATCTTTGCAGTGCTTGGAAGTATTGTGTTATGTGTTGTAGGCCAGTGAGATTGGAATGACATTCAACGCAACTATAAGCTAATATTAAAGTGCCACGATGAGTTCAGCGATGCGTAAATTTAGGAAATGTCGTATCTGTTACATCCAAGATGGTTTTATTCCATTCCCAGTTTATGAGCGCAATCGATGTGTTTGTTATGTAATAAAGTATTTCTAATGAAATCATGAAAACTTCCAGACATTCTGAGGATTTAAGGATAAACTCATTCTGACCAACAGGAGCGACAATTTAAAAGAAATGAAACGCCGTTGGTGCGATTTTTGCAAACTTATCACAGAAAAATGCTTATTGATTACTTGCGTCCTACAATTCCTTAACCTTGACTTTGCCAAATTTATGATTGCAATAAATGTTACTTCCGACTTTTCAGATGTATATTACAAATTTCACAAACTGAACTGATCTCTACTGGGTAGTGAAGCGAATATAACAAAAGTCAAAACGAAACTCTTGGCCAGAGGTCTCAAACACGCGGCCCGCGTGCCGAGTGTGGCCCGCGAGGATATTTTGTGCTGGCCGCGATGCTTTTTGGGAATTTTCAAATAAATGACATTTACGTTGCCAAGTACCTTGTAAAAAGGTGCCGCGAAATTATTG
>JGI24021J15306_10011860_pt1 | contig 10825 bp, 5 predicted proteins | sample Ectturendosymbi1_FD_15306 | JGI IMG/M metagenome (IMG submission 15306) | reverse complement strand
GGAAGCCAAGGAACAGTTTGGCGGGCGCCCGGACTGAGACTGCCAACCCCTGCTGCCGAGCTAGCATAGAAGACAGGTTGGCGAACCTGCATACCTGCGACTACTTTGGTCAGACCTCTATCCTTTGACCTTTCTGGCACGGGTGGCCCTGCTGGGAGCTTGCGCTCTCGCCAGCATAGCTCTAGGGGTCACAGAGGTAAGCAAGCCCCTCCGCCGCGACAAGGCAGTAGTCAGGAGAGGAAATAACGACGGCAATATTCCGGAAGACTGGTCGCCCACACGAAGCGGAGGACCGTTTTTCAGTCATCCACCTCTTCCGAGAAGAAAAACTAGAGGTGCTCGTGAAGAAAAAGTTGCGCGCACAAGATTTTTTTCTGGCCACGCTTCAGTGCTCGATGATTGTTGCTTCACGCGGTTCTGTAATGACTTCGATGCTTGACTGTCACGCGCTGCTGGTTTTGAAAGCCTAACGAAAGATCGCACATCTGGGTATAAGCAGCAAAACGTAGCCCAAGCCAGTGGCGTAGCCAGCCAAAATTTATTTGGGGTGCCAGAATGTTGATTTTAGGCGAATGACACTAATTTGTTTGACATACCGCCTGAAAAGCACGAAATGACTATATGCTAAACATTTTGGGGGGCGTGGCCCCTTGGAGCCCCCTGGCTACGCGTACGCCTATGACTCAAGCTGCGCCTGTTAGTGTTTAACTGAAGGCGCTGGTATAAAAAACTGGGTCTAATCTCAGAACCTAGTCGTGGCAATACTCGGAAATATGTGAGGCACGCACGCATTGTACGACCGAAGCAATATCTTGGTCGTTTCTGCTCACAACTGGAGGTGGAACAGCGTACCGCATCTTGCAGAAGTAGGCCTACTGCATTTCATCTAAATTTGTAGTTTCTGAAGCATTAGTGTTGTAAGAATAACGTGGAAGCATAAAAAGAGATCAAGTATAGTCCGTAACAAAACTGCCGTACTGACGCATGCTACAGCCGAATAGATATAATAATGATGCACACTGAGTCAATTGCAGCGCTAAATAAAAAAAGTACTTAAAACGTTCATCAACATTTAGCACTACGTTCAGAAATGGTATCTGCCACAACAGCTGTTTCATTGTCTTCAAGCCCAAGAAAATAAGCTGACAATTACTATCACGTGTCGTTAAGGGCCGGAGAAGCCGATATATTGGGGAGAGCAAGGCCCTCCCGTGCCCCCCACTTCCGACGCCCATGGATCTGGTATTCTCGATGAAAACTTTCCCGGGCCGACGGCATTTTGCTTCCACTTGAGGCGCTATTGCTGGGCGGTAAAATATACTTGATCCGCTTCGACTGTAAGCCTAGATTTGAATACCATTGTGACTAAATCCTTACTATTAATGCTTTTCAGCCAAGAAAATGCAGCAAAAATCGTTGTCCTGTAAAATTCTTGAAGGAATATTGGGTCCCAGTTATTCGCCGCTGTTGCTTGTCAATAATTACTGTCAGTGTGCGAGGCTCCAACATTATAACAGAAGCAAACAAAACGCTTACCAAGAACAAGTTCCGGACTACAATGCTTCTCAGTTATAACTGCAGATGGCCTCTCAATTAANAAGATAGTAAGATCGTTCGCCCAGAGTTGAGCGAAATCGGAAAAAACGCATCAGGTACACACGTGATCGACGTTAAAACAAACGGTGGTGAAATTATCTACTGATCCATATGTTCAACTGTTTCTTCAAACCGATGTTTGACTATTTTTCTGCCCAGTTTTACTTACGTATTTCATAAATTCAGGTAGTGAAAATTACGACAGAAAAGAAAACTTTAAATTTTGTTTGATATCAGTGCTGTTCACGAGAAAACATTTTTGACGAAAAGCGGTTGTTGCGATGCCGCAGCGTTCAGGTCTTTGTTGCTGCACTGACATGCAATGGACTTCTGTGACGTAGCTAATTGTGCGCGCGTCTTGCTTGGCCAGCATGCAAAATTAATGATGCGGTAAACTATTACTTTGATGCGCGCTTCGACACGACAAGTTTTTGAGTAATTTGTCCAATCAGAAACCCCGGCTCTTGAGTGCATTAATGTGCGATGGCATGAGCAAAACTGGTTGCTTCGTTTCACGAATCTCTTTGCTTTCGCTCAAAAACAACGATTTACCCGGGGTGATGAACATAATTAGGCCTGCTATTAAGGGCCACATGAATGGTGGAATGTCACAGTTGGGCCACACAAAATTGTAATGCCTATAAGATCTTATGTTGGAAAATACAACAAATGACCCTTACGATTTTTTACGTTAAGGAGAATAACGAGAGAAAAATATGAGAAGGAACGAGAGAGACTTTCTCTTGACTTACTACTGTGTCGTCTTGTGTTGGAGCTTTGTTTTGAAGTGATGTTGTGTTCTAATTTGTGTAATGAAAATTCTGACAAGAGACATAATAAACGGTCACGCCTGCCGTAGCTTCCCCACCTCTAATTTAGATTGGTTCATTGTTTCATATGACTCAGCTATTAAGCAGAAACAATAAAAAGAGTCAATGAAACCAGTTGTCTGTGAATATTAGAATAAATAGACCAATAAATCAACAACCTATCAGTGACCAACAGTTGTTTCAAAACTACACGATGAGTAGAAGTCGCACAATTGCATGAATACACTTCAACTTCCAGTTGAGTTGATTTTATTTGGCGATACTTACCATTCCAGAAAGAAAAACAAATTAGTGCAAGGTCGCCAGGACATCGAAGAAACCGGAAGGTTATCGGGTTAATGCCCCTCAACAGTTAAATTAGTTTGCACTTGAAACGAGCGATTGTGTTGCTGTGGTCAATTCTATTCCGAAACCATTCAAGCTTTTTGCTTTTGCTGTTGATTCGCCCAGTCCTGATACTCAAAAAAACGAGAGATTATTCGGATGAAATCTTACGGTGGGTCCAGACAATCTCAAATGAAAGCGCTTGTTGCTTTGAAAACACCCAAATAATTCATTGGTCAGATAAAGCTGCATCGAATAGTTTGGTTCGTTCCCATTGCATGACAATGTATGCCTGTCAATCATACGTCAAATAGCATGATATGAAATATCTCTGCATTGCCTATAACAGCGCCTATTGAATTTTGCATTACATCGCCATCGGTGTACTGTAAGTGTGCGTTAGCGTCCTATTAAAAATTTGCCGACATGTTCCTTGCTTATCTCACATGTGGAGAGCAGTTACTTGGTAAACAATGCTTGTTTTCATCTATTTTTTTCCGCTCACTCCAAATGACCAATATATCTTACAAGTCTCCATTTTTATTCTACTGTGCGAAGCTTCTGCTTGACTTTGTACGAATACCGTGGGTGCTGGTGCGTTGCTTTTTTCCTTACAGCATTGCGTTCCATCCTATCACTGTCCCGTGATATGATATGAGTAGACCTGACCGTTGTTTTATGTTCTAGTTTTGTTTAACTTAACACTGTGATACTGGCCCTGGTGGATCTGAGACAAACGCGTAAGAAATAAACATACATTGCTACGTATGCACATGATTTTCGGCTTCCCAGTAAAGTGAAAAACTATTGTTTACATTTTTGGGGCAAACTGTTATAAACCATGGAGAAACTGTACCGTTTGGCCATAATTGGCATTTTTACTTGGCACGATAATGTGGCTCATATTTCCAAAAAAGGTACTTTTAGTCCCTATCAAACTTCCTGCTTCCTTTTGAACCTAATTTTTTCACCCTATAATCGACGTAACGTGCGTGCGGAGATGGGCAATTTGTCAGTGTGTTTGAATCAACAGAGCTTGATAATGCTGTAAATTCGTATACTGCACTTCTTTCTTTACAAACGTCTAAGTTCTAATCTATTCAAATGAACAAGCAGAGTGTTGCAACACTTTTTAAGTCTGCTTTTGGCTTCTCTTCATGTTTTTTGTTAGAGTTAACCATTTTTATTTTTAAAAAACACCCATTTTTTGAAAAAAGAACATTTTGGCCAGGATAATCGTGCGTCAGTGTGTTAGGATCAACAGCGATTAAGAAATTTATAGTCAGTTTGCTCTTCGTTGCAAACGTCTAATTTTTAATCTGTATTTACCCAGAAACGACAACAGCAAAATTACATAAATTAAAAGCAATTAATTAGGTTCTGGTTCTGTTACTGCAACATACGCGTTATAAAAATTTTTTAAATGAAGCAATTTGAGTGAATTCCAACGTCTTTTATTAAAAGAATCGTTTTTGCGAATTACCAATTCACATAAACAGATGATTGCTTGCACCTAGCTTAAATTTGGAACATTTCTTTATCCTGAATGCAGCTTAATGGAATCAAAAGAGGTTTTAATGAAACCGTAAAGGTTTTGCGTCAACAAAATATTTCATTTCAAATTCCATGTTATGACAACGATTCATGTATAAAACGCTTGTCCGCTTGAACTGCTCACAGTAAGTGCCTTGGCAGCACCTTTGGCGCGCTTTAGGATTCTTTGTCAGAAAGCTTGTTTCTCATGAACACTTTTGTGGATGGAAGCTTCAACATCCGGGAAGGTTGTTCGCTTCAGTTTGGTCGACAAGATCTTTGGCTGGTTTCACTTTAGTCAAAGGAGCACTTTTAACGTTTGGCTTCTGTAAAAATATAAATGAGTACCTGATGTCGATCTGCTTTTGTTCGTTTTGGTTAAATTTACACATGAATACAATAAGTTCTACAACTTATTTTATAACAACAATTGACGTTGTTATGTATACGTAAAAGACGATACGATGAAGGTCTTAAAATGCTTTAAGGATTTTTTAAGCTGAAAAAATGTTCCAAAGTAATCCGACAATGAAGAAATCGCTTGATTTCATCTAAAATTATTGCAGCAGTTGTTTTGGACCGAGAAAATTGCTTCTTTCTTTAATTTTTTTCCGTATCGTTCATAAGCAATGGTGGAATGCAACAATTTCAACGAAGTGTTGTATCCGCAACAGGATATCTAGTTAGTGTGATACAAGCCCGAGCGTTGATATTTTGATTGCTACACACTATAGCAGTGGTTTATAACCTTTTCCCTATCACGCCTCCCTTGAGTAATTGTCTTTTGTTTCAAGTCCCCCTGCCTTTAAATAAGTAAATTGGACGGAACACTTTGCCGTTGAAAAACTTTCCATGTTGTAGAGCGCGTGAGGGCTCGCGACCCCTGGAAATTTATTGACGCCCCCCTGGGGAGGCGTGTCCCCCGGTTAAAAATCACTGCACTATGGTCTATCAGCAAAACTAATTTGAGTTGGGTGCGGACTGGCTGAATCCCATCATGTAGTTGCGGCTATCTGTATATATTTCACCCATTGTACAGTATAAATTATTGTGACATGCGCCGTATGTTGCGCAGTAATTTGTAGCATTCGACACGGCGCGTACAAAGTGAGTTGAGCAGCATGCAGCACTGCACAATCTGAAGTGAAGAGCGACTTGTTACGTACGACAATTGACAACCTGTTTGCAGCGCTTCTGAACTTGTCTTGAGCAGGGCCGTGTAAACCGGTACGAACCGGTTGATTCTTGCCACGGCTCTTGAGGTGCGAAGACACAGTTGTGGTTTCAATCAAGCTGTATGAGCAGCTTGACTGATAAGTATTCTATGCCAGGGGGCCGAAAATAGTGGGTCACAATCCGAATTTGGGTCGCGAGACCTTCCACTCTGGGTCGCGAAATAATTTTAATTTACGTTTTAAATTTGCGATTCTTATCAGACAGAATAAATGCAATCATTTACTGTTTCACGTGCTAAGTTTCATAGAATTTTGTGCAAGAAAATTGCTGTTGTCAATAGTAGTCTTCAAATTGATATTTACTTATAAAGCATTTTCTACAAGATTAAATGCTCACGAAATGTTTGGGTCGCGAGAATTTAGAACTACTTTTAAGGGTCGCGCCGAAACGTATTTGCGGATCCCTGCTCTATGCTTGTGTTTATGACCTATTATTGTATGTATGTAAATATTGGCCAAATGTGAAGCATTTTGGAACGTTTCCTCACGAAATGAATTTTGGCCCAAGTCGCTTAAGTCATTTCGCTTCTTTTCAAGACTTCAAAGAATGTTTCAGTGAAGTCGTTTGTTGGAGCCTAGAAAAATGTACTGTAAGTACAAGGAACTGCGACAACTGAGCTGCGTTCTTAAAAACTGGTGAAAGTTATAAGACATACCCAAACCATCACGTTCTCTGCAGATGAAACAGTGCCAAGCATCATTAAAGCCAGCGAAAAAACGTCGATAGTTTTAACGGTTTGTTTTGGTGGCTGCTAATATCCTTTCACCAGGATAAGATTTTCTAAACTAAACCGTTGATCAAACAAATCAGCAAGCGGGTTTAAAGCTTGGTTAAATCGCTTTGGCGAGTTGATGATATGGGTACCAGCATTTGTGCGTAGAGGTCATTTGCACACATTTTGTGGCTTTGGTGAAGACATGCAGTGCTGTTGTCGGATATGGGCCAGGAATGCGGAAGTACGTCATTACTCCATCTTTCCTAAAAAACGCATTCCACTTTTCTTCTTCATGTGGTATCAAATCAAAGATTGGGTTTTTGCAGGCATTTTTTTGTAAATTTTTCAACAGAAAGCCTCAACTACCATAGGTGTACAGGAGTGCATAATTTTGGGGATGCAACTAATTTTTGCCCAAATTTGGTCTTGTATTTCCCAAGTAACATATAAACAGCAAGTCTTAATGTTAAGACTAAAACGTACCATTGTAAACAAATCAAGGTGTCTGCATGCCTAATTACCAATTACGGGTGTCAAGCGAAATTTCTGACTTCACGCCATGTACGTATGCACAAGGTAATATCATACATATCAAATACGCTGAGAAAAGTGATGATGTGGGCTTAGGGATTCGTGTTTAGGTAAGTGTGTCGGGTTAGGGTTTGGGTGAGAAAAAGAAGTATAATTGAGGTCTAAGACTAAGTCCAAAAATTTTCAGTGGTTAGAGTTATTCCTGTACTGCAGCTTGTTGTGGGTACTTGACATCTAACCAAAATGTTTTAATTTACACAACACACATCAACAAAGTAAATACCAAACTTTAATTCTTTATTCTGAGAAGGAAAATAACTGACAAACAATAGCAGGTCAGAAACTTCGCTTGACACCGGGGTTCAAAGCCGTACGCCCTCAACTAGCAATCAATATTCTGCATAGCCACATGTGAATAATGGTAATATTTACTGTATTGTGTTGAAAAATATTAGCTAATTACAATAAAATCGCTTAAAAAATTGCTCTTCATGCCACCACGTGTGGAAGGTGTTCAGCAGCTTCATTTTCACGTTTTTATATAGGTCTACGTTCTAAGCTTATTCTTCCAACACGATCATCCTAATAGCTAAGATCTGTTCTTCTCTAGCATAGATGTGTGCAGTTGTGTTAGCCACAATCGCATTCAATCTGGAAGAGTAAAATATCAGGTTACGATCTAAAATATCACATTGCTGCAAGTAGGTCAAGTCTCAAGTAAGGAGAGGGAAAGGAGGCAATTTAATACATAGCATATAACTTAGCCTTCCACATTAGGCAATCTTCACTGCAATGTGTTGTAGCCTACTTTAAAATGCTACAACTTACTTAAACGTTTACAGCAGGGTCACCAACGTGGTGCCCACGGGCGCCAGGTCGCCCGCAAGGGCCAAATAGGTCACCAGCGGGCATAGGTGTAGCCACGGGGGACCGTTCTCGTCAAATTTCTAGCGTTTTTTGTCGTTTTGTGCTTTGAGCTTATAACTTCAATAAGAATATTTTATAAAAATAGCAGCGCTTTACTGGACTGTATTAGCATTAATGAATTAAGCAGTGCAACAAATAGTACAGTTGCTACTGTTCAATGTTCATGAAACCTTAACTTTACAATATTAAATTGAAACATTAAAATTTGACAAGATGCAACATCGGAAATTCATTACATGAAACAAACGGAAAATATGAAAACCTAAAGAGTATGAAATCACAGCTACATTACTACCACACAGCACATTAGCCCAGAGCTGCAGTTAGTAACTGCCAGTTACATAGTTAATTCTCTTCATGAATACTTTGCGGTAACAGATTCACACTTGCAAATCTCACAACATCAAGCAAGTTTGAAACACGAGAATTTCACAGTGTCAAATCACAACTACACCAGGTTACTACCACAAAACATCTTGCAGCTACAGCTACATTTTAGTTGTACACTTTATAGCAGCAACAACTTGAAGTTTACAAAATTAGGGTTAGATGGAATAGTAGGTTATCACTACATGTTCCTAATTTTAAATGTTTCTAACTCTACCNAAATTTGAATGAGGTCGTTTCAGTTGTCCCAATTTCAGTTGGGCTGCTGTAATTTGCCCAAATATAATATATGCAAATCTGAATGAAATTCTTCCAATTTGCCAAGATGGTTCCAATTGTACCCAAGTTTGAATGAAGCTGTTTCAATTACCAAATATGATTGAGGCTGTTGGAATTTTCCCAAATGTTTCTAATTGTATGCGAATTTCAATAAAGCATTGTATATTACCCTAATTGGAATGAAGCTGTTTGAAGTTCACCAAAAGTGAATAAAACTCTTTGAAGTTCCCCAAAAATGAATAAAGCTATTTGAAGTTACCCAAAATTGAATGAAGATGTTCCACTTGACCCAAATTTGAATGGAGCTAATGCTATTTGACCAGAGTTAATTTAGTCTGTTGGAATTTAGCCAAATTTTTCCAATTTATGGAAACATATCTAACTTCACCCAAATTTGAATGAAGTTGTCCCAATTTGCCCAAATTTCATTGAGATTGTTAAAATTTACTCAAATGATTTCAATTTTATCCAAATTTGAATAAAGATAATGTAGTTGACCAAGACATTTCTAAATGTACTAAAATTTCAAAGGAGCTATTCCATATAACCCAGCTTTGAAAAAGATGTTTGAAGTTGCCCACAATTGAATAAAGCTGTTGCAAATTGCCAAAGTGTGATTTGACTGATTGATTTCATGCAAATGTTGCCAATTTATCTAAACGTTTTTATTTTCACTCAAACTTGAATGAAGCTTTTGTCATTTGCCCAGATTTAATTGAAGCTGTTGGACCATATCCAAATGCTCTTAATTTACTGAAATGTTTCTAATTTTACCCAAAACTTGTATGAATTTTTTAGTCTAAATTTGATGAATACTGTTGGAATTACCACATGATTCCAGTTCAGTCAAAGGCAGTGCCTATTTTGCCATCCGGGGCAAAAAATAATGGTAAAATAGTCCTAGATTATTTTGCCATTTTTATTTTGCCATTTTGGCCGTTATTTTGCCTTAGTTGGGAAAGTAGACACTACCTTACTTACATGTGCATGTAGCTGCACACTTTGCCCAAATGTTAAAAATTTTTGCCCGAATAATGGCCAATTTTTCAGCGTTGGGGATGCGACCGCATCCCCATGCCGTACGCTTATGTCAAGTACATTGACTGTAGCATATCATCTTCCTGACGGAACATCAGGGTAAAAGGGTAAATTTTATCAGATCTGTCCATTGCTGTAACTTATCCAAACTGCATGCACTAATGTGACTTTTAAATATGTGAATCAAGTGCTTGAGATCATTCGCCGAGATAAATATCGAAAAGTTAGAAAATGTTACAGTGTAACCCAGTTTTCGGTAACTTAACGATATAGTTTGGATTTAAAAACCACCGAAATGCACCTAAAAAGGAACGAAAGGAAGAAAAGAGACAGACATATGATTGCAAACAAATTTCGCAAGTTTTTGCAATACACACAAAACTTTTCTGAACAAAATCTGAACAGGCACTTACCTTTCTGAATAGCAGGAACACTACTGTGATGACCACTAGTACCACAACCAGTGAAATCAACATCACCGCCCACGAGGCAATTCCTCCAGCAGCTAATCTGCGACTTTTACTGCCTGTGGTGTTGGTGTGGTTATTCCAAGGCGAGATTGTGGCTGCAGAAGGTAGCCAACGTTTTGTTGTTCTAGAACTGAAAGTTTGTTTCACGGAACTGGCAATGCCTGTACCTGCTGGTGTAATTTGCAACAATTGAAGGGCATTTTGAGATGCAGCAGTCTGCGCAGTAGGCGTTGCTGGTTGTGATGTCGCAGTTACTGTTTGTGATGCCAAAGATGCTTCCTTGTCGGTCGGGTCTGATACTGAAGTAATCGCATCCCTTTTCAACGAATCCTGTACAGGAGTGTAGAGCATGAAACACGTTACACTCTTCTCTTGACAGACTTTCACTTCACTGTCTTGGAAGTCGCAGTAAATGGTCAGTTCTCCGTTCAGCTCTCGCAATTGTGGTTCAGACTGAGGAGAATAGGCGGGTGTCGCGAGAATGCTGGCATTGGTCATATTGATGCATACCAGCTGAAGGCTGCTGTGGAGTGAATCTTCTTCGCTGGTGCTTTGCCCATTTGTTTTTCGACACTGCAATGATTCTTGTTCGACGTTACCATGGATGAAGTACGTCTTGCTCGCCAATATCTTCGTAGCATTTCCTGGACTGCTGCACTCAACCTCGAAAGAAAAAAAAGTTCTACAGAAGTGTCTTTGGAACATTTTTGATCAACGAAATCTCGAAAAATATTTTTCATTGTCGAAAAACCCAACACGCTACACTTAAACGCATACATCCGTGAAACTTCAAGTGCGTATTTGATAACCGTTGGTTTGCATATTTGATAGCCAACGAAAATTCGATGGCCTACGAATTGCAGTGTCTCGCATATCCATCGGCTTACGGTCACCCCTTATTAGCAGCACATCTCTTTGTGAACCGGCCCCAAAGTTTGATCTGCTCTAGTGGCATGGGC
>JGI24021J15306_10011859_pt1 | contig 10825 bp, 8 predicted proteins | sample Ectturendosymbi1_FD_15306 | JGI IMG/M metagenome (IMG submission 15306) | reverse complement strand
TACCAGCCGCTGGAACGGAACTTTGAATTACTACAGTATATATATATATATATATTTATACTCTTGTTCTGTTGCAAAAATGAGCAATACGTGAAGGTGTACGGATGTGCAGCGTTAAACGAACATTCCTGCCAAAGCGTTTTTCACGCAAACGGTTTTTCGAAATCCGAGTGTTATTTTTGTTAAACATGACGCAACAATGAGGCAGTAAGTGCTGGCGCCGCACGTTCGCTTGCTAACAGCTTCTTCAGTATTTTTGCTGTAACCAAAGAATCATGATAAGAGCGTTATAAGATGACAAAGTTTAAGTTACTGCTGATATGAGCAGAGACATTTTTGTGGGTTGCGTGGCAGAGCAACGAAAGTTTCGATTTTGATCGGCTGTGATCTTGAACTGAATGCTTCTTTTTTGCTCGTCATTCTTCAACACACAGCATTTCCTGTTTAGGGTTAAACAGCCAGCCCCCAACCTTTTGAACAAGCCAAGCGTCTGGAATAGAATTGTGCTGCGTTTCACAGAACTCGCTCGTTTTTCGTGTTATGAAGTCAAATAGCGTATCGAGACTGTAACGTGGTCCACGACAAAGTTCGTGTCCCACGTCTATTGACATCGTAAATAAAACGCGTGGTTTTGTTCTGTGCTTCACACCAAAAACCGCGACTCAATCAATGTCCAATAATGTAGACCCACCAATCGCTCGCAGGCCGCAGTTTTGATCGGCTATGAAACAACGGACCTCGGTCAGATAGCGGTTATAATACAAACATAGCGAGTTTTTTTGCTTCTGATACACCAGTTTCTGGCAGAAAGAAGACGGCAAAGCGACAATGAGCTTTGTTTTATCATAGCTTGTTCCGCTGCAGGAATAATTTGTTAGATTTTCCTATAGGCGAAGTTAGCTTTAGTGGTTGCTAAGAATTAGCACTGAACACTGAGTGGCACCGAACTGCGAAAAAACTTGTCTTTCCTCGCACAAACGAGGCAAGCGACATTGCCAAGCTGCCTGACCAAGATTTTTCTTTTTCAGAACTGCAGAGGCTAAAGCAGACAAAAAGTTTGGTCGGTTCTCTGCTTGGTATTGCACGTTCTTGGACGCAAGGTCGAGTCCTTCCGAGAGAATTTGTCAAGTGCACAGACAGCACTTGAAAGCGTGTTTGCAAACGCTGCGCAAGGCCGATTCGTTTCAGTTNCGATATTTTGGGCACCCCAGTCGAAGATGTAATGGACTGGCGCGGCACCGCGTGTAGCAGTTTGCACTTCGTTATCGTTCCATCTTCCACAGACGCTCTGGGAAACCTCGCATAGCGCTTGCGGCCACGTCCCGCAAAGCGGCAATATCAGACTGGGGTTTGTCAGCAACGTGTTTGAGCAACTGCCTGCGAGGTTTCAGCTCCTGATTGGAGCGCAGTAGACATCGGCGAAAATCTTTCGCTCCTGCCGCAAAGCGGTGTTTTAATCGGCGGAATTGTCATTTGACTACCGTCTGGAAAACCGCGATGAATCGTGGAGTGTGTACTTGCTGCTGGACTGCAAGAAAGTGTTTGTTCCTGCTGGGAATATTTCGGGCATGCGCAGAAGCAAGCGTCGTCGAAATATTGGAGGGATATCGCGTAGAAGCACGGACGCTTCAACGCTCAGGCCTGGAGTCTTTCGCTCAGCCACCGAATATAGACTTTTTTACTTCACGGACTCCGGTTGAAGCTAGAGGTAGCGGCGGAATATCGGAAAACGGTGAGTGAAAGCATTTGGTTTGAAAAAGATCAACAGTTACCGTCAAACATTTATTTCTCTTGGCAAAGTATGTGTACAAAACGCTTGTCGTTTTTCGCGTAGAGTGGAATGCTGTGAACGCACGTAGCAAGTCTGAATTATGATTCTTCTGCGGTCTGGTCACGTGTCTCTCGCAAACACCATGTTGCATTTTTTAACGATGGCACTTACTGTGCAAACAAGCTCCTTTTCGCTTCTAGTCACAGTCTAACCATTCGTTCAGCCGACATGGTCAGTGAGACCTGGCCTCGTAAGCTTTCTGGCAAACTCATTATGAATAGATGTGTGTAAAGTATCTTTCCGTCTGTCGTTTACCCACTCGCCATAAACCTGAATTCGAGACATCGGCATGCGAGCCTCGCTGCTGACTCAGCGGGCGCAGTTACCCCAGTTGCCTAAAGTAATTGGCGTTCGACTCGAAAATCTAACTCTGTCGGTTTGTTGTTACTCGTTAAGTGACTGCTAATTAATGAGTCACGCGAATAGTTTTCGGGTCGTTTACCGTCTGGCCCGCATATCAGTTCTACTTATTACTTTCTTGTCTTACAAATCTGTCATGGCAGCCAGAAAGACGTTTTCGGCACTATTCGGATTATGAAAGTTGTCATTACAGTTGGGTTGCTTCGGGTCTTCATACTGATAGCAAATTAAGACTGCTTGCCGCGTTTATGCACACACTATTTAACGCCGTGCTCTAATACGCCATGCTTGTGTGGAAAAAGCATCACGCTTTCATGCTGAATCATACTAGCCCTGCATATGTCTTCCTTCAACCAAGACCATCACACAAAATATTTTGGGTGTTCGATTGCCGAATTTATTTTAAAATCCATTGCTTTAATACACGTTTTCTATAAAAGCGAACGATATTAATAGCCATTATTTTAGGTTTTTCGGCTGTGATCTCAAATCAGCCAATCATAGCTCGGATCGTGAAAGCTACGGAGTTTGAAATTAGTAGAAAAAAGCTCTGCCGGTTTGTGATTCATGTTTGTTTTTCAATTCGCGCGAAACATGTCCATTTAGCGAAGACCTCTGGCGCTTTTCAGTAAATCCGTAACAATGTTCTGTCTCCTTACCGACAGTTCTTGCACTGCATAATTTCAATGAGAATGAGACCTTGGTGTGGTTCGTGCACAGGCACAGACTGCCTTGTGCGCATGTCACCAAACTCGAACAGCTTCCAGTCTGAACGCACCATGCCAGACTGCATAGCAATTCATTACCTTGTTGTGGGTCAGATGCTGTCTATAGTTGGCGTTTATTGGGAGCAAATCAGTCGGTTTTGAACTAATTGCTGATAATTAATCAAGTGGTTTTCGAAATTATCAAATCGTCTTTGTGCTGCTCTTTTTTCTTCACTTTGTATTCATGCTTCTTTGACCAAATTGAAACACATTGAACCATTTAGAAATAAGAAAATGCGTTAGAACCTTGTTTATCCGTGCTTACCTTCATAATGCAATTTTTTCCAGAAAACTTTGCTCACGGATTTCAAGAAAACCAACTCGTCATTCCCATCCGGCTCCATCACGTGACCGGACATCCTGTGCACCACGGTCGTCACTTCCGCAATAGGCGGAAAGAAGACGAACGGACGCTTCGCAAGCGATTACGAAGAGAACTTCGTTTCGTTAGGAAAACATCTGCTCAGAATAACGATCTTCGCGAAAGCGCGAACCCGTCCTCTCGCGCGGACGAAACGAACAGGACTTTGACGGATGTTATTCCTCAGGAATTCTCCGGTGACGACGAGGAAAGTGGGGAGGATTACGTGGACGAGAACGAGATGCACCTCGACCACAAATTCGCAAACTTTTCGGTCACCGCGTTCGGTGAAGAGTTCAGGTTACATCTGACGCCGTATGATGAGTTCCTCGCTCCCAACTACACGTTGCATTATATGGGAGATGCGGAAAAAGAAGGATTTAGGGGAGCGGAGTGGGACGTACCTCGGCACTGTTTCTATTCTGGTCACGTTAACGGAAGACCTGATCACAGGGCTGTACTCTCTGTTTGTCGCGGACTGGTGAGTACATTGTTCTTTCAAGTGAAACGGCCTGTGTGAGTTGAATGCGCAGTGTGTGCTGAAGTTGAGCAGAGATTTCATTGCTTGATTGGATCTTGTGATCTCGCCATTCACTTTTTCGCAACTTGCGAAAAACAATTTTGAAACCATAAGCGGATATCTCCAATTACATTGAAAGCATTTTTGCGTAGTCGTCCACAACCTTCACCGATGGTTCCCAACCTTTGTAGGCTTATGGCACCTCGCCGAAGAGCTAAATATTTTGCGTCTTCCCGGTGGCAAACCAACACCAAGTTTCCATAGAGGTTTACATGAAATATTTTGAAAGCGTATATTAGCTAGACACTGAAAATAACAATTGCTCGCCGCGCCTCTGACTATTGCAAACGACATACTGACTGGGGAATCACCGATACAAATAACTTAATTACGCAAACTGTAGATCATCTGGTGCTTGATTCCATCAATTCTTTTCAAAACATGTTGAAGACCTCCGTAAGTCGAGCACGAAAATGCTTTTTGCAGGCACTTTTTTCGTCAGTGTTAAACTGTGGATACGATTCAACATTCGTTCTCTGTTGTGGTCGGTGCTGTTGTAAAGGTGTAGTTGTGTCTTGAGGTTGACCTGGTAGTGCGGTGAATAACGGCGCTTGCACCTCCCGCTCAAGAACGTTTCTGTTGAAGTCCATTCAGTGAGCTAGCGCGCAATTGTTTTGTCTCACCTTTGACTGCCCGGTATTTGCGGCCTCTACTTTCACGCTTGCAAGACCAGCGCGAAACACAAAGCACAAAGCAGAAAACGAAATGTCAGAACCGTCGCCGCTAACGATAATGGGTCCACAGGTGCAGTTTCTTGTAGCAAACCTGATTATTGTTGTGACAACGGGCTGGCAAAATGTGGGTGCAGCTGGAAGGGCGCTTTGCCTCGTTTGTTTTCAGCCTGTTTACACTCTTTTCTTTAATTAACGCGACTGAATGCTGTGGAATGTACCGGTTGCTCTATTTTCGTGGAGAAAATCCGAAGAAATGTTTTTGAAGGACATATTTTCCTGAAAACCTAGCAAACACTACCTGGATTTCTCTGATTTTTGCAAATTTTGCAGCACAAGGAGCCGCCTTAGATCCCCCTCTCATACGGCCATTACGTTACTTCCCTTAAGCTCAAAAACGGAGAATTCCAGCCCTGTTTCTAAACCCCAGCCAACATTTGCTATCAGACGTTCATTCACCGGGGCGTGAAACCACTCTTTACTTGCGGAATTTACAGAGGATTATGTTTGCATTGTTTCGAACAAGAAACGAGCATTTTGCTCATCCTGTTCTGCTTCACGATTCGCAAGTTTCCCAGATCACTTAGTTTCAGTCTAAGTGCAGTTTTGCGTCGGCGTTTGTTATCGCGGTAGNGTCTTTAGCGATCTATACAAAATGCCGTAAGGCAATAGTCATCAGTTGTAGCGAAAGCGGGCAGGCAATAGTTCGCGTGCAGCCATTCGCCCAGATTTAATTCTATGCAGTGTGAAAAACTGTATCGAGCAAGCGAAAGGGAGAATGCTCTCTTGCTCGCTGCTATTTCCTGGTCTCCGGCGCAGAAAAAGCGCCGGAGGCGTGTTTGTTTATGCGGGACCGGACGTATTTACTGTAGCAGGGCGAGAACGTGTGTGCTCGGAACCGATCGTGGCCAGTCGTGGCCTGAGGCGTCGCGGCCCGCGCTTCCGATCGCTTTGTTGCGATTTCGCCGCAATGTGCAGCACTGTAATAATATCGTGACGGCGTGCGATGCACATCTTCGCCTGGCATGCGCGTCTTCGCAGGTATTTCGCTTTGCACTGTGGGCGTCTGATGTACAAGGTCGCTACAGCCAAAAATGAAGCTCGCTACAGCCAGAAAACAACTGGTTAGATTCCCAGATATTTTGTCTCCGCCACCAGCTTTCAGTCAAGCCAAATTGCCCACAACGCAGGTTCAAGCTTCAGTAACTTTGGTTGATGATTTGCAGCATGTCTCTGCTTTTAAGAACAAAGTTCAGTCTGGTTTTAATTGGTTGAAAATTGAAACATCCAATTACTTTGCGTCAGCTTAAATTGCCTAAATGCGCTGTTTTTGATGTGAATGGTTTCATTACAGACTAACCCTCTTGATTACGCAGTAGCGTTGTTTCAGGAGCAGTTGCTCCATGTATCTTGTTTGTTCCTGACAAATCGGTGTTTATAAATGGTTCTTGTTAAGCTACTCGATGATTTGCTTTCTACCGATCCGGAAAGTGACACAACGCAACTAGTTGCAACTACGTTAGTTGAAATTACACGGTCAACCTGCTGAAAAACGTCTAGCAGGCTTTGAGGAACATCTGCTATCTTCCTCTTTCTAGCTGGACTGCCGAGGAAACTATTCAAAGTCTTAAAAACTCTCATTTCTTTATTTGATGAGTGGTTGACGAAATGTATTTCATATCCACAAATTTTTATTTTACGATTACTGGGGTGAACTTACTCAGCGATTGTTTTATGGGAAAGTTTCGGATGTACTTTTCAGCTGTTTTGATGATCAAATGTGCTTAGTTGGCGGTAAGCGCCTGTTCCAAGTCAAGTTCTATAGTTAAACGTATCCAGGTGAAGTGTTTTGACCCAGGGCTCAATTCAGCCTGTAGGGTTTTGCCACGAAAACTTTGAAGATAGAATGGATGGGAGTGTCCAACCTACAAGTTGATTGTGGCCTATGTTTGTCCGGCAGTTGACGCGAGACCGATTTGTCGCTTTGCGCCAACGTGCGCACCCCATTGTGCAAATGCCAGAGTGGTCCCGACAGCAACTGTTCTCTTTTTCAATAGCTGATTTCTGCTTGGGGTCGCCATTTCAAAGTCCTTTTGTGCGTGACGTTGTTCTGCACCCTGCATGTTCTCGAGGCAAGTATTGTTGTTGGACACCGTCAAGAATGTCACACTTTCAATTGAAAGAATACCCAAAATTTGTTGAGTGTAGCTGGCGTCTGATAGGTTGAAGCTGGTTGTTGTTACCTGCACGTTGTTTGCTTGTCACGTGATTTGACGACGGTCTGAACCTGGCCTAGTATCGACTGCGGTGACTTCAACTTCGACACTTTCACAAAGGCAAGCCAACGACCCAGAGCGATTGTCCGGTGAATTCCCTGTAGTCGTCCAGTTGTCAAGCGCCAAAGCACGTTTTTCCCTCCCACTGATGCGTGAGGTTACCGAAAAGCAAATGTCGGTTTTGTCGCTGTCCTGCGATCGTCTTTAAATTCGAACTTTCACCATCAATCGCACGCTTGCTTGCACGGAACAAAGTCATCGCTTTGTGCGCTGGCTTGACAACGACCCCACTCAGGTCGTTCGGCGCCTTTGACTGTTTGCGGGCGAGTTGCTTGGCAAGCTCACACTACAGCGTGTAGCAGAAAAAAATTACAACTTTTCGGAAATCAATTCCAGCTGCTGGTGTTTTTAACGTTTTACGTAAAATTTAATCTCGTTGTTTCGGTGACCGTGCCAGTGATGTGTCCCATCCTTCTTCAGCGATCGCCGCCTAACTTTGGCGGTTTTGGTCAGAATTGAAGAACCAGACTTACCTGCGCATTGTTCTACAGATTGCGGCCTGATGTGGTGTGTGCACTGTGAAAACTTGAAAGGACTGATCGTTTTGCATTCTTCCTGCAGCTGCAAACCGCCTCTAAACAACAAGGACATAAAAGCAAAAATTTTTTCGAGCGCTTCACTTTGGCGCGAAGTGCTGATGCGTCGAACGAGCAAACGAGCGTATTTGGCCAAACGCCGAGTTTATCTTCGAAAATGATTGTGGGGTACCGGGTAATTTTACTGCAGTTACCTCGATGCGCAGCGATGCAAGTGAAATCACTTCGTTAACCGCAGAGCTGCAGATACGTGCCGCTAAAAACACTGAAAACACTTCGCTGTGTTGTTGGAGAAATAACTTTTTCTTGCCAAACCGCAAGCGTGTTCCGCGCGGCAGCAGTGCCGCGTTAAAAATGCTGGAGTGTGCGATTGCGCCAAATCGTGCGTGCGATGTGTGCGAAACAGCGCTTCTGAAAATGTCCGCGTTAAGTTGTTTGAGGGGTGTGTTCCCAGGGCGGCTGTTTGGGTTGAGTGGGCTGATGCTTTTGCCATCACACAAATTGTGAAATTTCAAAGTCTTTACTGATGCGCACCTGGTTGCCGTTCTCTTGATGTGGGTCTATGCTGCGCCGTGACCTCCACGAATCGTTTGTTTGGCTTGTTTCCTTATTCGTGCAATTTCCTTCCGACAACCGAAGTTCATAACCGCGCTATTTCATCTCGGCCGTTTCGTCAGGAATGTCGTTCGTCAGAAAATCATGTCAAGAAAAGTGTGCAATTCGCTGTCGGAGACTTGGGCGGGGTCAAAAAACAACGTCAAACCGGACAAAACCATAGGATTTCGTCCCATTTTCAAAGCCATACTTTTCAGCAATTCTACCAAAGCGTGCTGCGCTGTAACGGCAACGGTGACTTCTGCACTCCTGACGCAAGAGGCGCTATTTACAGTACACAGATATATTTCGGTGTTTATGTTGTCGCTGCATAAATCGACAAGCGAAATTCCCGTTTCTTTGCGGTTTATGCTTCGCTTGCAGCGCGGCATGTGACCACCGCTGCGCCGGCGGACTTCCGCCTTACGCGCGCTGTGCAGCCGTTGTCGCTGTGCGTGTTTGCGACGGGGCCAGTGGGCCATGGCGTGGTTTACTTGCCGAATAATTTTTATCTGCTTGCTCGCTTTCCGTGTACCCACGTCGTTGTCAGAACATCGCGATGCATTAGGTCCATTTTTCTGGAAATTAGCTTCCCGTTAGCGATTGCTGTAACACTGACTGGCGCCATGGACTCTGGTTACTTTTGTTTCTTGAACTAGAGTTGGCAAGTTTGAAGTGTCTTCGCTCTTTGTTCTATTGCTCAAGTACTGATCGCNCTCTGTCTGCGATGCTTTCGACATGAAGCGCCTCAATCCTTGAAGAAGTTGCTTTATGCCAGCGTGGGCCAACTACGTTTGACCTACGGGCCGTTTTACAAAAACGTGGCAACTTCCGGGCCACTTCCAATAAAATGATTTGTAAAACAACAGATTCCAAAGTTTTAAAACTGAAAAAGGGTGCAACCACATGTCAAAACCGCGCAATCTGTCTCACGTAAGTTACGAAAGTGAGGATGAAAGCATTTAGTCCGAAACAGTGGCATTTGTCCAGAGCATTTTCCGGATGAAAACACAAACAACGGTTCTGGGTGTGGTTATCAGTCAGCAGTGACACGTCTTTCCGCGGCTTTGGCGTAAATGCTTAAACTTCTCGCCTTTGCCTCGCCGACGAATCGACTTTAGTTTTTTTCCAAAATAAACTCATCGCCACGACAGACGGAACCATTGCCGCTCCCCTGAAGTCCTGCGTCTTAAGTCGATTTCCCGCCGGGCGCTTATTGCAGAAAGAGACGGATTGCAAAATTTTCGCGCATTACACGTCTTGTCTGAATGTTCTGGTTAGTTTTTGTTACTGATGCTAAGTTGTTTTCCATGGCAGTGTGCACCTGCTGTGCCTTTGCTGTTGTCAATGAGTTTTTCGCAATAGGCAACGGTTTCTGTGTACTGGAGCCGGCGACACACACGTACTTCCACTAAAGAGCTTATCCGCACACCACCAACACCAGTGATATTAGTTGGTAGGCGGGCTGCGGTATTTGTTTTCTTTAAATAGAAGGTCGTCATGAGTAGACAGGCGTAATTTGTTTACGGCCGCTTTTCGCTCGTTTGTGCAGAAAACGTATGTCGCAAATCGAGGTTGCCAACATCGCTGTTAAGGAAGTCATCGTAGCGTGGCGTTTTTCTTGTTACTGCGTCAAATATGACGCGGTGGTGATAAAGAAGCGATTGCCGCACAAGAAGACCTTTGTGTTCCGACGCTTGTATCTTTTTTTCAGTAAACGTTGCCTTACGCTCAGAAAAACGGGCCGGTCCTTTGACAGCAAACAAGCGTGGCATTGTGACCACACATGCGAGCATAGTGCATCACAGACCGCCGCTGTCCGTTGTGCGCAGCGAAGTGTTTCCAGCGGCAAACTAACAATTGCAATGCTCGAACTGGAGTTCTGCACCAATGAAAATGCCCTCTTTGCTGCTCTTCCGGTGTCGACCGATTTCACACCTCAATCTGAATAAAGCCGTAAGAAGGTTGTGGAGTGGTGTGGTCGACTGCAACGGTACGGTCAAAAACGGGGTTTAGAAACAGGGCCGGAATTACCCAAGTCATTCGTCAAGTTGGTACCAGCGGTGCAAATGCCAACAATTGCCATCGCGGTTTGTTGAAAAGAATTTCACGTTGCTCTTTGCAGATTTTCGGCCTTGAAACGAAAGAGTTGCTGTTTTAAAAACCTGGTTGAACCAGGGCCAGAAAGATCAACTGCTCATCGATGTTAGGCTGGTTTGCGACTACCGGTCGCTTACTGAAGGCAACCGTGCCCGTTTAATCCGCACACGATTAACCCACTAGGAACTGTAGTAACATTTCATTGAAGGCAGAAATGTACCAGTTACTTTTTGCGAACATAGTGTTTAATCACGAAACGTGACAGCCTCAAAGTGGTTATTTCTTTACAGTTCGGAGCTTTTCGAGTGGGTGAAACGGACTACTTGATTCAGCCCGAAGAAAATCGTTCCTTTTCCCATCCGGACCAACATGACGCTGATGAAGAAGGCACCAAACCCCATCGCATCTTCAAAAGAAGCAACCGATTGGCTGGAAGCAATGGAAGAAAGCTCTGCGCAGTTACTGGTGAGGGCAAGTCTTGAAATTTCATGTTGATGTGCAAAACGCTGCCATGCCTGCCGGCCAAATCAGGACATAATCACGATGTGGTCGCGGATCGCCTGAACCCAGGGGCGTAACGAGTTTATATGGCGCCCGGGGCAAGAAGCAAGTTTGGCGCCCCCATGTTCGAACTTGAGGTCTTTTGGAAGCAAATATAGCCTACTGTATTGAAGAAAGTACTTGTGACA
>JGI24021J15306_10011858_pt1 | contig 10826 bp, 12 predicted proteins | sample Ectturendosymbi1_FD_15306 | JGI IMG/M metagenome (IMG submission 15306) | reverse complement strand
TGATTTGCACTGAAGTATTTTTTTGGCTTACGCATCAAAACCTTGATTACCCTGAAAATTGCCCCCATTTCCCCCCTTTGGCTACGCGCCTGATTCCTGGGATGATGCCAAAGATTTATACACATGCTTTGCCGATCTCGGGAAAGTGTATGGCCGGGTTCTTTGTGAAAAGCTTTGGGGGTGTTATGGGAGTACTGCGTTGATGGGTGCCTCTTGCTGGCCGTCAAGTAACTGTATTCCTGATCAGAAAATTGTGTCCGTGTCGGAGGGTCAAATCACAACTGTTCAACTTTGGTGTGAGATTCCGACAATAGTGCATTCTGGCACCACTCCTCTGTCTATATCAGAGCCCTCTACACAACGGCTCGCGGGCCAAATCCGACCTGTGAAGCCATTTCACGCATTAGATCGGTTTTCTGCTGCGTGCGACCAAGCAGGAATGAAAAACAGCACTAAAAAGATTGAGGTATTATGTCTCGCCCAAGGCAGTGTTTCTTGGGAAGACGCCCAAGGCAGTGTTTCCTGCAAGTGAGCGAAAAAACACTGCAGCAGGTGGAGGCGTTCAAGTACCTTGGAATGGTATTCACGAGTGACGGATATCGGAACAAATGGAATGATACCCGGATTGGTAAAGCAAACGCAGTTCTGCGTGAGCTTTATTGCTCCGTGTTTGCGAAACGGGAAATTTCAAAAAACGCAAAGCTTTCGGTTTTTAAATCTGTCTTTGTTCCGATCCTCACTGTGGTCATAAATTTTAGGTGACGGTTGAAAGAATGCTGTCAAAAGAATAAACGGCAGAGATGGGATATTCGCGAAGAGTTCTCGGTGTGACACTTCGTGACAAAGAATGCAGGTCTGAAATCCGTAAAACCCAGGATGTCAAGCCACTTCTCCTAATCGAGAGATCCCAGCTATGTTAATTCGGCCATGTGTCCAGAATGTCCCAGGAAACAATAGCGGACTGAGTCCTTCAGACTACAGTCTACACCCACGGGAAAGCGGCCCAAAATTTGTCCAAGGACCATGTAGCGTGACTACATCTCCGACCTTGCTTGGTCCCGTCTTGGTGTGGAGCCAGCAGAACTATCTGAGATTGCTGTTGATCGCGAGGTATTCCAGGTTCCCCTAGGGCTGCTGCCCTCGCGACTCGCCCCAAACGAAAAGTGGCATGAAAATGAGAAAATGAATGAGTGTGTAGGCCTTCATTGAACCTTTCTATTTATGAAATTGTAGTTTGTTTGCCAAGAGTGAAAGTTCTTGTCAAATAAGAATATTTGGACGGAAACTTGCGTTTTTGTGAAAATCAATTAAAAGTATCAGACATAGAAGAGAAAATGGTATTGACACCCTTAAGCTCTACCACGACACCCTTTTGAAAACCTTAAAAAAACACTGGCCTGCACATGAACGAAAGTTATGATGCCCAGCTATTTCTCTATATCCGTTCCCAGGGAGAAAATAATCTGGAAAACTTTCTTATGTGCAGGGCTTTGCAAACAACCACTCGCAACGAAGATATATTTATGTGGCCGACACATTTATAAAAGAGGGATTAGAGTGGATAAACTCCAGTGCTTGCAATGACTCCAGCCATGCTAGGAGTCCACAGAGGTCTTGCTGGTCGGGTGAAAAAAATGGATCCTGAAGTAGTCGGCAGACACTGCTTCGTTCATCGAGAGAATTTAGCATCTCGCAAACTTTCATCTGATTTGGAAAATGTCATGCAGGATGTGCTCCGAACCGTCAACTTCATCAAGGTTGAGTCCTTGAAATCACGATTAATAGAACTATACAAAGATTTTAATGTTGAATACAAACATTTGTTATGTTTTTCTTGATGTGAGATGATCATCTTTTGGCAAAATTACTTAGAGTTTGTCAGTTTGCGCAAGTAGGTGGGAGAATTTTTGATGGGGTATAACTAGACAGAAAAGTCTGGAAGTTGTGGTTGGGGATTAGGGGAAGATCGAGTCTAGAAATCAACCATCATTTCCTGATTTTCAAAAATTTCTAGAAGATATTGAGGAATTGTGTTTTGGTGATATCCAGATAGTCACAGAACGATACTTAGATTTACTGGCAAAATAATTTTATTTTCTTAACCCTAAAAATGCAAAAGATTTGGAATGGGTGCACAATCCATTTGCTTGTGATGTTGAAATACTGCCTGAGAGCTACTAAAGTGTTTCTGAATTTCAAAAGGAATTAATTGACATTCAATTTGACACTTCGTTGATGAATACTTTCAAGAACCCCTGGGTCAATTTTGGACAAAAGTAAAAAACGAAAAGAGTATTCTTGGCAGGTACGCCATGTAAGCTCTTCTGCCATTCATTACTGCCTGGCTGTGTAATCATGATTTTTCTGCACTTCTCCACAGCTACATTAAAAAAAAGATGAGAACCGATCTTCAGCCTGAATAAATAACATGAACTAGCACTAACCAAGATTGCTCAAAATTTTGAAAAAGTTGCAGAAACCATACTAAGTCAAAGGTCACACTAATTAAATGGAAATTTATTTATACGTTCAATTCTCTTGTTTGTGCACAACTTACTTTATGATCATTAAAAGAAGTTGTGTGAAAAGTGGTTTGGTATGGTGGGTCGCCTACGCTATGCACATCACTGTATGCTTAACATTTGGGCCATTGCAATGAAAGTTGGGAAGCACTGCGTCAACCCAAGAAACCTACCTGATCTTACAGTTATGATAACCTCTCAACAATGCTATGTGAAGTCTTCGCCGTTCGTGATTTTTGCCAAATTTCGCCTTTGCACAGGCCACAAAATGATTGCATTTGCAAGTATCATTGCCCCACTCAATTCAGATTGCTGATCACAGTATATATTAACAGCAAGGAAAGATGCGTGCACTTGCACTCCTTTTATTTTTGTGAAGGTTTTTCATCCAATAAAGGAGCGGTAGGCTGTAAGGTCGACGGCGTTCACAAGTACTTGTATACTGATCCGGCGTCAATACATTTCTGCATGTTCTTGATAAGCACAAATCAAAAAATTGCGCATGGAATGATAGCTGTTTTACGGCCTAGATGCGATATTGATTAGTAAGACAGACTGGATTCTATGCCATACCCAAAGCGCAACCGCACAGTACAACCAGACCATTTGCGCAGTTAAATGTCATTCTCACGCACTTACAACATTCGAAACTTAAAAGTAAAAAATCATTAACATTTTTTGGGCAGAAACAGAACCCTTTTGAACATATCTCATAGTCCTTTCAAAAGCTATTTGAAATAAATGTGTACTTCGTTCGTATTTTGATAAGATTTTATACTTCCCTAATAATTCCCAAAGTTTGTAATTCATTTAGAGATCTGTTATATCAGCCTCAGAATATTCATGCTCACCAAAACAAACATTTGCTCAGTGTAAAATTTTCTTAGAACACTGGTCATGTCACTCATTTTTTATTATGAGCACCCAAACCTAATGTTTCTGATATAAAAGGTTTCAAAAACACTTTCCTTGATATGTCGGTGTTATCAAGAACACATAAAAGCTGTGCACCTTTTATTCTGCCACCATTCACAGATGAGGACTGGAGAAAACGGTGAATAGTTCAAACATTTTCTATGTGGATGAACCCCTTGAATGACTTCTTGCAATTGCCAAAAAACATCTCAGGGATATGATGTAATGCACAAAATTTTGTAGTTCTATTTTCAGGTTATTTCATACAACAAAATCTAACTAATTAAAAAATTTTACTGGAAAGGTACTTAAAAAAGAAAACAACAGAAATTTACCATAATTCATGGATGCTGCTTTAAGACAGGACTTACGTTTTCCTTCCGATACCGTTTCCTCAGTATCATCTTGACTTTCAGCCACCAAAGTTGCTTCATTCTCTTCAAGTTTTCTGAAGACATTTTGCATCATGAAATAATTGTTGCATCCATTGAGTTTCAGAAGTTAGCGTGAGCGTGCAGCACTTTTATGAGTATGCAAGCAATTTGCAAATTTTTCATAATCGTTTCAAGCAACAATGCTTTTGAATTATAATGTTCGTCTTCAATACGTACAACATTATTGCCAGCATCATGATACATTGCTGATTCTGTCACGTGCTTTCCAAGCTTTACAAATTGTATGCCTCAGACGATATAATATTAAAAATCACACACTTCCATTCCCGGGCAAACTGCATGAGTTAACAAATTAAGACTGAAAATTATATGAGATTAAAGAAAAGCTCCATTATTCTTAATAAAACAATGAAAAAACAACACAATACTGTAAACAAGCTGGTTACAATTCAGTTGCCACTCAGCACCTCCGCTATCACGGATTTTTTCGTACCCAATTTTGCTAAAAGTTTAATTTGAAGTTTTAATGAATTGCACATGTACACACAAGCACCCATCGCATTATATCAAAAGCAATTTACGTGTTTAGCAGCCAAAAATCCAGTTTATTCCTTTATAACAAACTCATGCATTAAGCACGAATTGTTTCACCAGAAATCAGCTATTTCCCAATAGGCTTCAAATTGATTCCTGTAGCACACCTTACATCTGCTTCACCTCAATGTTGCACCTTCTGGGAGTGCAAGAATTCGCAATAGATCTAACATTGCAATCGCACAGCACATGACCGCTTTGAACAGTGTAACAAGTTTTTCTTCCACGTGTTGTGGCAAAGAATTGTATGTTGGGCACATCGACACCATAGCACCCAGTTACCAACACTTCGCTGCCAGGGCCGCAAAATAGGCAACCAAAAACGTCTGGGCAAGATTAGCGAAAGATTTCAATCTTAGAAATTAGGCATAAACTAAAACATTACCACTTTTTTAAAAATCTGAACCAAATTCAGCTTTCATTTTGACTGTTGTTTCCCCTTCATTGTTGTTTCCTAGATAGATTATAGATTAAAACAGGGGTGAAAAACTTTCTGTGAATTTTAGTAGCACACAGAAATTTTTAATAGCGCACACATATAAGCTTGACCATAATATTGCACTTTAAAAGTATCAACTAGTAACTAGGAACTGCTACGTCACTGCAAATTCCGTTCGCGCACTCAAGTTTTTGGTCGTGGGCGCAAGACTGCATTTTTGCACCCCTGGATTAAAGGTTTCACCCATGTTGTCTCTGTCATAACATCTGTTTAAAAAATGTTTTTAAAAATTCACCATTTAAATACAGTACTTACGATAATTCAAGCAAAGTAATTTTTACACGATGTCATTTAAGTTCGCCTTAAGTACAATTGCTGATACAGTTTACCTAACACAATTCACAAAGCTTTAATCTACCAACCTGATCCGTTCAACTTGTGTGTCAACTTCTTGGGGCAGTTCTCGAATAGCTGTGCCTGTTAGGCTGTCTAACACTACAACAACATTAACAAAGTTCACATACACAGTTTGCAGTAGCATTCAGAGTTACCAACAAAATTTGGTAGTGTCTAAACGACCTATCCGGTTTTTGCCTTGGAAAGACTAAAAACCGTACCTCGCATTTAGTTTTGTGATAGATACAAAACTGAATTGGAGAAGTTCACACCATTACCCAACATGATCGAGTGGTAAATGACTAAGCGCTGTTGTGCAAGGGGTTGGCAGTTCGAGTCCCCACCTTAGTTGTATTTTTTATAGTGCACAAGACACTTTTGATGTTCTCACACAAGATTGCACCTTCAAAGTTTTGGAACCGCTATTGCTGTACATTCTTAAAAACGTTTGAAAAGCAGACACGGGTTTAGATTTAGGGTTTTGGATTAGGGTTGGTGTTTAGGTTTACGGTTATCATTTAGGGTTAGGGTATAGTGTTTAAGGTTTGCATTTAACAGGTTGGTGTTGAGGTTTACGGTTAGGGTTTAGAGTTACAAAAATTTATAGCCACTTTAATCCTTTCTCTGAGAAGCAACGGAAATACAAGAAGTGGTCACATATTTCGCAGAAGTCAAAAATTTTGCTTGATACTATACGTTTTTTTTAGTCTCTCCGAGGCGAAAACCAGATACAATCGTTTGAACACTGCCATATGATTTACTTGAATGACAATATTTCTTGCTACTTCTTGATCTTCACATTGTAAAATCCAAAACAAAAGGTGTACAAACTGTCATCATCACTAATACGCAGTGTAACAAAAGACAAAGTAATAGTCTGTAGATGAACATTGAATGGAATCAACCCAAACAAATTAGTTTCAGGTACAGCAAAAGGCAAGACTGTGCTAGCTGTAACCTTAGGTAGATTTCTAAGGTAGGTTTTTCACAGATGTACCCACCATGAATGTCAGTACAAAGGAAAGATATTAAGTGCCTGATCAGCACAGTACTGCATAAAATTAATCACAAACAAAATTCTTTAACTTGCTTCCAACAAATATATGCAAAGTAAGTAATTTAACATTGTTAACTTTGTCAATTAAACTCTCCTTCACGTTGAGTTCAAGCCAGAGAAGTGCAGTTTAATAGACGTTCTAACGAAAAATACAGTTTAGCGATCAACATCAAACCATGAAGAAAATCAACTAACTAACTGTTGAGGGAAGCTCAATGAGACAACCTTGTCAACAGGGTTTGTGGTATCCTAGCATTTTTAACTTTAGTCAAATGAAATAATTTAGCTTTTGCTCTAATCATCTCAACACATGTACAGTGTACACCTAATACGTATTATGCCCAGTTCTTAGTATTCAATGATTGGATGTCACAAAATATGAAAAAACAGAGTTAAATATGGTACTAATTTTCTTTATATTTGACTTTGCAATATATCCCATTCGGCACTCACCATGCTTGACCCATTAAGAAATTAAAACTATAACAGTTTGTGCCAAACCTGGTAAAAGCTTTTTTATATCCTCCAGTCGTATTTCTTCCATAGCACCAGACGATTTCAAAAACCTTGATCTAATTTCAAGACAGGATGCAATTTTTGATGCAACAGCCTAAACCAAGTATAGCAAGTTTGGCATAACTACCTCAAATAGCTTCAACACATTTTAAAATACCATAAATTTACCACGTAACATATGAAGCTTTAAAATCATATTGAACTGCATCATTTCCACAATGTAAAGATACATTAAGCAAACACAAATATGTCTCAAAGGAAGAATGTTACCAAAAAGGCTATGCCATTTATAGCTTGTGAATTCACCCTAATGTGCAAATAGTTTTTTGACAAAATTTATTCAAAGCAGGAAACTCTAATATGACTTATTTCCTATGTTTTTGTGGTGGATGTGCAAGTTGATTTTGATATGTATGATGACTGCAATAAACCTAGCTATTCTGTATTAACTACTTTTTGCATATTAAGTTAAGTGAACTGGATAAATGCAAAAAAATATTGCATACCTTTTTATCATCTTCCCATGAAATGAATGGCAAGTTGATTTTGATATTCTTTGATAATCTGCAAACAGAAGTCAACAAAAAAAAGATGTTGAGAAAAAATTAAGCAAACTTGATTTATCTACTGCTACATGCCAATACAAAATTTTTCAAGTTTGCCACATGCTTTTTACAATGACTTTAATAAAGACCAAGCCACTTTACACAAAACTGGCACCAAACATATTTCATGCAATTTAAATACTATGTACAACACATGTAACCATTGTTCAAACAACATAAAATATTTTTCTTGTCTAGAATTTAGATGTGTATTAATTTTTTGCCTACAACCAACATTGCATATTATGGAAAGCAGTCACTGTAGTCCAGTGTTTCCCAACCTTTTTAGGCTTGCAGCAACTTACGGAAGAGAAATACAATTTACTGCACCAAGTTGCGAACCCACAGCAATTTTCTTCAAGGTTTGATAACATTTTGAAAACGTATTTTGTTGCTATATTAGAAAACATTTTGACACCCCTGATAATAACATTTTGACACCCCTGAGCATTTTAAATGGGCTTGGCACCCTAGGAGGGTGTCCAGTTAAGAACCACTGATGTAGTCAATTAACTTCAATCATTTACTTTTTTGCTGAAATAAAAACAAACAAGATGTTTCAACAGGGTAATAGCTTTACAGGCCAAGAATTTGAATTGGGAGTTTTTAACAAATATTTCAGAATATGTTTGATATACATATCTGTACTGTTCTTTGCTTTCAAAAGCTTAAGAATGACTTCTTCAAGTTTTCTACTTGAAGCAATACCTTCGTCAAATAAACAAACCCAGTGCACATTTGCCTAGCTTTTTGCTGTAAATTTTTACAAATTTACCTGGTATGTTGCTGTAAATAGTTATCACATTTTAGAGCGAGCTGCAAAGGATAAATTCAATGTTCTAATATAGTCACAACTCTGGTGCTTTATGAACATACAAATGTTGAAAACTATGGAAAATTTTGGTTTAGCCATTGGCAAACCAGCTTAGTTTCTTTTTTCTTTCACTTCTCTTATTACTTGCATTAGTGTCAAACAATTATACTCATAAGGAAGTGTTATCATATCCTTTTTAAAACATCTAGCATCAAGCACAGACTGAACCATTTGTCACTGTCAACTTATGATAGCTTTTTCTGTCCATTGCACTGATGAAAGTGTACTGACAGATGGACCAAAAAGTTGACATAAGTTTTAACATATTTATCACATAAAGTACACAAAGGTTCAAAAGTTCAAAAACCCTTCCTAAAATGCACTTATAAATATGCATTCAACTTACTTGCAGTACTCATCTTGTGCTTCAACTAACTGACCCCATGAATCAAAGTCTGCAGCTCTGGTTAATGCATTGAGCCATTCTGTTGTTATTGTTTCGTTTGCCATCCCCAGTTAGAGTTACTCAAAAAGAACTAACTGGTTCCAACATTAATAGTAGATACAATCTAGTTCTTTCAAGTTACAAATTTACGAAAATGAACACCTGTACAAAAAACTTTAAAGCATGCTACATAGCTACTCTATGATATTCAGAGCAATATTTATCACAAAACTTTCTAAATAAATTTCTCAGAAAACCAAATGATTTTTGAAACATAATTTTTGACAAGTCCATTTGATGCTGCTACTCTTTTCGGGCTGACATAACATAACACAAATACTGCTGCATCAACAACCAAGCCCCAGACTGTGACAAGTGCATTGATTAAGATTAACAAGTTAACAACTACAGTATTAAGAGGAGTTCATAAGTGGTTTTCAAAAGACATTTGCTAGCGCATTGGTAAAAGATCAGCATAACTTATACAGCCAACTTTTCTTGAGGCATTCTGGTTAAATGGCCAAACCATCTCAGCTTTTGTCTCTCTAAGTCTCTATCAATCAGTATCCCATCAAAATGTGACCCAAAGTTCAAAGCTTCATAGTTCAGTTCATTTGGGAAACTCACAGAAATAAACAAGACAAGACCAACAAACAAAAAGAATATACATCATAAGCATACAAGCATATTAACGGTCGGGCTTCTAAGTTAAAACAACATCAAATCATTGTATTGTAGTCTGGCAAACTTTTGTCCTTTGTCATGCACAGAATAGCATCACAATCAAAATTATATTTGGATCTTCCTGGGGTACTTAATAACCAGGTAGTTTTCTAGTTACACTCCCACTAGCCTTGTGGTGAGATAGGGTTATACTGCCACAACTACAAACTCTACAGTAGCTTTGCAGCAAGGTGTTTGAGGAATCTTCTTTGGTTGGTCCACAAGGTAAAACCTAGCCCAACCTTCTCCAGGCCGACTTTTTCAGTAGATGCGAGGTTCGTAACATAAAGTTAAACAGCAGAAGCGGTAAATAAAAGCAGACTTCGAGAGATTTATCGGCGTTGATTCGTCTGAAGACACAATCAACATCACAATCACGCTCAAAAATATTCAAGAATCGCAAGGTGAAGTCACGTAAAATCCGTTCAAAAACATGTACTCATATGACCATATGCGAAATATCGCACATTTCAAACTTACCCTACCTAATTGCTCTTCCAGCGTCAAACAGCCATAATGTCACGCTGACAATCGTCATGTTCATCCTAATCTCATTACTGATGTTCATTCATATAACACAAGACAAATCAAAACTCGACAATTTGCTTTACCAAAAACACGTTCAAACTCAGGTGCTAAAATGATAAAATATAGTGCAATAGAAATCTGGTCAAATATTCCTCCGGAGATAAAAAATAAAACGTGCTTGGCACTTTTTCTGGCAGTGTTTTAAGAAATATGTACTATTCAGCTACTAGAACCATAAATTGTGTTCTTATTTATTGTTGTACATAAACCAAGTGGATCGATTTAATTACGTATCGCTGTTACAGTAGAAAGTGTCAAATCATGAAGTATCTCTGTTATGTATTACATCGTTAGGCTTTTGTTGCGCTCACAGAAACTAGTCGCATCAAACCAGTGTATGAAGTTGTGGGATGCCTAATATGTAGACACAAAACAAATGCATTTCCGTTCTCATGCATGTCTTGACGAGTTCCTTTCCGCAAAGCATGATTGCGCGACTGGTTCTCAACCTGCTTAAATCTCGTGACATTATTGCGGTGCTGCAGGGGTCTATAGCTTTTGATGAATTTCCTCTGTGGCATTCACAAATGTTTTTGAATGTGTAAAAACAGTAAATGTTTAATGTGGCAAATTTAAACCGTTTTCTTCTGATGGCTTGTCCTTGCCTGCAACGCATTTCACTTCAATTTTCCATAGAACCGCTTTGCACATATTACATTTTATACCCAGAGTAGAATACTTTTACTAACTAATATACACTGATCCCTCTGCACAATAAGCAGCTTCGTCCTTGGGAGGTCTGCAGCCTAGATGACCCTTGGTCCTTCGCAGCCTCCAACTCCCTCATGCATTCTATACATCGATGTACTTGGAAGTC
>JGI24021J15306_10011857_pt1 | contig 10828 bp, 5 predicted proteins | sample Ectturendosymbi1_FD_15306 | JGI IMG/M metagenome (IMG submission 15306) | reverse complement strand
TTGTTTTTTACCTCTCGAAATTGAAAAAACAGCCTTTTTTGCTAAAATTTTCAAAATCCAGGGGGGCCAAGGCCCCCCCTGACCCCCCTTCCGACGCCCATGGATGAAGGTTTTTAGCAGTTCAAAATTTGAAAGTTCATCAAACGGTAGAAACGAAAAATGCCGCAGAAGTGTAACACGTTTCAATGAAAATGTCTTTAGACTCTTCTCACAACCAATTTTTCCGGGTAAGATTGCTTATTTCTATTTGAGATAACTGTTGTCCTTATGCCGATGCTGGTGTATTTGTTTGCCTGTGATTTCTAGCATTTTTAACAAGAGCAAGATTTGAAGACCTCAATCACAACTGCATTTGCGTTAATGCTTCTTGAAGCAAACGATCTCCTATTTTTCGTGTTTTCAGAAAAACATGACAATCGACGGTTTTGAGTCAATTCATCTGTATTCACTGATGTGTCACCTTTTGAAGTTGCAACCAGCTCCTAATAATGGATCACTGGGTGTCCTCTTCCCCACTTTGGTTGAAAGCGACAAGACTGCGGTGACTTGGGAACGAACTGTGATAAGACTCATCGCCGCTGCTGTTGCCATGAACGTGGCACTTTGGATTGCCTTTAGAAGAAGGACTGTCCATCACTTGGAATAAAAAGCAAACAGACTGTTTTGAACGAAACAATCAACACAGTCATACTGATCATAGTGAATGGTTACACTGAATGCACGTCTCGCATTCTTGTCGTACCGATCATTAGAAATTCGATTTTCTGTTATGAATTGCGCTCAATTCGTGACTGATAAAATGTGACTCTAGAGTTGATTACGTTCTGTGGTTGCAACAATCCATAATTAGCTTTCAAAAGGAAAACCTGCCGGCGTGAAGCTGACTTAGTTCAACTCAGAAAGAAAAAAAGCGAATTGAAAGAGTGAATACCCTTCCACAAGGTGAGTTGCAGGAACACAAGCGACATAACACAATTAAGGTCACCCAAGGGTAGTGAAATGACGCCCATGACACGTCATCTCTTTCCCTGGACCCGACAAATTGCCGGTCTCAAGTGAAATTTCTGACTTGCGAAATTCGTGACTTCACGCCATGTACGCATGCGCAGAGTGATATTCCGCATATCAAATACGCTGAGAAAACTGATTATTAGAGCTTAGGGTTTGGTGTTTAGGTAAGTGTGTCTGGTTAAGCATGGGTTAGAGTTAGAAAAAGAAAAAAATTTAGGTCTAAGAATAAGTCCAATATTCTTCAGTGGTTATAGTTGTTCCCGTACTGTAACTCGTCATGGGTATTCGACATCTAACCAAAAAGTTTTAATTTGGACCACACATCAAAAAAGTAATCGCCAAACTTTATTCCTTTACTCTGAGAAGCAAAATAACCTATACAAACATTGATAAGTCAGAAATTTCGCAGAGGTCAGAAATTTCGCTTGACACCGGAAATTACAACAGTGGAAACTCACCTAGTGTGGCAGTACACCACTTATAAGGCACGACGCAGAAGACAGAGCGTAGAGGTCTGACGATGATTACTTCTTAGCCAAAAATTCCCAAATAAACTGTCTGTTATTGAAAGTTTCACGTTTGCATTGAAAACTGCCGGCTTCGGTTTTTTAATCAAATTTACTGATAAAAGGCGGTTATCCGAAACGGGCTGTTTTGACGTCTTTCTCGTCGTGGTGTTTTTCAGATGAAAGGCATTTTCCAATATCTTTGAGGCATATTTTCAATAAAGCTTGTTGTGAGACGTAATGAGGTGTGTTCAAGACTTATTAAAAAGATTCGGGGAAAACATGTTTCAACTCAGTGATTTATATGAAACACAATATGCAATACTCTGTTCGTAGAGATGTCACGGGCTCACATTTTTATGACCTGAACCGACCCATTCCAATCACATCAAATCTGTAACCCAACCCGTACCCGTACCCATCCTATATTTTGGTCCGTGCCCAGTCCATAAAGAAGGCAGTGTATATCAACTTTGGCAAATTGAGTTGGTATAAATCAGATACTTTGAGAATTTACATAAAAAAAATACTGTTTGAACTTGATTTCTATAGTTAAGGTCATGACTCATGTGTTTCAAAATTCGGTTTTGTAGCACTTGTATAGTAGGCTACTGGTTGGACAGCAGTTTTAAACACGTAGGCTGATCTCTAATCAATTATACAGTACTGTGAATGTGAACTAATCAAAACTGTAGGCTCAATGATTGACTTTCAGAGAACCCAGTTCGTACGACTCTGCACGCATTACAAGTGAGCACTAGCCTACAACTCTGCATCTCCGGTGAGCCTACAGTCCACAGCACGAACACCACACAACACGAACACACACACACACAACACGAACACATACAGCACACATTATGCGTTTTTCGCACACGCCTCACAGAGCTCAGATAAACACCTGAGATCCGATACAAATTCCACCAGAGGGCGACGCTAACGACATCTTACATCACTGAAAAAATGTTTCCTCAACATCCACTCAGTGTTTCAAGGAAGTGAGCAGACCGTAGCGGTACCTAAGAAAAAATGAGTGTTTGGGTGGTTAACTGGCCCATGAAAACCTGCCGTTAACCGCCATTTTAGCGGCCCATGTCATCTCTACTGTCCATTGTATTTTCAAAGAAGGCTTTTCTGATTTGAAAAGCTTTTTTCTCATTCGTTTTTCTTATTGAAGGAAGCGAGTACAAGAGATACAGAGTGATTTGCTGAACAACTGAGATAGAGAAAGAGTGGTCAGCCACGTTTCAAGATGAAGGACCCAAATCATGTTTTACCTTGACCAGACGCATGAACCATTTTGTTCATTTGTCACTATATAATCGTTTGTGATACAGAGATCCATGTTATAATAGATCACCATATCAAATTCAAACTTCTTGCGTCGATGCAAATCAAGGAATTCAATTTTTAACTTTCTTCTAATGGTTTAACTAAATCGCCTAATATTCCAATGTGTGACTCTTTGATCAAAATATCTACTGTAATTATACGTATGCCTTCACAACTAACATGTATAAAATTGTTCTGACAGCTATACGAGTGCGCTGCACATCAGCAACAATCTTAAACGATTTTAAATTCTGGAACTATTGCTATACTTCTCACGGAATTATCCTCAAGGATCTATTCATTTCGGGAACATCCTTTTTTGCTTTGTGTAAAGCACAGATGATTCTAAAAGATGAATTTTCGTTTTCAAGAACTTAGCTTTAGATGGCAAGTATTTACTGTCGATAGCTAGAAACAAGCATATATTTGGAAGTCTAATAATTTTCTGGAAAACTTTTAAACACTTTCACATCAAAGGTTTTCTTCTTCCAACACGTTTGAATTGAATGTTTACTCAAAAACGACAAAAAAACCTTCCGTTGACAATTTTTCAAAATCAGGAATGGAATTGTGAACATGTCACAAAACTTTTTCATTCGTAGTTGTCAGATGATTGCGTCAGGTAATTTTGAAATTCAAGTGAACGGAGTTATCCGAGAACTACGTATGTTATGGTTTTATTATTGCAGCTTGTGTTGTGATTAGTTAAATTTAAGTTACATCTGAAGTAAGTTTTGAAGTTCCAGTGAACGCAATTATTTGTGGAAGACGTAATTTCAAGGTTTTAATTGTCGCAGTTAGTGTTGTGATATATTCACTTCAGTCTTGTATATGTTTGCTTTCTCTAACCTTGTTTCAGCCTTTCAACGTTTCACTTGTAAACAGGGGCGGATTAAGGTTGTGTGCGGCCCCTGGCTGAAACTTAGAAAGGGGCCCTTTCTAAATATAAAATCTCTCGTAAATAGGGAAAAAATAAATGAACGAACTGAAGTATTTGTGGTATTGAAACAAAACAAGCTTGAGCAAAAAAACGAATCGTCAACTGATATGGACGTCACAATATGAACGAAACGCATTGATTTCAAGTCTATTTCTTGGTGGAGACTTGAAACCATATCGATCAATGTTCACAAAACACTGGTGGAATGTTTTGAATATACAGTGGCACCCCGTCGAGATCACCCCGCTATCACGACCACTTTAACGCGGTCTTCCCTTTGTTAATGTATTATCTTTTGTTTCACTAACGTGACCTTCCCAGTATCCAGACCGCGGCCACAGTCCAGCTGTTATAAAACTGCTAATCGAACACCGCGTAACACGACCACATGTTCTGTCGGTATCCTAACGCTAGAAAGCTGCTAACCTGTCATGTGTAGTCGTGCGTGAAGCGCAGTACGTGCCAATGTGGGTAACAAACTCAGACTGTAAACTTTTCTGGAATTCCTACTTCCGACATCGACTTTTTTCGTCGTGTGAGTTTATTGTACAGTAACGATACACTGTGGCAGCGCGTAAGACAAAGCTAAATAACTTTCAATCGAGGGAAGAATTGTAGAAATGAAGTGATCGCGATAATATATAATACGAAACATTTAGGCATGCAACTGTGACGCCACCACCTCTGCCCCGGTAACATGACCAATTGAGTCCCGTCTACTGGGTGGTCGTGCTAGCAGAGTTCCACTGTATATAAATATTCAAATGATATTTTTGAGGTAGATAAAATTTTCTTTTAAAAATTATTTTCAGAAAAATCGGCTTTCAATACCAGATTACCGACCAAAATAACACTAATCTAACCAAAATTGAACCTAACCTTACCGACCATAATAGCCCAGTTTGATATGTCCTAAATTGATATGGTAAAAATAATTATTGTACTCAAATCATTGCAATTCAGTATTTCATTTTTCTGTTCACAATCAAGGACAAATCAGTAAGACTATTAGTAAGAACAAGAGCATGCACTCGCTTATCAATACGTGTTGTGAAACTAACTTTTACTTATTACGTATGGTTTTACGTTCATTCATAAGACATAACACTGCTAAATTGTTTTTATTTTTCTACTGCACTTAAAATATAAAATTGCATTCAACAAAATTCTTAATTAAACGCACATGTTATGACTTACTAAAGTCGAAAATCGAATGAGTCATTGAGTTTAGCATGAGCAAGCTTAAAGTTACTTGACCGAAATGCAAACAGAACTAAGACGTGCTTGATACGGTTTAATTCTTGTTATCAGTTAACCCAGGGGTCGGCAAACACCGGGTCATGGCCCGGTGTCGGTTCGTGAAGAAATTGTTACCAGGCCGTGCGGAACCAAGGCCAAATTGGTCCAAAACGACTGACATAAGGAACACACTGCGGGTGCCATTGACTACCATAATCCTTATAGATCGGAGCATCTTACTGCGGCAAAGCAAGCCCAGATCTCTCACTGAATCAGTGCCATGATGACTCACGAGTTGTAATAAGTTTGCATGTACCAAACATTCATTATTTTGTTGAGGGCCGGTCCGCAAAATAATACCAGGCTGAAGCCGGTCCGCAGTGCAAAAAAGATTGCCGACCCCTGAGTTAACCTTTTAAGCAGGAGTGTAGTGCTAAAAGAAGAGGTGTGGGAACGCAGTTCCCACCCCACTACACTCTTATTTAGGGTAAAGCCAAACTCTAACACCAAATATTGCTCAGATGCCGTCGCACGCACAAAGCTCTTGTAGTTCTCGCAAGCCGCTGCACGCAGAAATTTAAATGAAAAATCTAAATCTTCAAGTAACGTTACTGTTAAGCCAGTTATGTCCAACCCAATTGGCTTACTGAGCTAAAGTATATGTCATTGTTATAACCAGGGCTGTACATTGAATGGCATATTAATGAGGGTCGCACATTGAATGGCTTACCTTAATCTTAGTAAACTACATTTAGCTTAAGCTAATGTACTGAAAGTGTTCGAATCCTAACTGCAATTGTAACAGACGTACAGCGGCACCGAAGGTCACCTGCATAAAAAACGTCCAATTCAAGATTTTCAAGATGATTTATTATCCTAAGCTAAAATCTAAGTACTTTCATCATTGCTAGAGACTTGACACCACTTAACAAGTTCACAACTTCCTTCGGGGCTGTCTGCAGGACCGATATTCAAATGACGTGGATACCGCATACGCATCGGAAACCGAAAGAAGACAAGCGGATGGAATACCTTAATTTTTTAGACCTTGGACTACTAACTTGTTAGTGAGTGTCGGCCAGACCACACGCCAAAGAATCAACTACCTTTATGTCAACGAAACAATTTCAATGAGTGAGCACAGAGCACGTGCTTATTAGTTCCAGTTGGAGATGGTACCTTTTACAGCGTATTGTGTATTGTTCACATATTACACTTTTTCAGACTTGGAAGCCCCCTAAATGTTGGGGGCCCTTGGCTGTAGCCCAGTCAGCACCCCCCTTAATCCGCCACTGCTTGTAAGCATTGCTTGCAGATTCAAGGACTGAGGATGCGTAGTGTTACCTGAAATCGATTTCCATTTAACATTTGCTGAGAGGTCATTACATTAAAGTCAAAACTCTTAGGTTCACTGTCTTCTATTTTCACACAAAACTTTGATAAAAAACGAGAAAGACACCTTTTTCACTTTGAATCTACATTCTTGTTGCAAACCTTCAGCTTTGGAAAAGTTGAATTGAGACGTCAGCAGCATTTATGTGAAATCGTGCTGATGCGTTGGAAGTGCAGCGTATCATCGACTGTTTGCGCAGGTGAGTCCAACAAATTTAGCAAGTGTGTGAGGTTGTGGACAGCGTTTTTGTTTGGTAACAAGACATGTACATACGTTTTTCGTCATAGAAACTACTTGTTGCCATGTCTGTTGCAAATTGTTAAGTTCTTTTCTGCAAGACATATTTTCGTTTTCACTATTTGCGTTTTTTCTTAAACCTCATAACAATTATTGAAATACTTATACTATCGAAATACTATTATCGAAATACGACTAAGAAATCATTGTTACAAATTTGCTCAAAATGTCGAAAACTTTTTTGACTACTTTACAGATTCGTAACCACATTTTACTCGGTTTTACCCAATTTTTCAGCTGTGAGAGGGCAGTTGTCTCTGAGAAAAGTTTCAAAAAGAATAGAAATACAACAAACTTTAGCAAGGGTAATTTTCAAGATGTACCTGCAGCAGGAGTTTGTTTATAAATGTGAAGTTTTCGTGCATTCAGAGGGAATGATGGAACATGTGAACGACACATTAAATTTTTTAAATGAAATACTGAGAAAAATCTTGCTGACAAAATCGCTCATGATCTTGCTGAGGTGCATGCTGCATCAGTAATGAGCAAAATTGAAAGGAAATAACCAGGTAATAATGAGAAACATATTAACAATTTGAAAAGACAGTAATCGTTTACTTGGTTTAGTTACATCCAGAGATGGGATTCGACCGGTTCGCAAGAACCTGTTCATGGAGTTTCTCCAGAGAACCGGTTGTGGGCTTAAGTCATGGGTTCCGAATTGTTGCACATGAAAAGCTTGTACTTATAACTAAAATCAATAATTTACCTTGCTAGAATGTACCAGTTGGCAACACAAAGATCAACCTTTGCACTTATATCGGCTGTTCTTAAAAAAATTGAATCCCACCACTGGTTACATCTATTTGCAATTTCGCGCGTGATAGTAAACCAAAAATTTCAAAATTAAGCCTTGATTTTGTTCAAACTTCTTGTCAACTCAGGGCAACAAAATTCAACTGTCCACCACAGGGGTGGATCCAGTCAGTAAGGTTAGGGGGGCGATTTCAGCAATATTTGGTAGTCAAGTCTCATAACAGCTTCGCTACTGCAAGAGAGATGGAGTATACTTTACAACACTCCTGTGACAAAAAATGGACAACAAAATGGATTGATATCGCGAATGCTGTTTTACGAATTGTACAAATTCATAGTGAATAAAGTTACTTTCGTGAGTTTTAGGGGTGGAGATCGACCCAATCGTCTCCCTCGATGCGCCCCTGGTTCACCAGGAGAATGTTGTTATCAATACTGCGAGTGCGCCTGGTTATACATTCACTAGAGTAAACACCTATTGGCAAGGAAGGAATGTCGTGGCATTCATTGAATAAACAGTGGCGTTGTTTGAGTTCGAGCATGATCCGGTGTGAACGAACACAGAAGACAAAAAAGGTTTCAAAGACCAACTGCGAAAACCTCACAAACAATTTGTTAGAAGCAAGCGTAATTAAATCGATGAATTCCCGTTAGTAAGTTTGTTTGTATCCATGATTTTGATCTTGCCAGTTTCGTTTTCAACATTACAGATAAAAGATTATCAGTCATCAGCCTGAATAACTTTATGCAAGTTACAAACTCACTGAAAATCAGTGTGGTGAAAATACTACTATGGTAGGCTATTCATACTTTGTTGATCGAATTACGTTAGGGCAATTAAATTGTAGAAAGAGGATATTAAAATCTTTCTCGTCGGAGCGATAGAATATTGCTTTGGTACCTGCTTGAATGCTCCAATGGACAGTAAAAAGAAGTGACGAATTTTGCTAAGTATCAGATTAATATATGAAATTAGAAACCATACTGATCGCAAGAACACCCTGGATTGAGAAGCACACGTTATTTAATTAGAGCAGTGTGTTCCAAGTTCTTCTTACGTGCCCCAGATGGGTTTTTGGGTAAACATGTCGAGACCCAATGCATCGTTATTGTTTTATGCTAGTGTCGAAGTAAACAGATATTCAAAAGTAACGGTTTAAATTGATGATCACATCGTCGTTTGACAGAAATTTATTTTACTTTCGAAAACATTATTGGCACTGGAAACAATTTTTCTAAACGATGTGGGCCATTTTGCAATTGTAGCATATATCAAAAGTGGATCATGGCCCACAGGTTGGGAAGCAATGGGCTAAACCTGATAATATTAAAAAGCGTGGTCCATTCTCAGGGCCGGATTTAACTGGTGCGAGGCTCTAGGCTAATAAACTTGTGAGGCCCCCTCTTCAAGTGCTACGAGGAAAAAATGGAAAAGCGTTAATCAATTTGCGAAAAGCCGAAAATGTTTATATTGACGCTCTAAAAGTACGGTCAAGAAATAATTTGTAAATCTTTATTACAGTGCCCACGACCACAACCCTTGTTGTTGCCTTCGACGCAAAATCGTTCCATGACACGGAATTGCTGAAATCGTACTTGGCTTGCGGGAACAGGATTATTGAATTTTGCAGGCAAACCAACCGAAATCGTTACAGTTGAATATTTGACAAAACATATGGCCTACGTTTTTCATAAGTTTCACATCTGTTTCTTATTATTTGTGCTAAAAAGACACACTGCACACACGTGTGGCCGTGGCGGCATAAAGACGTTAAAAGCACAAGGTGAGGACCACTTGCAACTTGTTTACCACGGCTGTAAAAATCTCACACACACGAGTAAAACATGTCAAGTAAAATGCACCCAAGTGGTTGTAATTGTCAGGGATCACGATTCGCGTGTTTATTACTTTTTCAGACTGCAAACAATCGAACGCAACGAAGCCGTCGCGCGAAAGGATGTGAGGTTTAAATCAGAACCGTCGCCAGAAAGTCTTCAATTGGGGGGCTTTGCATTTGCGCAGGGGGACCTGATGTTCTGAAAATTTGATAAAATCTCCACTGATTTATAGTGTTTCATGTTTCAATTTGAAGGGGCTGCATGAGCCCACAATTCTCCATCGTGGCGACGGGACTGGTTCAAACCTCCCTTATGCTGTCATTATGGAAATACGTATTAAGTAATGAAGAGTAATCATCGAATAACATAAGGCTGAATAGAGCTCAGTAAACAAACACCAAGGTTTTGTCCTGACCTTCTTCGTAATAAAATCGTCTAGGAATTCATCACAATTTGTTTGCCTAAGTTTGTCAATTTTAATGCACCGAATGCATAGTGTGAATAACCTCTCCTGGGAACACTGCCACCGTTTAATTCATTTTTAATTGTTTTGAATCTTGCAAAAGACCTTTCTCCTCAGCAGTTAGTGACCATCAAGCTAATTTCTTAGCTTGGGTCCTCTTAAGGGTCCCCGTGGTTAGATAGACTAACAACCACTAATTTAAGACATCAGATCCAAACGTGCTTTTGCCATTTTCATGCTGTTTCCCATTTCTTTGTCCCTTTAGGGTCGGGTTCTGTGGTTGCCAGTTGGCAAAGTGACTTTTGCTTGCTATTCAAGCACTGATTTGCTTAGCATGGGAGCGGTACAAACTTGCTCAAGTACTCAATAGCAAACTGATTTCCGAATCACCTTGTTAAAGAAAATTAAAATTGAAAAATCGCATTTTTATTGATCGTATGCAATGCGACGAATTTATTAACGACAGTTGGCGGCAGGCCGAAATCTGAATAATGCTTTTTTGTCGGGGTGGTTGTGGTGAACGCTCTTGCCCAAGGAGTGCTACGGCGAGTCACTCAGTGGCCGTGGATCGAACACCCAACCTTCCAGTTAGGAGGTTGGACACTACCACTGAGCTAATCGCCGCCCAAAGAAAATCACATCTGAAAATACCAAACCAGTTTTACGTAGTAGAAACGCTAACAAAACTGCTGTACTTCTCAGAAGAAGCAATTATTATGTTTTTATTGTAGGATACTGCTGCTAACCGCAAACAGACCTCTTATCTGCAGTACAATCTTAAGCCTTGATCAGGTGCAGTGGCTTAACTAGAGGTTTGAACCTGGGGTAGGAAACTTAGCTGAAGAGGGTTCAAGGGTCACCACTCTGTAAAACGTTGATGAATGATTAGTGAATCCGGAATCCGGACGAGGGCTATAATAAACGAGATGTCGCCGAAAAACGCAAAAAAAACAAGAACCTGCTGAAGACAAAACTAATGGGAAATATAGATGGGGGCCCGTTTTTTACGTTTAGCTTGCCATGGGAGGTGGTGCGCACCCCTGCCCCCCCCC
>JGI24021J15306_10011856_pt1 | contig 10829 bp, 8 predicted proteins | sample Ectturendosymbi1_FD_15306 | JGI IMG/M metagenome (IMG submission 15306) | reverse complement strand
TTTGCAGATCGTTTTATTTGCAGATCGAAACTTTGCAGATCGTTTTATTAAATGCAAATTAAACACTTATTTAAATGCAAATCAGCTCAGCCACTGATGTTCGGGCAAAGCAGCGACCCGCCGCACTCCTTAACCTTTGCGTTCAAGCTAGTTGAACCAACCTTTACTTTCTTTAGGAGCTTATGTAGGGTCAGAATCGAGTCTCTCTGGCGACACGGCGTGGTTAAATTCGGATAAAAATCAATTTCAAACGCTCATTATTTTCTAAAGGAAAGACCAAGAGGTAGTACTTTCAAAGACACATTACTGGATGGAATGTGCAGAAGTTTACAAAGAGGCGTAAACAAATTACCCTTTGACGCCAACACCCTCGAGGATTAGGAACTTCATGTTTGATGAATTTCGAACGGCTTTTAAAATGAAATCGAACACGTCAGAATGCTGGAAATAAAAAAAGTAACAGTTAACTTCCCGGTGAGTTCGAAATACGTTGAAATTTCTCAAGGCTCTGTATTTCTCAACATACAGTTGCTACTTCGGCCATGAAATAAATGATACAGACTTCATGGTCAAGTTTACCAGCCTAGAATTTTACCGAAGTCAGAGATATTTTCCTGTCAAATACAAGCTAAAAAAAGCGGTGACGCAAAAATATAAATGCTGCAAATATTAGAACGACACTAAATACAAAATTACTGCAAATGAAGAATATTCCTGATTTTGCTTTGTTTGTAAGGAAAAATTTCGTCCCGGCGGTGGATAGCAAAAACATTCTCTTCCTCAATCTTTTAAGTACTCAAAGTGCCAAATAGGAATTTTCTCTTATCAACTGCATCTGCTCAAGCATGACCGCGTGGGATCGAAAATAGAGCGAGCCGCAGTCACGTGACTCACCAACTTCATGCAGCGGACTTTCAGGCCTTCGAACCACTTGTTGTAGTTCATCACAGAGACGATCGGAATAATGTCCCTGAAATATCAGAAGCCAGTTTTTATGTCACACGACCCCCCAAAATACCAAACAACTTGGATGAATGCTTTAGCATCAATCACAGATAATTAACCTATGACAAGAGTTAAGGACAAGAAAAGAAACAAACACACAAACCGTGGATCAGGTAAGTCGAAGTCCTTCAAATTCAGTTCCTTGCAGTTTTGTGACAAGTAGATGGTGTCCACATCCTGTAACATCGACACGCAATACAACTCGACGAAAAGTATTTTACACGGGGAGGGTTGTATCGCAAATGTTTGTTGATAACAAAGTATTGTATCTCATTAACATCTGAAAGTTAGGATCTGAGATTGAAATCAGGTTTGTTTAATCACTTCTAATCGTTTTGAAACGCCATTTTCATGCATCATTCAAGTTTGCTGAAAAAATGCATTAAAACACTTGGAGTTAACCGACGTCTAATCGTAACTAAAAACACAACCGAAAAAGATTGACACTTCACGCTAAACTCTTCATGTAATGTTGCAACACCATACCCCAGCGCAAACAAACATGGGAATGACGACAGAGTGACGTTTGCCTGTTTCGGAATTGAAAGGGCGAACGCGTCAGTTAAATATTAAACTCCAGCCTTCGACACTCACGCCTTAACAAAATGCAGACTGCTGGTTGATGGCGCGTTTCATGCGAACACAAGCAACATACCCATTCCACCTCGTCGCGTACAGGACAATTGAGATAGTCGCACACGCAGCGATACATCTCCGAGAAGTTACCGCAGGGACCCGCTTCTGATTGGTCGGCTTGGTTCAACATTTGCTGGACAACTTTCTGGCGACTGAGCGGCTCAAGGGAGGCTTTCAAAATTCGACTAAGTGAAAAAAAAATCCGACTAAGTGAAAAAAAATTCGACTAGGTGAAAAAGATCAAATAAAAGGTTAAAAGGAGATATGCCGGAGACTGTCGGCAAAAATTTACGGAAAACAGCGTATGAATCGAAAACTAAAAAAAAAATGATTTGACAGATCTCGCACAGAACGAGGTTATTAAAATTATCACATGACACTATGGCCTTCCCTCAGCGTTGCACGGTTGGGTAGAAGGTGAGAAACAAACTGAGCAGGGCAGCTACAGTTGTAACACCTATCGCGGCTCTGTGGTATCTCCACCAAGTTTCTCGCTCTGCAAATATTCGAGTCGTTTCTCCTTACCTACGTCCATTTCGCTTCAAAACAGCGCCATTACCTGGTTTTGAACGCGATGTATTGCGATAGCTTTCTTGTCAGTTCACGTAAGGCAGTTAGGTTGTATCTTGCTGAAAAAGCATTCACATTTGCGGCGATTTGCACGACAAGCAGCAATTTTCGACGCACCGCGAGTTATTGCGGCAGCTTCACAAAAAACTCGCCCTTTTGCAAAGTGCGGGTAAGTTCCCACCATGTTTCCACTACAAACAAAGCCTTAATATGTAAAAACCTCTTTTCAGAAATTAAATTTCTCTTTTCGCACCACCGCCACAGATCATCCGTCAAATACGGGTGCTAAAATTCTGCTTCTACAGTTTAATGGCAAATACTGTAGATCCGAAACGTTTCCCTAGGATTTCGCGTCGGATGGTAAAGTTTGAAAGACTTAACCCTCACATCTGCAACCGGAAAATGCGACCCAAACTTAAGCCCGTAGGCACCGGCGCCATCTTCAACCTTAAGTTACTTCCACAGATGACCTTAACAAAACCAGTAGAGAATAAGACAAGAAAGAAATGATCGAAAGAATCTTACTACCGGAACTAGCTTGTACTTTTGAGGCAGTCTGCCCACGTCATCGAGCTCAGCCAGTTAAATCCCAAGCATTTGCGCGCAGCGATGAGAAAAAGGCGAAATTTTCAGTTCACACAAGCTGGGCCCGGTAAGATGGTTACTCCACAACTCGGAAAACGTTTGAAAACTCCGAAAAAACGCTTTGCGTCTGCCTCAACGTTTAGCACGTGTTTGTCGCGCGACGAAATCAGCGCAAATCTCCAGCTGCGAAGCACGATCGAGGATCAACTGCGCGGGCGTCACGTTGTTCAGTTGAGCGATCAACGCGAAAGTGGGCGTCGACGTTCGCCAGCGACGTCAAACGCGCGCCTTGCCAGCAATCACTTGGGGCTGCAAATTGCGGCATCTCAACCAGACGCGAAAGATGCCTGGGTTCAACCAGATAGGGGGGGAAAGGGGGCGTTTGGGGGTGCAACACACAACGCGTTTTGACTTTTTATACGTACATATCGTGCAGCAAAAAATTCATGGCCGGTGCAGAAGTTAAGTCGGATACAGGACAAAGTTGAACAATCTACAGCAGTGCTGCCAAACCCACTTGTGTAAGGGAGAAAGCAAAAGGTGTACTTACGATAAAGGCACGTTGGGAAAGACGCTGCGCAACGACATCGTGACTCTTCCGATGATGTGGTCCGCGTCATCGGATCCGATCATGTCCATGAAATACACTTTGGACGAGTGCGTCGATACGACTAGCTGTAAAGGCATTCATGGATTACAACCCAAAAAGCGATAACCGCTTGCAGGGGTCCATGCGAAAGAACAAAATAATACGGAAGCTTTGGGGGGTAGCGGTTCCCAGCTTGCATGAACTGCCGACGTACTAATCATATTCATAAAACCAAACGACGCATTGCATCAAAACAATATTCACCGGTTTTTATTTAATGCATTCATTAGCTCGCTTGTTGTGACATAAAATGCCGTGTTATGTTTGAAACAGCTGAGTGCATCTCTCTTTCGATGCTTACCTTCGATCGATACTTTGTTTAATCGCCGCGACAGTGAAAAAGCAGCTTCGCACAAGTACGAAGCAGCAAATGGAATTAAAAGCCGGAGAACTTGTAACATACAAAATGGTTCTAAGCTGCGGGTATCAGCTTGCGACGACCTTGCAATGTCAAAACGACGCACCAGATAGAAACCCCCCTGGTTTGGGGGTTGGTATAGCCGCCGCGCATGCGCCAACGAGCACGGAGAAGTTCTTTTGCGGAATGCGTTAACGACATGAACCACCGCTCACTTTTTATTTTCTAATACTTGTTAATACATCGTTAAAAAGCATCCACTAACTTACACTTTGCGGCGAAGGGCTGTCCATTGATTTTATTTCTAGGAAATGAAAGTCGGCTTCCATCTGCACGAAAGAACATCGACAAATTATTATCATTCGTATATGACACAGTACCGTCAATCATAATGAAAAGACAAACAGGAATCATGCGCCAACAGCTGGGCTTCCTTTTCTCCTTGATAACGACACACTCGCACGCATGTAGCAAACACCACCATGCGTTTTTCACAAATTTGGTCATAATTCCAGAATTACTTTTCTGAATGATACCACTTCGCAATGCGACTAATTTTATTGTCAGTTAGTGCTTTTCAGCTTAAACACGATTGGGAACACGTCAACCTGGGCACTTCAGTGAAAGTCCAGCGTGTGCGAACTTTACTCTGACGAAGTCGAAAATGCATAGCATGACCACTTCCAAACAATGCGTGCTTCAAGCTGGGCCATAATAACGGTCTTTGAATTGATCGTTTATGCATGGGGCAAACATAAGAAAAAACTTTCGGTAAGAATCTGAAAGCAATTTTTCTGCAATGCAAAAACCGCAGCAAAATATCCGAAAATGCTATTTCTTCTTCATTTAACAGCTCGTTTCAACATGAAAGGAGTCTACGACAAAGCTGCAGTATTTTCGGAAGTTGAGAACAAAGTTTTACATTCAGTGCGACCACCTTTATATGGTGGAGACGTTTCAATGAATTTCTTTGCGCAACTTGTGAGAAAATTAAACACATGACCAAGCAACGATCCTTCAATTGATGACGCACGTGCATCAAAACATATCTGGAACAACCATGCAAATCGCTTAATGTAATGTAAGGGGAAACGGGAGCGAAGCATAGGACAGTTTGTCACATCTATCAGAGAAAATAACATGGCACCTTGAACGGTTTTGTTACACCGAAGATTTGGCATCGGTAGGGAGTGAGCACCTGGAAAACAATGCAAATTTGAAATATTAATGAAAGGATTTTTACATCCTTGGATTTTTTTAAACACCTACGCACACATTATCACACAAAATACGCCTAACACACAGACACACATGGCTTGAACGGTTCTGCACCAACTACATCCTATACAGGAAGTGATCAGATTGTCAATTCATATAATTCACATAGTGGTGGCATTATAATTCAGTAGTATGCTAACGCTATTTTCTGCAGCCACAAATAAAGGCTTTTCAGTCTGTTTAGACGTGCATTATACTGTCAGTCGTACAACGGCATTGCAATCCTTACCAAAACTTTGGCATCCAGTCGATCACCTTGAGAACGTTGCAATTTCACCATTTTCTTTAAAGTCACAACACATTTCCGCCCAATGACATCACGAATCCCCTCTGAGCAACAATGTGAAAAGTGACCTCATTATTGCATCCAACATCTTCAATTTCGGCATGAATAGAATAAGCAAACCACCATGCCAATCTTATATTTTTGCATGAAATTTCAAAGGTTAAGTGCATGATTTTTATATCTTAATATGCTTAGCACATGTGTCTACTCATGCTTGCTTGGGCACTCATAATGAAAAAAAAAACAGGTCAACTCCAAGACACAAAATTAGCTCCTAAAAAGTTATGTCGTAAGCCATATACAAAAGTGATTAGAATTGTGCAGGGAAACATTTTTCAAGCTCATCTTTGGATTCCTGTTGCAATCAAACCTAAATATAAGGCTTAAAAATGGCCAATAACTTTGATGTTGAATTATCTTTGAGAAAAACTAAACCACAATGATCAATCATTCCATGTACTTTTCATTGTTTAATTTATGTGTGAACTTTGGTCATTCTTTTGTCATCAAAGGAAATGAGTTTTTAAAAAATTCTATAGCCAAATAGTTCTACTTTCATGCGCGAAACCAGTCCCACATGCTCCAAATGACTTTTGCAACTTGTGAAACAGACTACAAACAACTTTAACACAGAGAAATGCCACAAATGCTATAATCTACTTAGACAAGTAAGATACTAGATAAACCAAAATGTCTCAAGAATCAGTGCTACTATTCAGTGTATAGTTTGTGCTCAAGATATAGTAGTGAATCATCCAACTGGTGCACTCAACTTTTTGACTGCCAAGTGAAACAAAAAATCATCAGTGCATCCTGTACAGCAAGAGAAACAAGGCTACACATAGTGGATGATCACAATGCACGTGTGCTCTGTACGTCGCTATAAGCAAACACTTAGACAATATACATTAGCCCACACAGTCAACCATTTTCAAACTGGACATGAATGCCTTCCAGAAAGAATAGAAATGATTGGTAAATTCAGACTGAAGGTTGTTTACAAACATGATAGCCCAGTCCACAGCTTGTTTAACATGGTTCACCAACTTTCTGAATGGTAAAGGCACTGAAATTGTAAGCTGAATTAGACTTTAGTGGGATTTTACCACAAGATGAATACAACATACAAGATTATCAACTTCAAAACAAGAAAACCACTGTATATCTGCTGACAAGGCTTTTCACAAAAATCACTCATAATGCAAAGTGAGACCAACATGAAAAGGAGCAAATCTCAAGGATTGTTCTTGGCTTACATGCAAAAAGCAAGCCTATACAACAGACAATACAAATGAAATATCTTTTTTGAAGATGCAATATCACAACAAACTGCAATAAATCTAGCACTGCCACCCAGTATGTTTGTTAAACAGTAACTAACAGCAAGTAAAAAAGTTACAGAAGCTTCTGAAAGACTGGTTGACAAGCACAAGTGAGTCTAACCTTATTTTCATTTTGCTAATTGTACAATGTACATATTTAAAATACATGCATGAAAAAGTGGAAATGAGTCATGCTAACTGTATTTAATTACTTGTTATCAACCCTGCTGCTGCGAGGCTGCATGATTCTAGTTGGAGCTGGTTTGCTAGATATATGTCAAATTCCTGTGTGTTGTTCTATGCATGTTTGTGATGTGCTTTTATGCACAGTAATTAACTGATAGTTTATATGGCTTGGTGACCACTAATTGCTTGACCTATACATGGATGGCCACTGCTTCAGCGATTCATTTTAATCAATATATATATAACAGTGAGTGAGCATTACAAAATGTCTGTTTGTCAGTCAAGAATACAACACTTGCAAAACAAAATCCCACACCCTGTGACCCAGTTCTTTGAAAGAGTCAATTTCCTCTAAAACAGGTTTTCTCAATCTGTTGGTCATGGCCACGGAAGAATTTTTGACGGGCCACAGCCTCATATTATTGAAATTGAGTACCTTTTGCAAGATAACTCTCAAAAACAGGGGCTCTTGTTGCCATGAAAACAAAATCTAAAAGCAGGCTTAATGTGAAAGATGACCTAATCTCTGCATTATCATGTATTGAGCTTCAAGTATCTTTGCTTTCTAACAGGCTCAGCCTTCGATTGATTGTAGCACATGTTGTGTTATTAAATANTTTTTTTCATTGCTTTTACTTTTGCTCTAAGCATGTGCAACAGTTGTCATATTGGAGAAGTTGTATAGTTGGTGGGCAATGGACCNTCTGTTTGTTTATTAATTGAGCCACATGCTTGAAAAGGCNAAGAACCTTTGCTTGAAAATATTTTTTTTTAATTTTCCTTTCAAAAATTTTCACTGCATGATTATCACTGCACGTAACTAACAATTTTCAGGTTGGAAAAAATGTAGTTGATGACAAAAGCTTCAGCAACATGTTTCAACAGAAATCTCACTAAAACACTTTGTCTTAAAAATTGAAGCTGACCCAACTGCATTTAATTTCCAAACTGCAAAATTTTGATTTGATAAATCATGTTATCTTACATATATGCAGTGCATTTGTATGCAGATATTTATTTTTGGAATCTTTCATGACTGAATACATTTGAAAGATTGGAAATACACATATTGACAAGTGCGTTTCTAGTAATCTATTTACAAAGAGATACCCAGCACTACTTATGTGCTGACATTCTGGTTGCAAACAACAAAAAAGTTGTGACAGAATGTAACACCTGCACAGAACTACAGCTGAAAGCATTATCAGGCTATAGATGAAACATGCAACTATAATAATAAGACAACTACTTCATGTTAACTTCCTCCCATATGTGCTGACAAAATTCTGGTTTGAAGCTTTTTCACATTATCTCCTCTGCTATAACAAAATATCTATGCACACACACATGCAGACGTTTTGTAGCTTGTATTAATACTACAGCTTGGATAAATTCTGCAAAGGTCTCCAACATGGTCATAACAAATTTAAACTCAAGTATATATGCTAACAATATGCTTACGTGCAACATCTCTGGGAATATCACTGGTGATTTGATCCAACTTCTTGGTCGGAGACATGGTTTACTGACTGAGAGTTGCTAAATTTCTAACAAATTGGTTTAAACCAAAATCTTGTAAGCTTGACTTTTCTCAAGTCAGTATTTGGATATATCCTTTTTTTATTTGATGAACTATATAGCACTTTGCAGTAAACGGTTATATCATTACAGTTGCAGAACATCACACATGTTTTCAAATATATAACCTCAATTATCTAAAAAAATGTCTGTTATATTCCACACATATGAAGGTAAATAACTAACATTTATGATAAATCCATTACAAAAAACTATTCACACATATGTTGCTATCAAATCATCAGTGAATGACACAGTCTGAACAAATGCATCCAGCTTTTAGTTCTTTTTTCAACTGGCATGATCACCCAAAACAAGGACATCAAAACTTTAAAATAGTTATCAGTTACAGTCATTTTAACTATGTTACAACACTGGTATGTAAACAAAATAAACAATGCAAAATTCAATCATGGGAATGAAACAAATAAGACCTACAACTTGGGAAGATGCCTCAAATGACATTAAAATCTACAATACTTTTGAAAATAGTACTGCACTTTTTTTAACTTCAAGTATTACCCTAAGAATACAGACTTAGTGTACAGCTGCACTTTTGATACATCACACCCTTACAATATTTTGCATAGTCAGCCAAGCTTTTAGATAGTCACCTGGATAACACCAGGTCTTTAAAACATGTAAAAAACTGATTATAATATTGACTATGTTGAAATTATTAAATATATACTTGCTTACAATTTTGAAAGTTGTGTCTGTTATAGTTATTTGATTTATCGCTGCTATGTTTTTGTACTTTTATTATGATGCTTCAGTTGCTTTTCTTTGTTTCTTTTTGTGCATGTGCATTTCTAAACTTCAAAAACATAATATCCAGGGTGACAACTGTTGAGTGGTCAATAAGGTTGCTTGACTGTTTCTCTGCAATAACACCTGTGCTTCATATTCTTTCATGAGTTGTTGAGTTCTTTCAGGGAAAATAAATAATAAACTTTACCTTATCACATATTTGCCATAAAGGTTTCATATTAACATACAGTTTTCAGTGTATTATTTTAAACACAAGCTAGTCTTATAAAAACTACTACAAATTTCTTTACATTGAGCAACATCTAATAAGTCATAGAATTATATTACTTTATTTTGTGAATAGCAACACATTATGACAACCTTAAAACCTAAGACAACTCTGCAAACATTTTGGAAGGACTAAGACACCATAGCTTGTTTAGCCTAACAGGTAACTTAATGCATTGCAGTTTGTCATAAACTCACAGATTAATTTCACTTTGATACAGAATTAACAAAAAACACAACAAAATAGTGTGATGCTCTACTACACTACTGATAATAGATCATCATTGCTTGAATCGACTTTTTACATTGAATAATTTCATTCTAGAGTTAAACCAGAAATTGAAGCCAAACAAGAACAACTAGTTGTATAACATAGTAGTACTGTCAAACAATCAAACAGTTATCACTACTCTGTTGTTTCACAGGTTAATTACCTTAGACCAAAATTACAGAATCTGTGCTTTTGGCTATAAGCTTTGTAGTGACTCTTAACGTTTATCTTCCTGTGTGAAAATTTTGAGAGAGTATGTTTTTTCACTGACCAACCTAGATAACAAGTTGCATACAATAGGACTCTGTAGACCAAGGGTATCCACAGCACAACACATGGTCTATGTGGCCATTAGGTACCTTTCTCATGGCTTTGGTTTCGGACTGTGTTTATATCACCCGCCTTGAATGCTCAACTGACTAAACCCCATTATTACTACACGTATGACAAAATTGTCAGTTTTCATGGTTGTTGCCCAATGCTTTTTGAGTTATCACTACGTAAGGTTAAATATGCGTGTTGCAGTGCCTTGCTTTTGGGATCTGCACTTTATAAAGATGTCTAAGCCAAAGACTTAGAACACTTGTAGAAAATTCTTACAATACACTGATGAAAATCTTAAGTTGAAAAAAAAAGGGACTATCATACATGTCAGTATGAAACCACTGACTTTAAGCAACATAATAAGGAATTCCGTCAAATTTCATGCTTCGGACAAACTGGCATGAAAGCCTCTTTTTTCTAAATAAAGGGACTGCATCAATAAATTTGTTTTTATTTAAAAGAATTATAATCACTGGGTAGCCATATGTTCAAGGTGGATTTTCCCTATAATTTCTCTATATTATGCAAGTCTTTGCAACTCCATAACTCGCCAAGTGATTGAGATAAAAAACTGTTCAAACCCTAAAAAATGCAACAAGTCTTCTAGTTTCCATTGAAAAAACATCAGAACGTTTTGGGTTGCACTGCTGTAGATGCTTGAGCAGGGGATCCCAACCTTATTATGATCTTGTACCACTTGGACACCCCATATTGTCAACACGTACCACTTTTTCCAGAATAAC